>Ga0299914_10000484_pt1 | contig 24112 bp, 26 predicted proteins | sample RVTome_10_FD_201361 | JGI IMG/M metagenome (GOLD analysis project Ga0299914, IMG submission 201361) | Soil microbial communities from uranium-contaminated site in the Upper Colorado River Basin, Wyoming, United States - RVT153D57 (version 2) ... | reverse complement strand
TGGGCGGAGTCCTGACCGAGTTCCTCAGCTGGCGCTGGACGATGTACGTGAACCTGGTGCTGGCGGTGCCCGCCGCGATCGCCGCCGGCCGCCTGCTGGTCAACATGAAGCCCGCGGTCCGGCCCCGGATCGACCTGCCGGGCGTGCTCGCCGCCACGACCGGCCTGTTCGCGCTGGTCTACGGCTTCACCAACGCGGAGACCGACGGCTGGGGCGCGCCATTGACGGTCGCGATGCTCGCCGTCGGCGTCCTCGCGCTCGCAGGCTTCGTCGCGATCCAGCGCCGGGCAGCCCACCCGCTGCTGCCGCTGCGGGTGGTGACCGACCGCAACCGCGGCGCCGCGTTCCTGGGCGTGGGGATCGCGGCGATCGCGATGTTCGCGACGTTCCTGTTCCTGACCTACTACCTGCAGCAGAGCCTCGGGTTCTCGCCGATCGAGAGCGGTCTGGCGTTCCTGCCGATGGTGGTCGTGCTGATGGCGACCGCGACGGCGGCCTCGACCCGGCTCCTGCCCCGGGTCGGGCCGCGGCCGCTGGTCCCCGGAGGGATGGCGCTCTCCGCGCTCGGCCTCGCGTACCTGACGGGTGTCGAGGTCGACTCGACCTACGCCGGATCGGTGTTGCCCGGCCTCCTCCTGATGGGCGCCGGGTTCGGGCTGGTCATGGCGCCCTCGATGGCGACCGCCACGCAAGGGGTGGCGGCAAGCGACGCCGGGGTGGCCTCGGCCACCGTCAACACGATGCAGCAGATCGGCGGCTCGATCGGCACCGCGTTCCTCTCGACGATGTTCGCGAGCGCCGTCAGCGGATTCGCGGCCCCGGCCGGGGTCCCGGCCCAGCTCGCCCAGGCCGAGGCCGCCGTTCACGGCTACGCCGTGGCCTTCTGGTGGGCGGCGGGCGCGCTTGCGGTCGGCGCGGTCGTGACCTTGTTGCTGTTCACCGGCCGCGAGCGCGCGGTGCCGCAGCTCGCGACGTCGCAGCCGGCGCACGAGCTGGGCTGAGCTGGAGGCCTCTGGGCCTGCCCGGTCTCGAAGCGCCGCACCCGGTCGCCCTCGATCTCGAACTTCCACGCGGTGTGCATCGCGCCCCACGTGGAGTTCGAGTAGCGGGCGACCAGCGCGCGCCCGTCGTCGGACATCGTCGCGTCCTCGGTCAGGGTCGCGAAGAAGCCGTCGCGGTCACCGTCGTTGATCGCGGTTGCGCCGCACTCCAACGCCGCGCCGGCGCTGCCGGTAGGTTCCGGCACGCCGTGCCGGTCGTCCCCCGCCTTCCGTTCGTACCGGACGTCCTGCGCCGGATCCGGGTTCCGCGCGACCTGGACTCGGTGACGGCCGTCGGCCCCGAGGCGCCGGACGGCGGCCGAGTCGGCGAAGACGGTGTCGAGCGGATCTGGCGCTCGGCGCTCGGCGTCTATCGAAGCGGAGTACACCCCGCGGTCCAGGTCTGCGTGCGCTGCGAGGGTGAGGTCGTCCTCGACCGCGCGATCGGCCACGCGTCGGGAAACGGGCCCGACGACCCCGAGGACGAGCCGAAGGCCCCGGCGACCCCGGAAACACCGATGACCATCTATTCGGCGGCCAAGGGGATCACCGCGTTCCTCGTCCACAAGCTGATCGAGCGCGGGCTGGTCGGGCTCGACGAGCCGGTCGCGACGTATATCCCCGGCTACGAGCGTCACGGCAAGGACGGCATCACGGTCGGCCATGTCCTGTCGCACCGCGCCGGGGTGCCGAACCTCCCGCGCGAGGTGCTGAGCCTCGAGTTCATCGGCGACCGCGACCGTCTGGTCGAGGTGCTGTGCAACGCGAAGCCGTTCGCGCTGCCCGGCAGGCACCTCGCCTACCACGCGGTCTCGGGGGGCTTCATCCTCGGCGAGGTCGCCCAGCGCGTGACCGGCAGGCCGATCCGCGAGGTGTTGGCCCGGGAGCTCCTCGAGCCGCTCGGCTTTCGCTGGACCAACTACGGCGTCGCCCCCGAGGACGTCGACGCGGTGGCTCGCAACTACCTGACCGGGCCGCGGACCCTGCCGCCGCTCTCGAACCTGCTGACGCGCGCGCTCGGCGTCCCGCTCGACCAGCTGGTCGAGACGACCAACGACCCGAGGTTCGTCACCGGGGTGGTGCCCGCCGCGAACGTCGTCACGACCGCGAACGAGCTCTCCCGGTTCTTCGAGATGATGCGCCGCGGCGGCGAGCTCGACGGCGTCCGCGTGATCGCACCGGAGACGATTCGCACCGCGGTGACCGAGCAATCGCACCTCGAGATCGACCTGTCGCTCGGCTTCCCGACCCGGTTCTCCTACGGGCTGATGCTGGGGGCCCGGGTCCTCAGCCTCTACGGCCGCGACACCCAGCACGCGTTCGGCCATCTCGGGTTCACCAACATCCTCGGCTGGGCCGACCCGCAGCGAGCGCTGTCGGCCGCGATCCTCACCAACGGCAAGCCGATCCTCTATCCGGAGCTGCCCCGGTTCCTCGGCCTCTCGCAGCGCATCACCTCGGAGGCGCCGAAGGTCGAGGAGACCGAGTTCGCGTTCTAGGCGATCGCGCTCAGCGTGCACCCGGGCCTGCGCTTGAAGTCAACCCTGCAACGAACTCGAGCATGGGTTGCCAAGCTCCTCCTGGCATGGAACGGCTGCGACAGCTCGATCGGACGGCGCAGGCGGCGGTGGCCGCCACCGTCGCCGTGTTCGCGGTGATCGTCGTGATGGTGGTCAGCGCGCTGACCGGGCCGAAGGCCGAGGACGCCGTGAATCTTTTCCTGGCCGCGTACGAGGCTCGCGACTACGAGACCGCGGCCGCCCTGACCGACGGCGACCCCGCAACGGTCGCCGAGGCGCTCGAAGCGAACGTCGACGGGCTCGACGGTGCCGAGCTCACCGCGTCGATCGACTCCGTCGTCGAGAACGGCGACGAGGCCGACGCGAGTGTTCAGATGGCCTGGACGGTGCCGGATATCGGCGAGATCGAGTACCTGAGCGACGCCATCGGCCTCAACCTGGACGGTGACCGCTGGCGCATCGCCTGGGCGGAGGACGTGGTCCACCCCGACCTGCAGCGCGGCGAGCGGCTCGGCACCACGGAGGAGCCGCCGCCACGGGCGCCGATCCTGGACCGCAAGGGGCGCGAGCTCGTATCCGTCCAGCCGGTCGTCGAGGTCGGGGTGGTCCCCGAGAACCTCACCGACGCCGAGGCGGCGGTCGCCGAGATCGCCGAGCTGACCGACGCCGACGCCGAGACGTTTCAGGCCGCGATCGACGCGGCCGAGCCGGGCAACTTCGTCCCGGCGATCACGCTGCGCGAGTCCGAGTTCGAAGCGGTCGAGCAGGAGCTGAACGCGATTCCCGGCACCGAGTTCGGTAGGCGGGAGCTACCGCTGGCGCCGAACCGGGACTTCGCCCGCGTGCTGCTCGGCAGCGTCGGCCTCGCGACCGAGGAGCAGATCGAGGAGTCGAACGGAGAGCTCGATCTCGACGATCTGGTCGGGCAGGGCGGCCTGCAGGCCGCCTTCGAGGACCAGCTCGCCGGCACACCGGCGCGGGCGGTCGTGATCCGCAACTCCGAGGACGAGGCCGTTGAGACGCTCGAGGGCACCGCCGCCGAGGACGGGGAGCCCCTCGAGACCACCCTCGACCTGAAGGTGCAGGACGCGGCCGAGAAGGCCCTGGGCGAGGTCGAAGGCAAGGCCGGGCTGGTCGCGATCGAGCCCTCGACGGGCGACCTCCTCGCGGTCGCGAACCGGCCAACGGACGATGGGTTCAACCGGGCGATGGCGGGCCAGTACCCGCCCGGGTCGACGTTCAAGGTCGTTACCACCACGGCGCTCCTCGACGCCGGCCTCGATCCCGAGGAGACGGTGGACTGCCCGGCGACGATCGAGGCCGGCGGCCGCGAGTTCGTCAACTTCGAGGGCTCCGCCGCGGGGGCGGTGCCGTTCTCGACCGACTTCGCGCAGTCCTGCAACACCGCGTTCGTCTCGCTCGCCGACCGGCTGGAGCCGGATTCGCTGCGCGAGACCGCGCGGACGTACTTCGGGTTCGGCGCGAACTACGACCTGGCGGGCGATGCCTTCAGCGGCAAGGTCCCGGAGAGCCGCGACGAGACCGAGCAGGCGGCGGCGATGATCGGCCAGGCCCGGATCCTCGCCAGCCCGCTGGCGATGGCGGGCGTCGCCGCCGCGGTTCAGGACGGGGCCTGGCGCCAGCCGCGTCTCGTCGCCGACGACCCGAGCGACGAGGCCGAGCCGCTGCCGGCCGACGACGCCGAGACCCTGCGGACGCTGATGCGCTCGGTGATCACCTCGGGCACGGGCACCGCTCTGGCGAGCGTGCTCGGCGAGCCGATCGGCAAGTCCGGCACGGCCGAGTACGGCTCCGGGGACCCGCCCCCCACCCACGCCTGGTTCGTCGCCGCGCGCGAGGACGTGGCGGTCGCCGTGATCGTCGAGGACGGAACGTCGGGCGGCGAGGTGGCCGCGCCGATCGTCGCCGACTTCCTGACGCGGCTCGGCTAGCCGTTCGCGCCGCGCCGCAGGCGCTCGATCACCGCGTCGATCCGCTCGGCGCCCTCGCCCTCGTCGAGCATCATGTAGGGCGGTCCGCCGGCGCTCGCGGCCCACGGCGCGAGGACGTCGAACTCGACGCCGCGCAGGAGCTCGAGGCTCTCGATGTAGCCGGCGCGGTCGCTCGAGTCGAGCACGGCGGCGACCCACTCGCCGTCGCGCAGATAGAGCGTGTCGCCGGTGAACAGGACCCGGTGCTCGCCGCTGTCCCACAGGTACGCGGTCGCCCCCGGGGTGTGGCCCGGGGCGGGGATCACCTCGAAGTCCTCGCCGAAGTGGTGGCGGCGCGAGAACGTCCCGCGCACCTGCAGCCGCTTCTCCGTCGGCCCGGCGTCGGCGCGATGGACGAACAGCGGAGCCTCGAGCCCGGTCCCCGAAAGGCCGCCGAAGAGCGACTCGTGCCAGTGGTTGAGGTACTGGCGGGCGATGCCGCCGAGCGCCAGGAAGGCCTCCGAGTCCCGCGCCAGCCCGCCGTTCGAGTAGACGAGGAGGTTGCCGGCCTCTCGCTCGAGCAGGAACGCCCGCACCGCGACCGCCCGGTCGAACGGGAGGGTCTGCGGCGATGACGCATGCAGGCCGGCGATCAGGGTGTTGGTGTCGGTCATCGCGGTCGCCATCTCGGCTCACCTCCGGGTCGGCTTCAGGTTGCGTTTCAGATGATGCAGCCTCAAGTGCGCTTGAAGTCAAGGGCGGATTACCCTGAGGGCCAATGGCCGGCTCGAACCTGGACCTCGCCATCAATGCGCTCGTCCTGATCCGCAACGCGCAGCGGGCGATCGATGCCGCGCTGCGATTGCCGGCAGAGGACCGAGCCGCGGTGGCGGAGCACGTGGACGCGGTCCGCCGGAGCGTGGGGCAGGTCGCGGCGTCCCTGGCGGCGACGATCCCGGGCGCGCAGTCGCTGGCCGGCGCGAGCCAGGTCGCGGCCGGAGGGCTCGCCACGAGGCGTGAGTTCCGCGCCCTGACGGGCATGGTCAGCTTCTTCGCCCGCCAGGGCTCGGAGGCGCTGGGGGCGGTGGCCGGCATGGCCGGCGCCCTCGGCGGACGCGACCGCTCGCTCGCCCTCTCGGAGCGGATCACAGTGCGCCTCGCCGAGGTCGGCGTCGCTACGCGCGAGGACCTCGCGCGCGAGCTCGGAGTCGAGCCGCGCTCGCCCGATTTCCAGGATGCGCTGGAGCGCACGCTCGGAACGGGGCGCGCGGAGTGGTACGGAAGCGGCACCTACGGCCTGCCCCGCGGCGACCTCGAGGCGATGATCTCCAGGGCCCGCGACGCGAGCCGGACGCTCCCGGACGAGCCCGATCAGCCGCGCCCGGCGTCGCTGCCGGAGCTTGATTTGGCGATGGACGAGCTCAGCTCGTCACTCGACCGGCTGAGCGGCGCGGTCTCTGCCCGAGGGCACGGCGGCGACGGCATGCACACCGCCGTCGACGTGGAGGATCTCGCCGCTGACCGCCCGCGCGAGGTCGGAGAGCAGGAATAGCGCGGCGTCGGCGACCGCCGACGCGTCGCTGTGGTCCCAGCCCAGCGGGGCCGTGTCGCCCCAGTGCTCCGCGAGCTGATCGAAGCCGGGGATCCCTCCCGCCGCCGGGGTCGAGACCGGGCCGGCCGAGACCAGGTTGACCCGGACGCCGCGCGGGCCGAGGTCGCGGGCGAGATAGCGGGACACGGACTCCAGCCCGGCCTTCGCGACGCCCATCCAGTCGTACGCAGGCCAGGCGACCGATGCGTCGAAGTCGAGCCCGACCACGCTCGCTCCCGCGCCGGTCCCGTTGCGCGGCGCCAACAGCGGCTCTAGCGCCCGGACTAGACCGCTCAGTGAGTAGGCGCTGGTCTCGAACGCGCGCAGCGCGCTCTCGCGCGGGGTCGCGATGAAGTTGCCTCCGAGCGCGTCGCCGGGCGCGAACGCGATCGCGTGCACGACGCCGTCCACCCCGCCCCAGCGCTGGCCGAGCTCGCCCGCCAAACCGCGGAGGTCATCCTCCGAGTCGACGTCCAGCTCCAACACCTCGGGCGGCTCCGGGAGCCCCTTCGCCGCGCGCTCGGTCATCCGCCGCACGCGCCCGAAGCTGGTCAGCAGCACCGAGGCTCCCTCCTCCTGCGCCCGCCGGGCGATCGAGTAGGCGATCGAGTGGCGGTTGACGACCCCGGTGACGAGGATCCGCTTGCTCTCCAGAAGGCTCACAGCAGGACCTGCTCCGGATAGAGCTCAGGGTAGACCTCCTCGGAGGCCTCCTCGGTGGCCCCGTTGCGCTCGCCGCCGGGCGTCGCGCGGTGCACGACCTGCACCCGGGCGCGAACCGAAACCCTGTCCTCGGCCCCCAGCACCCGCCAGCGAAGCGTCACCAGCTCGTGCTCGTCGTCGAGCGGCCGCGCCTCCTCGACCTCGGCCTCGACCCTGATCGTCTCCCCGATCGCCACCGGGCGCTTGAAGGTGACCGAGTCGAAGCCGCGGAGGGCGACGACTCGCTCCGGGTCGAAGCCCAGCATCCCGATCGAGTACGAGAGCACCAGCATCCCGTGCGCGATGCGCTCGCCGAACCGGCTCTCAGCGGCCCATTCGGCGTCGGCGTGCTGCGGGTGCCAATCGCCGGTCAGCGCCGCGAAAGAGACCAGGTCCGCCTCGGTGATGGTCCGCGACCGGCCGGTCAGCCGCGCGCCTGGAGTGAGCTCGAGTCCGTTCATCGCAACGCCTCCTCGTGGATCGTGACCGCAAATCGCTCGGCCACCAACTCGCCGAACGCCTCGGCGGCGCGACGGTGGCCAAGCGGCGACGGATGCAGCCCGTCGCCGTCGAAGTTCTCCGCGAGGCTCAGCCCGGGATGGCCGGCGACGTCGAGCACCGCGGCGTCGTGGGCGGCGGCAAGCGCCCGGGTCGCGTGGTTCATGCGCACGAGCCCCGCCTCCATGCGCGCGCGTGTGCGCGGCCGGAGCGGCAGGAAGTCCCAGCGCTCCGGCGCGGTCGCGGTGACGATCCTGACCGTCGGCAGGGCCCGCCGCAGGCCGCCGAGGATCGCGCTCAGGTTCCGCGAGTACGCGAGCGGGTCGAGTCGCCCGTAGAGCAAATCGTTCGTGCCGCAGACGACGGTGACGAGGTCCGGCTCGAGCTGCAGCGCCCGGCCGAGCTGGCCGCGGACGTCGGCGCTGGTGGCGCCATGCTGCGCGAGGTTCTCGTACGCGAAATCGGGGAAATCACCGGCGAGCGCCGCGGCCAGACGGTCCGCCCAGCCCTCGCCCGGCTCGCACCCGGTGCCCGCGGTGAAGCTGTCGCCGAGGGCGATGTAGGCCTTCATCGAACGCCCTCCAGGGCTGCGAGGGCCCAGGCGACCCGCCGGCGCGTCTCGCCCGGAGCGATCACCTCGTCGACGAAGCCCGAGGCCGCCGCTGTGGTGGCGCTCAGGTGCTCGCCCGCATAGGCGGCGGCGAGGGAGTCGCGGGTCGCATCCGGCTCGGGCGCCGCGGCGATCGCCCGGCGCTCGACGATGCCCACCGCCTGGCGGGCGGCCATGATCCCGATCTCCGCCCCCGGCCAGGCGAAGACCATGTCCGCGCCGAGGCCGCGGGAGTTCATCGTGATGACCGCGCCCCCGTACGCCTTGCGCAGGACGACCGTCAGCTTGGGCACCCTGGCGGCGGCGAATGCGCGCAGCAGCTGGGCTCCGTAGCGGATGACCCCGGCGTCCTCCTGGCGCGTGCCCGGCATGAAGCCCGGCGTGTCGACCAGGACCACCAGCGGGATCCCGAAGCGGTCGCAGCGGTTGACGAACAGCGCGCCCTTCTCGGCCGCCTCGGCGTCGATCACGCCTCCGAGCCGCCGGGGCTGGTTGGCGATCACGCCGACCGCCCGGCCCTCGATCCGCGCGAACCCGGTGACCATGCTGCGCGCCCAGCGCTCGTCGAGCTCGAGCAGCCGGCCGTCGTCGGCCACCGCCGCGACGACGTCGCGCACGTCGTAGACCTTGCGCGGGTCCGACGGAACGGGAGCGCCCGGGTCGGCGCCGTTCGCGGGCCGCGAGGGCATCGACGCGACCCTGGCGCCGATCCGGGCGGGGAGGAAAGAGAGCAGCTCGCGGGTCAGGCCCACGGCCTCCGGCACGTTGGCGGCGACGAGCTGACAGACGCCGTTGCCGGCATGGACGCCGGGGCCGCCGAGCTCGGCCATGCCGACGTCCTCGCCCATCGCCTCGCGCACGATCTGCGGGCCGGTGAGGAACATCCTCGCGTCCTCGGTCATCACGACGAAGTCGGTCAGGGCCGGGGAGTAGGCGCCACCGCCCGCGGAGACCCCGGCGACGACCGACACCTGCGGCACCCGGTCCGAGAGCTCGACGCTCGCCCGGAAGATACGCCCGTATCCAGAGAGCGCCGCGTGACCTTCCTGCAGCCGCGCGCCGCCGGACTCGACGAAGCCGACGACCGGAGCGCCGGCATCGCCCGCGAGGCGCATGACGCGCACGATCGAGTCGGCGTGCGAGGAGCCGAGCGAGCCGCCCTTCATCTTCGGATCCTGGGCGTAGCAGTAGACCGGCCGCCCGTCGAGCGCACCGGCTCCGGCCAGCACGCCGTCGCCGGCGGCGCCGCCGGAGTCCGAGAGGACGCCGCTTCGCAGCGGCATGAAGCTCCCGGGGTCGCAGAGCAGCTCGACGCGCTCACGAGGGATTGCGCCTCGCTCGGGGGCCTCGGGCGCGCGAGTGCGGGTGGCTGTCGCGACCGCGCTCATGACGACCCCAGGCAGAGGACCGCGTTGTGGCCGCCGAAGCCGAACGAGTTCGAGATCGCGATCCGCTGCGCGCCACCGTTGCCCGACGCGGTCACCAGGGGCCGCGCCTCGTTCGGGACGTAGTCGAGGTCGAGGCCATCGTCGGGCTCGCCGTAGCCGAGCGTCGGCGGCGCGACGCCCTGGGCGAGGGCCCCCGCCGTGGCGACGGCCTCGACCGCACCGGCAGCGCCCAGCAGGTGCCCGATCGCGGACTTGGTCGACGAGACCGGCACCTCCTGCGCACGCTCGCCGAGCGCCGACTTAAGGGCCTCGGTCTCGGACCGGTCGTTGAGCGGCGTCGAGGTGCCGTGCGCGTTCACGTAGTCGACCTCGTCGGCGCCGAGGCTCGCGTCGTCGAGCGCCAGCGTGATCGCCCGCGCGGCCTCGCGGCCCTCCGGGTCGGGCGCGGTCAGGTGGTGCGCGTCGGAGGTCGCTGCATAGCCCAGCACCTCGCCCAGCACCGTCGCCCCGCGGCGCTCGGCCGCGTCGGCGTCCTCGAGCACGAGCGCGCCGGCGCCCTCGCCCATGACGAAGCCGTCCCGCCGCGCGTCGAACGGCCGAGAGATTCCGCTCTGGGAGGTCGCGGCCATCGCCGAGAAGGCTGCGATCGCGATCGGGGTCAGCGTCGCCTCGGCGCCGCCGCAGATCACCGCGTCGGCGTCGCCGGCGCGGATCATCCGCATCGCCGAGCCGATCGCGTGGGCGCCGGCGGCGCAGGCCGACACCACTCCGTACGTTTGACCGTGGATGCCGTGTCGCATCGCGACCGCGGCCGCCGCCGCGTTGCCCATCATCAGCGGGACCGAGAGCGGCGAGACCGCCGTCGGCCCGCGGTCGCGCAGCACCCCGACCTGCTCCTCGAGCGACCCCAGGCCGCCGATGCCGGTGCCGATCACGCATCCCGCGCGATCGGTATCGGGAGCGCCGTCGTCGGACCAGCCGGCTTGGGCCAGCGCCTCGTCGGCGGCCACCACCGCGAGCTGCGTGAAGCGGTCCGCCCGCCGCGCCTCCTTGCGGCTGAGGTAATCGGCCGGGTCGAACGCGTCGCAGCGGCCCGCGCCGTCCGCGATGCCGCATTCGCCCGCTACCCAGCGGTCCAGGAGCGTCTCGGCCCCGACCCCGAGCGGGGTCACGGCTCCGACGCCGGTTATCACTACGCGCGGGGTCATCCCGACTTCGCCACCACCAGGTCGATCACTTGACCGACGTTCGTGATCCCCTTCAGGTCATCGCCTTCGAGGCGCACGCCGAACTCGTCCTCGACGATCTGGGCGAGCTCGACGAGGTCGAGCGAATCGACATCGAGCGCCTCGAACTCGGCCTCGCGATTGATCTCGCTCGACTCGGCACCAACTTCGGCGAGGCCGTCGAAGATCACCTTCTCGACCTGCGCGCTCTCCACCTTTGTTGTCATCTCTGTTCCTTTCCTCGTTCATGCGCTGAGGCCGCCATCGACCGTCAGCGTGGTTCCGGTTACGTAGCTCGCGGCGTCGGAGACGAGAAACCGCACGCAGGCGGCGACCTCGTCCGGGGTCCCCGCCCGCCGGGCGGGGATCTCGCCGAGGACCTCGCCGTTCACGTCATCGGTGAGGCGCGTCTCGACGAACCCGGGCGCCACCGCGTTCACGGTGATTCCGCGCCGTGCCACCTCGACGGCGACCGTCCGCGTCATCCCGATCAGCCCGGCCTTTGCGGCCGCGTAGTTGGCCTGGCCGGGGTTGGCCCGCGGCCCCACGACCGACGCGACGTTGACGATGCGCCCGTAGCGCGCCCGCAGCATCGGGCGGAGCGCACGGCGCGTCGCCCGGAAGGCGGCGGACAGGTTCGTGTCGACGACGCGGGCCCAGGCCTCGTCGTCGAGCTGCGGCGCCAGGCCGTCCTGGCGCACGCCGGCGTTGTTGACCAGCACCAGCACCGGGCCGTGCTCGGCCTCCATTCCCGCGAAGATTCCCTCGAGGCCGTCCGTCTCGCAGATGTCACCGGCCAGCATCACCGCGGCGCCGCCGTCGTCGCGGATCCGGGTCGTGAGCTCCTCCGCGCTCTCGGCGTCCGAGCGATAGTTGACGCCCACCGGCCAGCCGTCGGCGGCCAGGGCGCGAGCGGTCGCGGCGCCGATTCCGCGAGCGGCGCCGGTGATGAGGGCACAGCCCTCGGGACGGCCCCTACCTTGCTCGCTCATGCCGCCCCCTCCCACTCCAGGACCGTCGCTCCCCAGGTGAGGCCGCCCCCGAACGCCGCGAGGAGGACCCGGTCGCCGGGCCTGAGCCGTCCCTCGTCGAGCGCGGTCGCCAGCGCGATCGGGATCGAGGCCGCCGAGGTGTTCCCGTAGCGCGAGATGCACTCGAGCACCCGGTCCTCGTCGAGCACGAGCCGCTGGGCCAGCGTCCGCAGGATGCGCGCGTTGGCCTGGTGGTACAGGAAAAGGTCGACCTGGCCCAGCGTGATGCCGACCGCGGTCGCGGCCTCGAGGCTCGCCTGCGCCATCCGGCTGACCGCCTCGCGGAAGGTGTCCTGGCCCTGCATCCGGATCACCGCCTCATCGCGCTCGGCACGGACCATCTCGGCGCGGGTGCCGTCGCTTCCGAGGACGAACGGGCCGAAACCGGCACCGGCGCCCGGCCGCACGACCACCGCGCCTGCGCCGTCGCCGAACAGCGCGGCGGTGGAGCGGTCGTCGGGATCGATCAGCGAGCTCAAGCGCTCGGCGCCCACCACCAGCACGGCGTCGGCGCGGCCGGCTTCGACGTGGGCGGCCGCCATCGCGAGCGCGCCCACGAAGCCGGTGCAGGCTGCGCCGACGTCAAGTGCGCCGGCCTCGCCGGCGCCGATGCGCTCGGCCAGAAGCGGCGCCAGGTTCGGGGTCAGGCGGTCGTGGCTCATCGTCGCGACGAGCACCAGGTCGACCCGGGCCGGCTCCAGGCCGGCGTCGGTCAGCGCCCCCTCCGCCGCGTCGGCGGCCAGGGACAGCAGATCCTCGCCCTCGCCCAGCACGCGGCGTTCGCGCACCCCGGTGCGGGCGACGATCCAGCCCGGATCGATCCCCAGGCGCTGCGCGATCGGCTCGTTGCCGACGGTCGTGGCGGGCACCGCCATCGCGACGCCCCCGATCGTCGCCGGGCGCAGGGCCCGAGGTGCGGGGGCTTCGATCTCGCTGCGTGCCGGCGTCTCAAGCATGGGCTGCGACCTCCTGATCGAGGTTGCGGTCGACCAGCTTGCGGAGCACATCTCCGGGCCCGGTCTCGATGTAGCGCTCGACCCCGCGCTCGCGCAGCGCGCGGACCGTCTGGCGCCAGCGCACGGGCCGGACGATCGCGTCCGCGAGCTCGGACCGCGGCGATGTGAACTCGCGCGCGGTCGCGCACGAGAGGACCGGGATCCGGGGCTCACCGAATTCCACCTCGGCAAGCGCCTCGCGGAACGCGGGCACGGCCGCATCCATCTCGGGCGAGTGGAACGCTCCCGCGACCGGCAGCTTCACGGCGCGGAGGCCGGCGCGCCGCCCGGCCTTGCGGGCGGCCTCGAGGTCGTCCTCCGGGCCCGCCACGACGAGCTGCTCGGGCGCATTGTCGTTGGCAACTGTGAGCCCGTGGTCGTGGGCGAGCTCGAGGGCCGCCTCGCGCTCGCCCAGGATCGCAAGCATCCCGCCGGCGCCGCGCTCGGCGGCGGCCTGCATGACCTCGCCGCGGCGGACCGCCAGCCGCAGGCCGTCGTGGTGGTCGAGCGCGCCGGCCGCCGCGAGCGCGGCGACCTCGCCCAGGGAGTGGCCCGCGGCCCAGTCGGCGTCGTGGCCGCCGAGGCGCTCCCAGCCGGCGAGCGCCGCACCGTAGATGGCGGGCTGGGCGAACCGGGTCCCCTCGTCGACCCGCGCGAACGGGTCGGTGCCGACGAGCTCGGTCGCGAGCTGCAACAGGTCGGGCCGGAACTGCGCGACGGTCTCGCGCATGGTCGGCTCCTGGCTTCCCTGGCCGGGGAACAGCAGTGCTGTGACGGGCGACTCGGTCACTACACCCGATGTTTCACCGCCGAAGCCCCGCGGTCACCCCCGCCCGGGGGTATTCCCCCCGTTCGGAGGGGGTGGCGGGGAGTGCCGGGGGGTGAAACCGGCGTTGGAGGCCGGTCAGGTCAGGAGCCCGAGGCGCTGGGCCGCCTTGACGGCCTCGGCCCGGTTGCGCACGCCGAGCTTGCGGTAGATCGCGGACGTGTGCTCCTTGACGGTGTGCGGCGAGAGAAACAGCGCCCGCGCGATCTCGGCATTCGTCGAGCCGTGCGAGATGTGGGTGACCACCTCGCGCTCGCGCGGCGAAAGCGAGACCTCGCCCTCCTCGGGCGCCGGGGCGAACACCTCTTGGCCGAGTGCCACCATGCGTACGGCGCGCACGACGTCGGCGGCGCCCCAATCCTTCGAGACGAAGCCCGACGCGCCCGCCGCGCGGGCGACCGCGGGCGAGATGCGCCCCGCGCCGGAGATCAGCAGGACCTTCATCTCGGGATCGGTCCGGCGCAGCTCCTCGGCGACCTCAGCCCCGGATTCGCCGGCCAGGAACAGGTCGACGAGCGCGACGTGAGGCTTGAGGCGGGACGCCTGGCGGATGGCCTCCTCACCGCCGGTCGCCGCCGCGCAGCTCTGGACCCAGCTCTGCCGCTCGAGCAGGAGACGGAACCCCCAATGGACGACGTCGTGGTCGTCGACCACGAGCACGCGGAGGCCCTCAGCCGGCGTCGCCATCGTCCTCGGTTAGAGGGCAGACGAGCCGGACCCGCCAGCGCTCGCCGCCGGTCGGTCCGAACTCGACCATCCCCTCGTGGCGCAGCGCCTCGATCGACGCGAGCCGAAGCCCCAGGCCGGCGCCCGGCGAGGTGGCGGCGGCGCCGTCGTTGGCGATCTCGAGGCTCAGCGCCTCGCCCTCGACCGCGACCTCGATCGAGATCCGCGTCGGCTTGGCGTGCTTGCCGATGTTCCGCAGCGCCTCGGAGAGGACCGACTGGGTCAGGGGCTCGAGGCGCGGCGGCACCCGCACGCCGTCCTCCCAGCTCACCCGGACGCGGTCGTCCTCGTCCTCGAGCCGGCCCAGGAGCCCGCGCAACGTCAGCTTGGTCTCGCGCTCCGGCGGAGCGAGTCCGCGCTCGAGGGCTCCGCGCAGCTCGCCGAGCACGGATCGGAGCTCGTCGTGGGCACGCTCGCGGTCCTCGTCGCGGAGCCCGCCCTCGGCGCCGAGCACCAGGGAGAGCCCGAACAGTCGCTGGATCACCTGCTCGTGGAGCTCGCGAGTCAAAGCGATCCGCTGGTCGAGCTGATGGGCGCGCTCGCGCTCCCGGGTCGCATGCTCGACGCTCCCGACCAGGGCGGCGGCGCGGCCCAGTGTCCTCAGCGGCAGCCGCTCGCCTTCCGCGAGCTCGAACGGCTCGCCGTCGCGGTCGGCGAAGATCACTCCCAGCCAGCGCCCGCCGGTGGCGACCGGCACGCAGACGATGGCGGGCGTGTCGACGACCCCACGGAAGCGCTCCGGCACCTGCTCGTCGAGGTCGGTGATGACGACGACGTCGTCGGCCTCGAGGGCCTTCTGGGCGACAGGGGTCTCGTTCAGATTGCCGACCAGGTGCCGGAGGATCTGGGGCTCGACGTTGTGCGAGCCGACCGCCCGGACCGCCTGATACGCCTCGTCGTAGAGCAGCAGCGTGGCGCGCCGCAGCCGGGTGAGCCTGCAGACCGCGGCGCAGAGCCGATCGTAGAACTCGGCAGCGGGGATCGCGCCGTGGTGCTCGCCGAGCAGCTCGACGAGCACGTCGATCGCCTGATCGCGAGCGGTTGGGGCAAGCTGGCCTATGAGTCAGCCTCGACCAGCGTCACGATCGTTTCGGGGCGAACCCCGTCCTGCTTCATCGCCTCCGCCGCCTCATCGCTCTGCAAGCCCTGCTCGAACGTCTCGAGGTCCGGAACCCCTTCGAAGATCACGCCGACCCTGTTCGGGTTCCCGGGGTCCCGGAACGTGCGCGCAGTGATCCCCATCGGCCCGAAGAACTCGTCCCGCTTGGGTGACGCCAGCCAGTGGTCGAAGTCGTCTACTTCATGGAAAACGAGCAGTGTGGCCATGTTGCCCCTTCCTTCCCACAGCCCGCGGACTGTGTGTTTCGGATACCGCTGACCCTAACGTCTCGGACCAGAAAGTCCCGCATCCCATGCTGACCGATCAGGGGCCCGAAGAGGTATCTAGAGGCGGGAGCACTGGTCCTCCTTGCTGCCCTTCACGGTGTTGTTGCCGCCCACCGGGGGCGGCCGGTTCTCCTTGCACTGCAGGTTCCCATCAATCGTGTTGCCACGGATGCGCACGCCACCGGTGTTCTGAAACGCCTGCACGTTGCCGCCGACGCGGGCCCTAATCGCGGCAAGGCGGCCGCTGTTGTCGTCGTAGAGGATGTCGCCGTTGACGCGAGTGCGCTTCACCTTCGCCGCTCGGCCCTGCACGACCTGGACGCTGCCACCGACGCGCGAGCCGCCGACGACGTTCACCCGCCGCGCGTTCTCGCCCTGCACGTTGCCGACGACGCGCACCCCTCGTGCTCTCAGGATGGCGCGGTTCTCGACCTTGATCGTGCCCTTCACCTTGGTGCCCTTGAGCAGGCACTCCGCCCCTTGGGGCACACGCACGTTATCGAGCGTCCTCGCGCCGATCGTGCCGCGACAGGTGCGCTCCTCGGCGATCGCCGTGGCCGGAACGATCGCGGCGCCGGTCGCGACCAGAGCGGACACCGTCAGTGCGTTTCTGAGCTTCCTCATCGTCTCTCCTCATCGTCTCCCAACAGTACGAATAGAGCACATCAGCGCCGGGTGAGGGCGACCTGAGAGCGCGATTAGAGAGTCCTCAGGGGCTGACTCGCTCGAGACTCAGCCCCACCCAGGGGAAAGCTGGACCTCGACGGTCGTCGTGGTCGTCGTGCCGCTGTCACGAACAATCCGAAGGTCGACCGTGGCCGATACCGGCTCGCGGCCGATCCACCGATCGGCCCCGGCGTCCGGAGTGACCTCGAGGGGTCCGTCGATCAGGCCGGCGGGCTGGAGGAAGCCGGCAAACATTCGGCGCTCGCCGTTCTCGACCGGTCCGCTCCACTCAGGATCGTCGAGGTCAAGTTCGCTGCCCGCGATCGCGGCGTCCACCGTAACGGCCGGCTCCTGCAGCCAGACAGCGAGCCCGACGCGATCGCACGCGAACGAGTTCGGGATCCGGCACGACACCCCCATGTAGGGCTCGCGGTTGAGTAGCTCCTCAGCCGAGGCCCCCGTCGGTCGATCGGCCCGGCTCTCGACGCCGCTTCGATCGGCGTCATCGTCGCCGCAGCTGCCCACAAACGCGGCAGCGAGGACGATCGTGATGCACAAGGAGGCCTTCACACCAGGGTTACGCGTGACGGCGGCCTCGAGGTCCCCGTGCGTAGGGCGGTTCCCGCTGGGCCGCGGCTGAGAGAGCGACGTTCAGGCCCTTAGCTAGCTCCGAGCGGTGGATATGGCGCGGCGCATGGTGCCTACGACGTAGTAGAGGGCGAGAGCGAAGAACAAGGCGCCAACGAGCGCCCGAACCTGTTCCTCATCGAGCGGGGTGCGCTGCGCCACGGGGGACGCGACTCCGGCGGCAGCCTTCTCGCGCCACCCCACTAGAGCGGTCTCCCCAACCTCGGTCGCTTTCATGCGTTGCCGCTACCCGTCGGGAAACGGTGCAAGCCCCTTTTCTGGCCGAACTGAAATCCGCGCGCCTTGGCGGGATCAATAGGTGAGTCACGCCCCGCAGCTCGGGCCCTACCTTCACCTGTGGATGCGCGAGGACCACTCCGGCCCGGGAGCGAAGACCTCAATGCGGAATCCATCCGGATCGAAGACGAAGAATGCGTAGTAGCCCGGGATGTCGCTGTCCTCCTCCGGCGGGCAGTGGATCCGATCGCCCCGCCGTAGACACCGCTCATGCGCTGCGTCCACCTCTTCCTTGGTGTCGACCTCGAACGCCAGGTGTTCGAGCCCGACGCCGTAGTAGCGATGGGCGCCGCCATCGGCGGGACGAAGGCCGAGCCATTCGTCTCCGAAGCTCAGATAGGCGACCTCCTCGGTGCCCCGGTAGGTCGGATAGCGCTCTTCCTCCTTCAAACCCAGGGGTCCCAAGAGGTCCATGTAGAAGGCGATCGAACGATCGACGTCGCTGACAGCGAGGTCGACGTGCTGAATTCCGCGCCCGGTCATGCGCGGGCCCACCATCTCACACCGAACTGCCGCGGGCGTCGAGGATCTGCTCTCGGAGCCGGTCTACGTCCGCGGCGGAATGACGGTGCAGGCGCTCCGCAACGAGGTCGGCGCCCCGGTGGCCCGTACGCTCTGGCAGCGTGACGGCGACCGCGACCACCATCAAGCGCACGTACTACGCGCTGATGCTCGGCAACACGCTGGCGGCCTCGCTGATCTGGGGGATCAACACGATCTTCCTGCTCGACGCCGGGCTGAACAACCTCGAGGCGTTCGCTGCCAACGCCTTCTTCACCGCCGGCATGGTCCTGTTCGAGGTGCCGACGGGGATCGTCGCCGACATGTGGGGCCGGCGGGTGTCGTTCCTGCTCGGGACCGTGACGCTCGCGGTCACGACGGCGCTCTACGTGCTCCTGTGGCAGGTCGAGGCCCCGTTCTGGAGCTGGGCCCTGGTCTCGCTGCTGCTCGGCCTGGGCTTCACCTTCTTCTCGGGCGCCGTCGAGGCCTGGCTCGTCGACGCGCTCAGCGCGACCCAATTCACCGGGCCGCTCGAGTCCGTCCTCGCCCGCGGCCAGATCATCACCGGCGTCGGCATGCTCACCGGCTCGGTCGCCGGCGGCTTCCTCGCCCAGGCGGTCAGCCTCGGCTTTCCGTTCGTCATTCGCGCCGGGATCCTGATCCTGATGTTCGCGTTCGCGTTCGCGTTCATGCACGACGTGGGCTTCGAACCGCAACGACGGGCCGGTCCGATCGCGGAGATGCGGCGGATCACATCCGACTCGCTCGACTTCGGCTGGCGGGTGCCGGCCGTCAAGTACCTGATGCTGGCGGCGCCGTTCACCGGCGGCGTGGGCATCTACGTCTTCTACGCCCTCCAGCCCTACCTGCTCGAGCTCTACGGCGATCCCGAGGCGTACGGGATCGCGGGATTGGTCGCGGCGATCGTCGCGGGCGCCCAGATCCTCGGCGGCCTGGCGACGCCGCACCTCCGCGGCCTGTTCCACCGCCGGACCTCGGCGTTGATCGCCGCCGAGGCGCTGGCGGTCGCCGCGCTGCTCGGGATCGGCCTGATCGAGAGCTTCGGCGCGGTGATCGCGCTGATCGCCGTCTGGGGCCTCCTGTTCGCGGCGGCCACCCCGATCCGCCAGGCCTACCTGAACGGGATGATCCCCTCGCAGCAGCGCGCGACGATCCTCTCCTTCGACTCGCTGATGAGCTCCAGCGGAGGCGTCGCCGCGCAGCCGCTGCTCGGCCGCTCGGCGGACGTCTGGGGCTATCCCACCTCGTATGTGATCTCGGCCGGGATCTCGGCGCTCGCCCTGCCGTTCTTCTTCAAGAGCCGCGCCGAGAAAGCGCCCGCCGACGTCGGGCCGCTGCCGGCGGAGGAGCCGGCGCCGGCCTGACTCAGAGCGCCGTTGCGCCCTCGAGGGCGAGCAGGTACCGCTTGCGCTCGACCCCGCCCGCGTACCCGGTCAACCTGCCGTCGGCCCCGATCACCCGGTGACAGGGGATGACGATCGAAAGCGGGTTGGCGCCGTTGGCCGCGCCGACGGCGCGCGCGGCACCGGGATGTCCGAGCCTTCGGGCCAGCTCACCGTAGGTGGCCGTCCCGCCGAATGGGATCCGCGTGAGCGCCTTCCAGACCTCGACCTGAAAGCTTGAGCCGCGCGGCGCCAGCGGCAGGTCGAACGTCTCGCGCTCGCCCGCGAAGTACGCCTCGAGCTGGTCGCGGGCGGCCGCGAACGGCCCGTCCGCCCGTCGCCACCCGGGGCCGACGGCGCCGGGCCGGCGGCCGCCCTGCATGTGGAGGCCGCTCAGGCGCTCGCCGTCGCCAACCAGGAGCAGCTCGCCCACCGGGCTCGGCATCGCGGTGTGAAAGGTCTGGGTCATTGCTTCGCCTCCAACGGTCGTTCGGAGAGGGAACGGGCGGCGCTTCCAGAACGTGAGGTGCCGCGGTGAGGCGGATCGGCGTCGCTGTGCGCCGCGGATCCGCCTCACCCGCGCCCAGCACGGTCGCCCGGCGGCGCTCACGCCGTCAGCGTCCGCAGGGCCTGGAGGTGGAACTCCGCCATGCGGCCCAGGTCGGCGACCTCGATGCGCTCGTCGGCGCCGTGCGCTCCGTCGAGGTAGGAGCCGACGTCGGCCGTGAACACGGGCGCAAACCCGTACGCGACGGCACCGAAGGCATCGCGCACCCAGTGCGAGTCTGAGAATCCGGGGGTGATCAGCGGCAACAGCTCGGCGCCGGGCAGGCGCTCGGCGACGAACTCGCGGCAGGCTGCGTAGAGCGGGGTGTCGACCGGCGACGCCGTGCCTCCGGCGAGCGGCTCGAGGAACTCGAGCTCGTAGCGGAAGCCGTTCCCGAGCGCTGCGGCCACATGCTCGCGGATCTCCGCCTCGCCCTGGCCGGGCAGGGCCCGGCAATCGCAGACGACGTCAGCGTACGGTGGGATCACGTTGGCCGGCTCATACGTGCTCAGCCCGGTCGGCGTGACCGTCAGCCGGGTCATCGGCGGCAGCATGTCGGCCAGCACCGGATGCAGCGCCGCTGCCCGGGCGAGCGCTCCCTCCGCGTCCCCTTCCGCGGGCGCGCCCAGCGCCGCGAGCGCCGCGTCGACCACCGGCGTCAGCTCGAGCGGGGCCTCGGCCGCGAGCAGCCGCTCGGTCGCCGCCGCGGCGTGGCGGAGCGGGTTGTCGGCCGCCGCGGGAACCGACGCATGGCCGGCCGTTCCGTGGATCCGGATCCGCAGCGAGGTGACCCGCTTCTCGCCGACCGAGATCGTCACCACCCGCCGCCCGTCGGCCAGGTCGAGAAGGATGCCGCCGCCCTCGTTGATCGCGTAGTCGCAGCGCAGGTCAGGCCGCTCGCGCACCAGCCAGGACATGCCGACGTCGGCGGTGTTCCGCTCCTCGTCGGCCTCCGCCACCAGCACGACGTCGCCCGCCGGGGTCTCCCCGGAGCGGGCGAGGGCGGCGAGTGCGGCCGCGCGGGACGCCAGCTCGCCCTTCATGTCCGCGGCGCCGCGCCCGACCAGCCAGCCGTCGCGGACCGCGCCCTCGAACGGCGGCACCGTCCAGTCGGCGGCGGGCGCGGGAACGACATCCGTGTGCGCGAGCAACATCACCGAGGGCCCGCCGCCGCCGCGCACCCGCGCGATCAGGTTGAGGCGCGCCGGGTCGGGGCCGGTCAACTCGCATTCGATGCCGAAGCGGCCGAGGTACTCGGCGAGGAGCTCGGCGGCCGGCGTCTCGTTGCCGGGCGGGTTCGAGGTGTCGACGCGGATCAGCGCCCGCGCGAGCTCGAGCGCCTCGTCGCCGAGGCTCGAGTCGCTCATGCGAGTCCGCGCTCGCGCGCGAGCCGGCGCACCTGCTCGACCGGGAACGGGTCCTGCATCGTGCCGTCGAGGCGCCGCGCGGGCCGAGCGGCGACGAGGCAGTTGAGGACCGCCTCGCGCGCCGCCTCCCAGGCCGCGGCGAAACACGGGTTGAGGTCCGAGTTCGGCGTCTCGCCCTCGCTCGCCGTCGTGAACGCCAGGCCGATCTCGCCCGACCCCTCGGCGCCGTACGAGCCGGCGCGCGCGAGGCCCAGCAACGGCCGCAGCGCGAGCCGGCGCAGCTGCTGGGCCGAGAGCGGCGCGTCGGTCGCGCACACCGCGATGCACGAGCCGTCCGCCGCGGCGGCGCGGACGGGCGGGCCGAGCGTGGTGCCGAGCAGGTCCAGGTCCTCGCGGGCGCCGAAGTTGCACAGCGCCAGCACGCCGACATGATGTCCGGCGACCGCGCGCGAGGCGGTGCCGATCCCGCCCGGGAAGTCGAAGCACTGCATACCGGTGCCGGCGCCGACGCTGCCCTCCGCGACGTCCGGCCCCAGCGTGGCTAGTGCCCGCTCGACATCGTCCGCCGTGGTCGTTCGCGAGTCCGCCAGGTCGCCGTCGTCGCACTCGCCCACGACCGGGATCACGGCGTTCGACGGGCCCCGCTCGGAGGCGGTGATCGCCGCCTGGAGCACGGTCCCGACCGCGTGCGTCCCGCACAGGTAGACGGGCGTCTGGATACGCCCGGTCTCGTCGATCTCGAGGCTTGCCGTGAGGACACCGGTGCCGTTCACCGTCGCGACCCCCGCGGCGACCGGCAGCTCGGGCGGCGCCACGACGGTGACCCCGGTGCGCTCGCCGCTCTCGGCCTGGGCGTGCCCGACGCTGACGCCGGGCACGTCGGTGATCGCGTTGCGCGGGCCGGGCGCCAGCCGGCCGACCGCGCCCGCGATCTCGCGCCAGCGCTCGGCGCTACTCACGGCGCTCGGCGCTCGGCGCCGTCCGGCCGAGGCTCGGGTCGTGCAGCAGGCAGGCGGCCACCTGATCCGGGCCGCCCGTCGCCAACAACTGCGGGTCGACGCTGTCGCAGGGCTCGAACCGGCGCGGACAGCGGGGATGGAACCGGCAGCCGGGCGGGATCCGGGTCGGGTCCGGCAGCTCGCCGCTGAGCAGCTCCCGCCGCCCGCCCCCGCCCGCGGTCGGCACGGGGATCGCGTCGACCAGCGCCTGCGTGTACGGGTGCCGGGGACGCTCGATCACGTCGACCGCCGCCCCACGCTCGACGACGCGGCCCAGGTACATCACGCAGATCCGGTCGCACAGCGACCAGGCAAGGCTGAGATCGTGGGTGATGAACAGGAGCGCCAGGTCACGGCGCTCCTTGAGATCCACCAGAACCTTGAGGATCTGGGCGCGAACCGAGGCGTCGAGCATCGACACGGGCTCGTCGCAGATCAGGCCCGCCGGCTCGAGCACGAGCGCGGCGGCGATCGCCACCCGTTGGCGCTGCCCGCCCGAGAGCTGGTGCGGGTAGCGATCCAGATACCGATCCGGCTCCAGCCCGACGTCCTCGAGGGCGCGGCGGACGTGGCCCTCGTGCTCGGCCCGGGGCACGCCCTGGACGAGGAGCGGCTCGGTGACGATCGCCGAGACGCGCTGGCGCGGGTTCAGCGTCTGGTACGGGTCCTGGAAGATCATCTGGACGCGGCGGCGAAGCTCGCGCAGCGTCGCCTTGCCGTTCAGCGCGGCGCCGTCGAGCGCGATCTCGCCGCCGGCGGGCGGCACCAGGGAGAGCATCGCCCGTGCGAGGGTGGACTTGCCGCAGCCCGATTCGCCCACCACCCCCAGGATCTCGCCCCGGCGCCACTCGAGCGAGACGCCGTCCAGCGCCCGCGCCGCTCCGCCCCGGGCGCGGAAGTGAACCGCGAGGTCGCGGACCTCGATCAGGGGCTCGCTCACGGCCGCACCGCCGCCGGCGCCGCCGCGACGTCGGGCCACTCGGCCCACGGCGCGTAGTGGCAGGCCGCCGACTGTCCCGGCGCGACCTCGCGCAGCGGCGGGTCGGCGAGGCACCGGTCGGTCGCGTACGGGCAGCGCGGCCGGAACCGGCAGCCCTCAGGCGGGTCGCCGGGATCCGGGGGGCCGCCCGGGATCGGGGTCGCCACCCCCCGCCGTCCGCCGATCACCGGCAGCGACTCGAGCAGGCGCTTCGTATACGGATGCTGCGGCGCCGCGAACACCGCGCTCACCGGCCCGAGCTCGACGATTCGCCCCGCGTACATCACCGCGATCCGGTCGCAGGTCTCCGCCAGGACCCCAAGGTCGTGCGAGATCAGGATCAGCGCCAGCCCGAGCCGTTCGCGGAGGCGCTCGAGCAGGTCCAGGACCTGGGCCTGCATGACGACGTCGAGCGCCGTCGTCGGCTCGTCGGCGATCACCAGCGACGGGTTGCAGGCCAGGGCGAGCGCGATCATCACCCGCTGGCGCTGGCCGCCGGAGAGTTGATGGGGGTAGCGGCGACCCGCCGCGGGCGTCAGGCCCACGGTCTCCAGCAGCTCGCCGACCCGGGCCCCCAGCTTCCGGGCACGGGCGCCGCGCTCGTGCAGGGCGATGGCCTCGGCGATCTGATCGTCGATCCGCTGCACGGGGTCGAGCGAGTTCATCGCGCCCTGGAACACCAGGGAGATGTGGCGCCAGCGCACGAGCCTCATCCCGGCCTCAGTGCGCTTGCCGATGTTGATCGGCTCGTCCTCGCCGGCGGGGCGCAGCGTGATCGCCCCGGCCTGCCTGAGCGTGGGCGGAAGCAGCTTCATCAGCGCCAGCGCCGTCGTCGTCTTCCCGCAACCGGACTCGCCGGCCAAGCCCAGCGCCTCTCCCGGGGCCAGGCTCAGGTCCACCCCGTCGACGATCGGCCGGCCGCGATGGTCGACCCGCAGGTCCTCGACCTCGAGCAGCGCGGTCACTCGGCGGATACCTCCCTTGCCAGGGGGGCCCTGTCTGGTTCGCGACTTACATCGCTCACTGAACCTGCTCCTCCTCGGTTTCCCGCAGCCGCGGGTTGATGTACTCCTCGAACAGGTGGCCGAGCGTGGCCACGGCGACGACGAGCAGCGTGATGCACAGCCCGGGCGGGATCACGTACCACCACGCCTCGGCGCTCGGGGCGCCGGACTCGAACGCGTTCTCGAGCATCGTGCCCCACGAGATCCGGGTCGGGTCGCCGAGGCCGAGGAACGAGAGCGCGGCCTCCGAGAG
>Ga0299914_10000483_pt1 | contig 24137 bp, 20 predicted proteins | sample RVTome_10_FD_201361 | JGI IMG/M metagenome (GOLD analysis project Ga0299914, IMG submission 201361) | Soil microbial communities from uranium-contaminated site in the Upper Colorado River Basin, Wyoming, United States - RVT153D57 (version 2) ... | reverse complement strand
GATGAACATGGTGTGCCCCCTGCTCCGTGCGCCCGCACTCAAGAAACTCAATCCTCGGCCGGAAGCTCCAGCCTGGGGAATATGGGGGTCGGTGGCGCCAGACGGAAGCCGGAGCCGGCGAGGCGATCGTAGCTGTCCGGATCCTCGAGCGCTGCATAGTCGCGCTCGCCGGCCGGCACCCCCATGGCGTCAAGCAGCCGCGCCGACGAGCCCGGGACGATCGGCGCGATGACGATGGCGAGGTCGCGGATGGCTGCGTAGAGCGTTGCCAGCACCGCCTCCATCCGCTTCGGATCGCTCTTGCGCAGCGTCCAGGGCGCCTGGCTGTCGATATACTGGTTGCAGGCGAACACCGCCTTCAGCCAGCCTTCGATACCCTGGGAGAGCTGCAACCCCTCGAAATGGGCCGGCACGTCGCGCCGGGTGACTTCCGAAACCAAGGTGAGCAATGCGTCGTCGGCAGGATCGCGCTTGCCGCCGACCGGTAGAATGCCGTCGCAATTCTTTGCGATAAAAGACAAAGTCCTCTGGGCGAGATTGCCGAAGCTGTTGGCGAGATCGGCGTTGACCTTGGCGACGATCGCCTCGCTGCTGTAGCTGCCGTCCTGGCCGAAGGTGACCTCGCGCAGCAGGAAATAGCGCAGCGGATCGACGCCGAAGGCCGCGACGAGGTCGTTGGGATCGACGACGTTGCCAACCGACTTGGACATCTTCTCGCCGCGCGACAGCAGCCAGCCGTGGCCGAAGACCTGCCGCGGCAATTCGATTCCGGCCGACATCAGGAAGGCCGGCCAGTAGACGGCGTGGAAACGCACGACATCCTTGCCGATGACGTGCAGGTCCGCCGGCCAGAATCGGCGCCATTGCTCGGTGTCGTCGGGATAGCCGACTCCGGTGATGTAGTTGGTCAGCGCGTCGAGCCAGACGTACATGACGTGATTGTCGCTGCCCGGGACCTTGACGCCCCAGTCGAAGCTGGTGCGCGAGATGGAAAGATCGGACAGGCCGCCTTCGACGAACCGCATGACCTCGTTGCGGCGGGAATCCGGGCGGATGAAGTCGGGATGGGCGCGATAATGTGCGAGCAGCCGATCCTGATAGGCGGAGAGGCGGAAGAACCAGCTCTCCTCGACCGTCCATTCGACGGCGGTGCCCTGCGGCGACAGGCGCTCGCCGCCTTCCCCTTCGACGAGCTCCTTCTCGTCATAATAGGCCTCGTCCCGGACCGAATACCAGCCTTCGTAGCGGCCGAGATAGAGGTCCCCTCGGTCCGCCATTGCCTGCCAGATCGCCTGGCTGGCGCGGTGGTGGTCCGGCTCGGTGGTCCGAATGAAGCGATCGAACGAGATGTCGAGCCTCTCGTCCATCTCCCTGAAGTATCCGGACATTTCCTTGGCGAACTCGGCCGGGCTCAGCCCACGCTCACGCGCCGCCTGGGCCATCTTCAGGCCATGCTCGTCGGTGCCGGTGAGGAAGAAGACGTCGCGGCCGCGCATCCGCTGGAAACGGGCGATCGCGTCGGTCGCGACCGCCTCATAGGCATGGCCGATATGCGGCCGCCCGTTCGGATAGCTGATCGCGGTCGTGATGTAGAAAGGGTCGGCCATGGCGGGCGAGATAGAGCATTTTCGGGGCGGGACAATGATGTTCGGGGGCACCCAATCCCGGAAGGCTGGCCGTGCGCCTTTATCTGGCCAGCCGAGGCACTGAGGCGGAAGGACCCTCCACCATGCTTCGCATGGTCCCCCTCCCCAGGAAATCCTGGGGAGGAATTGGGTCAGGCGGCCGTGCGGTCCTGGTGCGGTGCGAGTGCGGCGAGCATTCCGGCCAGCTCGAAGACGATGCTTTGCGGGTCGAGTGAGTGGCGGCGCGCGGCCGAGGCGAGGTCCGTGGCGCGCTCCCACAAGGTGAGCGCCTCGGCCAGCGCGGGTCCGCGGCGGCTTCGGGCAGCGGCGGCGATCAGGGCCGGGGCGCGGGAGAGGAAGGCTTCGTAGCGCGGCTGGGCCGCCTTGCCGGCGAGGCTTTGCGCCAGCGCGGCGCGGCGCGCGTTGGCGGGATCGCCTTCGCGGGCGAGCGCCCGCATCGCCTGGTCGAGCGCCGCGATGTCGAGTCCGCGAAAGGCGACGGCGCGGCCGGGGGCGCCCTCCCCCACCTCGACTAGCGACAGGATCTCCGCTTCGTCGGCGTCCGGGAGCGCGGCGCGAAGCGCCGACGCCATGGCGTCACTCGGCAAAGCCGAGAGGCGCAGGATTCGGCAACGCGAGCGGATCGTCGGCACCAGTCGCTCGGGAGCGTGGCTGACCAGCATGAACAGGGTGTGAGGGGGTGGCTCCTCGAGATTCTTGAGCAGGGCGTTGGCGGCGTTGCGCTCGAGATCGTCGACCGAATCGATCACGACCGCGCGCCAGGGCGACATCGAGGCGGTCGTCGAGAACAGCCGCTGCAGCCCGCGCACCTGATCGACGGTGATGTTGCGGGCAAGATCGGTGCCGGTCTCGCGGGTCAGCCGCTCGAGCCGCATCAGATCGGGATGGCTGCCGGCGGCCACAAGCCTCGCCGCCGGATCGTCGTCCGGGACGTCGAGGCCGGGCAGCTCAGCCAGCAGCCCCGCCCCGTGGGCCAAAACGCGCAACGCGGCCTTGTCGGCGAACAGGGCCTTGCCGACGCCCTTGGGGCCGGTAACCAGCCAGGCATGGTGAAGGCGGCCGGAATCGAGGCCGGCACGAAACGCCGCCACAGCCGCGTCGTGGCCGTAGAGGGGGGTCATCGGTGAGGAGTCCTGACGCAGACATATCCACCTCCTGGTGTGCAGGAAGGGGGGTAAAGCGGAAGCTGTTCCGACCTCACAGCAGATCCTCCAGGGCCGCGAGCAGGCGCTGCGTCACCTCCCCTGCCTCTCCGGCTGCATTCACAACCCGGAACCTCACCGGTTCCTCCTCGGCGAGCCGGTCGAAGGCGGCGGCGATGCCGGCATGGTAGGCGGCCTCGCGAGCGCCGAAGCGGTCGGCCCCGGCGACGTCGCGGCTGCGCGTCCGGGCGGCGGCCTCGTCGCCGTCCAGCCGGAGCAGCAAGGTGCGGTCGGGCAGCAAGCCGCCGCTGCCGATCTCGTGAAGCCGGCGGATCGCCTCGGTGCCAATACCGCCGACGATGCCCTGATAGGCGATCGAGCTGTCGACGAAGCGGTCGCACAGCACCCATTCGCCGCGATCGAGCGCCGGGCGGATGGTTCGGGCCGAATGATCGGAGCGGGCGGCGGCGAACAGCAAAGCCTCGGCCTGCGCCGTCCAGCGGTCGACGTCGCCCTGGAGCAGTAGCGCGCGGATCGCCTCGGCGCCGGGGCTGCCGCCGGGCTCGCGGGTCTCGACGACGGCGAGGCCGCGCGCGCGCAGCGCCTCGGCCAGCGCCTTCAATTGGGTGGACTTGCCGACGCCTTCCCCACCCTCGAGGGTGACGAAACGCGGGATCACGCCATGCCGAGCAGGTTCTTCAGCCCCGCCCAGATCCGGCCGAAGAATCCAGCTTCGCCGACGGCTTCAGCAGCGACCATAGGCGTGACCTGCGGCGGCATGTCGCCGGCGGTGACGACCAGGTCGGCGATATGCTGGCCCTGGGCGATCGGTGCCCTGACCGGCCCTTGATAGACGATGCGCGCCCTGATGTCCTGGCCGAGCCCGGCGGGAATCGTGACCGCCACGGCGCGCGGCGCGACAAGGCCCACCGTGTCGTTGCCGCCGAGCTGGACCCGCGCCTCTCCGATCCGCTCGCCCTGATCGAGCAAGGGCCGCGACTGCCAGGCGCGGAAGCCCCAGTCCATGAACCTGACCGATTCCTCGACGCGCCCATTGAAGCTGTCGAGCCCGGCGACGACCATGACGATGCGGCGGCCCTCCTGCTCGGCCGATCCGGTGAAGCCGTAGCCCGCCTCGGCGGTATGGCCGGTCTTGAGCCCATCGGCGCCCTCGATGCGGCCGAGCAGGGGGTTGCGGTTGGCCTGGGTGATCGGTTGGTTGGCGCCCAATGTCCGCCCCCAGGTGAACTCGCGAACGCCATAATATTCGCGGTAGAGCCGGGGATGCGCGTTGATGGTCGCGGCGGCGAGCGTCGCGAGATCGCGCGCGGTGGTGTAGGTGACGCCTTCGTCGGGCCAGCCGACCGGGTTGCCCCAGCGCGAATTCTCCAGCCCAAGCTCCTGAGATTCGCGGTTCATCAGCGCGACGAAGGCCGCCTCGGTGCCCGAGATGCATTCGGCGAGCGCCACCGTCGCGTCGTTGCCGGACAAGGTGACGATGCCGTGCAGCAGATTGGCGACGCTGACCTGCTCGCCGGGCGACAGGAACATCGTCGATCCCGCCGCGGGGCCATGCCAGCGCCGCCAGGTCTCCGGCCGCACGGTGCACATCCGGTTGGGCTGCAGCTCGCCGCTCTCGATCAGCTCGAAGGCGATATGGGTGGCCATCATCTTCGCCATCGAGGCAGGCGGGATGCGCCGGTCGGCATCCTTGGCGTAGAGCACCGCCCCGGAAGACAGATCGACCATGTAGGCGATCGGCGCGGGGGTATCGAAGGGCGGCGCGGCGGCGGCGGCCGGAAGCGACAGAGCGGTGGCGAAAAGGGCGGAAAGCAGGAGCTTGCGCGTCATCTTTCGGAAGGAACCTCGATACTTTAGCGGGAAACCGAATCGGCCAGCAGGCCGACGGTCAGTGCGTAGAAGTTCGAGCAGTTATAGTCGAGGATCGTGCGGTAGTTGGTGGTCAGCAGGTAGGCGGTCCGCCCCGGGCCGTCCGGCTCGAGCAGGCTGGCCAGGGTCCTGTCGGGGAGGCTGTTGGCGATGCCGCGGCGGCGCCATTCGGCGGCGCTGAGCCAGCGGCTGTGGCGCTCGTGAACGCGGGGGCAGCGCGGTGCGCGCAGCCGCGTTTCGACCGAAGCGCGATCGAAGCCGTCGGGGACCCGCACCGCCGTCCCCCACGGGATGCCGGGCCGCCAGCCGGCGCTGCGCAGATAATTGGCGATCGAGGCCAAAGCGTCGATATGGCTGCGCCAGATGTCGGCGCGGCCGTCGCCGTCGCCGTCGACGCCGAGGCGGATGTAGACGCTCGGCAGGAATTGCGACTGGCCGGTGGCGCCCGCCCAGCTGCCGACCAGTTCGGAGCGCGAGAAGCCGCGGTCCATCATCCTCAAGGTGGCGATGAACTCGCCGGCGAACAGGTCGCGGCGTCGGCCTTCATAGGCCAGGCTGGCGAGCGAATTGAGCAGATCGAAATCGCCGGTGATCGATCCGTAGCTCGTCTCCTTGCCCCAGATCGCCACCAGGATGGATGGCGGCACGCCGTAGCGCCGGCCGATCTCGTTCAGGCGGGAGATGTCCCGGGAATAGCGCGTGCGGCCGCGATCGACCAGCACCGATCCGAGATGGCGCTGGCGGTAGGGCTCGAAGGCGGGGATGGCGCTGGATCCGGCCGCGCCGCCGGGCTGGGCGCGATCGAGCTCGACGGTTCGGGGCGAGAAGGTCAAAGTCGGGAAGACGCGGTCCAGCGTCGCGCGGCTGACCCCTGCCCTCGCCGCCTCTGCGCGCAGTTGCGGCAGCCAGGCCTCGAAGCCGGCCTGGCTGAGGCCGCCCGTCTGGGCTTCGGCCGGCGCCTCGACCTGGAACAGGATCGCGCCGTCGCCCAACCGCGCCGCGGGCAGACCGGCGACCAGGAAGCCCGCCGCCAAGATGCTCAAGAACCGCATTTTCATCCTCATCCGCTCCGACCCTATATGACAGGAGCTTGCCGCAAGGTGAAGGCGGCGCGCGACTTGCGCGCGTGGACGCGCCGGCGCTATTCGCCGGCGGCCGGACGGGTGAACCGGAGAGGTGGCCGAGTGGTTTAAGGCAGCGGTCTTGAAAACCGCCGTGGGTTCACGCCCACCGTGGGTTCGAATCCCACCCTCTCCGCCACCAACCTAACCGGCGCGGGGCGCCAAGGGCCGAAATAGAGCCCTTGTCGCCGTGATGAATCATCGCAGCCAAAGCAGCATGGCTACTCCGCCCGCTGGCGGACCTCGACGCCTTCCTCGATCCGGTCGCCGGCATGGAGGATGACTCGCGTCCCCGGAGCGAGGCCGCCGAGGACCTGGGCTATTTCGTCGTTCATCTGTCCGATCTCGACGCGGGTGAGGCGCGCGCGATCGTCCTCGTCCACGGCGAAGACGCTCCAGGCGCTGCCGGTACGGAACAGCGCGCTGACCGGTAGCCGGACGACGTCCGGCGCCGACCAGGTGGCGATCCGAATCGTGGCGCGGTAGCCGTGGCCGAGCCGGCGCCAGGCTTGGCGCGGCTCGACGAAGTCGATCACGACGTTCACCCTCTGCTCCTCGACGCCGAGCGCCGAGATCTTCAGGAAACCGAACGGCTCCACCAGCCGGACCCGTCCCCGCAGCGGCCGCTCCTCGCCCCAATCCTCGATCAGCACCGCAGCGCCGGGGCGCACCCGCACCGCATCGGCGGAGAGAAGGTCGGTGACCATCTCCAGCCGGTCGGGATCACCGACCTCGACCAGCGTCGTGCCGGCGGCGACCACCCGCTCGCTCTCCTGCGGCACGCGCAGGACATAGCCTGGAACCGGCGAGGTCACCGAGACGGCGCCGCGGCCGGAGGCGGCGCTGCTGGCCGTGATGAGGGTCGCGCGCGCCGATTCCAGGCTGTGACGCGCGGCATCGGCGGCTTCGACCGCTTCCGTGACGGCCGCCCGCGCGCGATCGCGTGTGCTGCGGGCGCGATCGAGGGTGGCCAAAGCGGCGAAGCCGCGCTCGGCGAGCGTCTCGGTCCGGGCGAACTCCCGTTCCGCCAGAGTCCGGTCCGCCCGGGCCTCGCTGATCCGCGACTGGGCCGCGGAAAGCTGAGCTTCGAGCGAGCGGATGTTCGCCATCGTCTGCCCAGTGGCGCGCGGATCGAGCGGGGCCGGATCGGGCGGCTGGATACGGGCCAGCAGCGTCGTCCCCGGCACCACCTGGTCGCCGGGCTTCAGCGGCACGCGCAGCAGCTGTCCGCTGATCGGCGCAGCGACGACATAGAGATTGGTGACGCGAGTCTCGCCGAGATCGTTCACCGTGACCGTCATCGGGCCGCGCGTGACCTCGCCCAATTCGACGGGCACCGGCGGAGATCGCAACGCGAATACCAGCGCCGTGAGCAGGACGATGACGACGATCCCGCCGATGACCCGCGGCCCGGTCAAAAGCTTCCTGGGCATCGTCACTCCCGCGTCTTCAGCGCTTCCACCAGGTCGAGCTTGTCGAGCCGGTTTCGGATGAGCAATGCCGTCCCGGCGGCGGCAACGGCGACGACGAGCACGCCCTGGGCCAGAGTGGCGACATTGATCGCGAACGGGATGGTGAACAGATCGCTGCTGAACTGCTCGGTCAGGAATTTCGACAAGGCAATGCCGAGCAGGATTCCGATCGGCAGCGACAACAAGACGAGGATCGCCTGCTCGCCGAGGAGCACGAACGCGACTTCACCGCGGCGAAAGCCGAGCACGCGCATCGAGGCGAGGTCGCGGGCGCGCTCCGACAGGCTGATCCTGGCGCTGTTGTAGACGACGCCGAGCACGATCAGGGCGGCGAATCCGGTGTTGAACAGCGAGATCATGCCCATATTCTCCGCCACCGTGTCGCGAATGCCGCGCAGGATCGCTTCCTGCACCGTAACGCCGGCGACCAGGGGTGTTTCCTTGAGCGCGGCGTAGATGCGAGGCAGATAGCGCGCGTCAATGAGCAGATAGGCCCCAGACACCGTGTCGCCTTCGCGCAGCAGCCGGTTGAGCGTGGCGCGGTCGAGCGACGCTGATGATCCGAGCGCGCTGTCGGCCACAGCGGCGATCGGGATCCGCAGGCTGGGCCGCTCGCCTTCGGTGACATTAGCGGTGAGTACGTCCCCAGCCGCGACCTCGAGGTCGCGCGCGAGCCGACCGGAGATGATCGCTCCACGGGGCGGCGGATCGATCACCTCGCCTTCCAGATCGACGATGCGGCTGAGGTCCGCGCCGCTCTCGGCGCTGCTCAGCCCCTCGCGCTCCACTCGGGGACCCGAAATGAGCCGCGCGCCGACCGACCGGAACGGCTCGACGCGGATCACGCCGGGCAGCCGCGCCAGCTCGTGCAGCGCGCGCGAGTCCCGCGCCTCGGCGAAGGTCACCGTCATGTCGGCGCGCTGCCCGCGTTCGAAAGCGATCTCGATCATCCGGTCGACATTGTCGGTATTGCCCGACGAGGCGATGTAAAGCGCCAGCGCCGCGGAAAGCCCCGCCACCGTCATTGCGGAACGGAGCGGGCGCCGGATCAGGCCGCGCATGATGATCCGAGTCGGCTCGTCCGGTCCGAACCATCTCACCATGCCCGCCGTCAGCCGCCCGGAGAAATCGGGCGGCGTCGGCGGCCGCATGGCCTCCGCAGGGGTAAGACGCGCCGAGCGCCGGACCGCACCGGCGGCGCCGAGCAGGACGGCCGCCAGCGTGGCGACGGTCGCGATCACATAGACGTCGATCCCGCCTCGGAAATAGAGGAAAGGGAAGCTGTAGAATTGCTGATAGAGGCCGGCGAGGCCCCGGCCGAGCCAGACGCCGAACCCGATGCCGATCAGCAGGCCGCCGAGCGCCAGCAGCAAGGCGAGCTCGGCATAATGGAGCATGATCGCCCGGTCGCGGAAGCCGAACGCCTTCAAGAGGCCGATCACCTCGCGCTCGGTATCGACCAGGCGGGCGAGCACTATGTTGAGCAGGAAGGCCGCAACGCCGAGAAAGATGGGCGGAAGGACCTCCACCATCGTCCGCAGCTGGTCGATCTCGCTGGAGACGAAGCGATCCGAAATCTGCTGGTCGCGCCCGTAGGCGCCGGCCCCGCCATAAGGGGCGAGGAGGATGTCGAGCTGCCGCACGACCTCCTGCTCCTGCGCGCCGGGACCGAGGCGCACCACGACTTCGTTGAACGCCTCGCGCAGGTCGAGCGCGGCGGCGAGCGGCTCGCGGCTCATCCAGAGCACGCCGAAGCGCCGATTGTCGGGGAAGATCTGGCCGGGCGCGACGGCATAGACATATTCGGGCGAGAGCGCCGTGCCGACCAGCCGCAATTCCACCTGCTTGCCGTAGAGGAGCGCCCGGATCGTGTCGCCGGGCGCCAGGCGCGCGGCGGTGGCGAAGGATTCGCTGGCCACGACCTCGTCGGGGCGCCCCGACTCGGGCAGGCGGCCGCTGCGAAGGACCAGCCCATTCACCGCCGGCCGCCCGCTCGGCGGGAGCGAGTTGACGCGCGCCGCGACCGGCTCCGCGATGCCAGGGATGTCGAGCACCGCCGCGGTCGTGACCCGGCTTTCGGCAATGGCGATGCCCGGTATCTCCCGGACCCGGTCCATGAGCGGCTCCGGCGCGCGCCGCACCGGGGCGAAGACATCGGCGAAGCGGTACAGGTCGTAATAGGCCGCCCGCGTCGCTTCCAGCGAGCGGATCATGCCGAAGGACATGATCACCATCCCGACGCCCGCAGCGATGACGAGGGCGATCGCGATCGCCTGTGCGCGCATCCGCCACAGGTCGCGCAGGAGCTTGACGTGGAGAGACGATGCCCGGCGGATCACCATTTCAGCTCTTCCGGGGCCGTTCGCGTCGCGTTGCGCCGGATGTCGACGATCTTCCCGTCACCGAACAGGATCACCTCGTCCGCCATGTCGGCGATCACCGCATTGTGGGTGATGACGAAGGCGGTCGTGCCGAGTTCCCGATTCACCTGGTCGATCGCGGCCAGGACGCGGGTGCCGGTGGCACTGTCGAGGGCGCCGGTGGGCTCGTCGCACAGCAGCACCTTGGGCCGCTTGGCGATGGCGCGCGCGATGGCGACGCGCTGCTGCTCGCCGCCGGAAAGCTGCGCCGGGAAATGGCCGAGCCGGCTCTCGAGCCCGACCAGGGCAAGCGCCTCGGCCGCGTCCATCGGATCCTCGGCGATCTCGGTGATCAGCGAAACATTCTCTCGCGCCGAAAGCGAGGCGATCAGGTTGTAGAACTGGAACACGAAGCCGACGCTGCGGCGGCGATATTCGGTAAGCTCGTCGTCGCTGCAGGCGGTGAGCTCCATATCGTAGAACCAGGCCTGGCCCTCGCTCGCGCGGTCGAGCCCGCCCAGGATGTTGAGCAAAGTCGACTTGCCCGATCCCGACGGGCCGAGCAGAACGATCATCGATCCTTCGCGCACCTTGAGATCCACGCCGCGCAGGGCATGGACCGCGCTCGCGCCGCTGCCATAGGTCTTGGTCAGGCCCCCGGCCCGGTAGATGAGTCCGGATTCCTCCTGTCCGGCACGAACTTGAGACTCGGTTCGGCTGACCAATGTGCGATAGGCTCCTGGCGCGCTCCTCGTCCCCCCTGCGGTGCGCGCCGACACAATGCAACGCCGTTCGCACGAGGCGGCGGTCTTGAAACCCCCGCTTTCCGTTGAGCGTGAGGCGGGCATTGCGGGCCGCCGACCTGCCGCGGCAGGTCAGCGGCTCGGCGTCTGCTCAAGCAGCCAGTCGCGAAACGCCCGCATCGCCGGGTTCTCCTCGCGCGAATGGAGACGCGTGATCCAGTAGCGTCCGGTGTCCACCTCGACATCGAAGGGGCAGACCAACCGCTCGGCGCCGAGTTCCTTTGCGAACATGGTGGCGGGCGCGAGGGCCACGCCGACGCCGGACATGGCCGCCACCGCCATTGCCGCCGAGCTGTCGAAGACGGGACCGTGCAGCGGCGGGCAGGCCATGCCGGCGGCCTCGAACCAGCGCGGCCATTCGTCGGCGCGATAGGAGCGAAGCAGAAGCTCGTCCGAAAGCCCGGCGGGACCGGTCAGCCGCGCCGCGACCGTGGGGCTGCAGAGCGGCGTCAGGGGCGCCGCCATGATCGGCTCGGCATAGGTGCCGTGCCAGGCGCCGTCGCCGAAGCGGATCGCCAGATCGAGCCCCTCCCCCGCCAGGTCGACGCGGTTGTTGTTCGTCATGATCCGCAAATCGATATGCGGCAGCGCGCGGGCGAAGCCGTCCAGCCGGTCGAGCAGCCAGCCGGTGGCGAACGTGCCGACCACGCCCAGGTTGAGCACCTCGCGCAGGCGGCCGCCGGCGAAGCGGTCGAGCGTTGCGCCTATCCGGTCGAGGGCGTCGCCAAGCACCGGCACCAGGGCCTGGCCCTCGTCGGTGAGCGCCAGCCCGCGCGGCAGGCGGCGGAACAGGCTCGTGCCGAGACGGCGCTCGAGCTGGGCCACCTGCTGGCTCACCGCGCCCTGGCTCACGCAGAGCTCGATCGCCGCGCGGGTGAAGTTCAGGTGCCGTGCCGATGCCTCGAACGCGCGCAGGGCATTCAAGGGTAGTTGGGAACGCTCCACGCCTCGTCATTAGCCAGGCTAATGCCTCTGTCCAGATAAGATGCTTTGCCAGGCGGCCGCCGCTTTTGCATTCTCGAGACCTCATCCAGGGAGGAGACGACGATGAAATGGCTTTCCCGCGCAGCGCTCGGCGCCTTGGCGACCGTCGCCAGCTCGGCCGCAGCCGGTCAGGATACCGACGATCCGCTGCTGCGCCCGATCGCCCCGGACCATGCGGCGCGCTGGCTCGAGCCGCGCCCGCCGACCCGCATCCACGGCAATAGCTGGCTTGTCGGCTTCGGCGGTCTCAACGTCGCCTTGATCCGCACCGACGCCGGATTGATCCTGATCGACGGCGCCGTGCCGCAGGCCGTTCCTGCGATCGAGGCCAACATCCGGCAGCTCGGATTTCGAATCGAGGATGTCGCTTTGATCCTCAGCACCGAGCCGCATTACGACCATGCCGGCGGCATCGCCGCGCTGGCGAGGGACAGCGGCGCGACGGTCGTCGCGAGCGCCGCGGCAGCCGAGGTCCTCCGGCGCGGACGCAGCGGTCCCGACGATCCCCAGGCGGCGCACCTGCCCGATTTTCCCGCCGTCGAGCGGCTGAGGATCGTGGCCGACGGCGAGACGCTGCGCCTGGGCGACACCGAGGTCACGGCACGCGCGACGCCCGGACACACGGCGGGCAGCATGAGCTGGAGCTGGAGGCCCTGCGATCCGGAAGGCTGCGTCGACATCGTTTTCGCATCCAGCCTGAATCCGGTCTCGGCGGACGGCTATCGCTTCTCGGATCCGCGCAACCGGCCGGTCGTGGCGGCCTTCCGCCGGACCTTCGAGGCGATGAGGGCCCTGCCCTGCGACATCATCATCCCGGCGCACCCCTGGATCGCGCCCCCGGGCGGCGACGACCAAGCGTGCCGAGCCTATGCCGACGCGCACGAGCGCCGTCTCGATGCCCGCCTCGCCGAAGAACAGGCTGGATCAAATCCTTGAACCGGTCGATGTTCGGCCGCCCGTTTGCGCGAAGCCGCTGAATCGCGGATTCTCGTCGCCGGGTGGCGATCCGCCTTGCGCGGCCTGCACGGACAACCGAAATCAGGCCGGGGGCCGGCAGCAGGAGATTGACGATGACCGATGACCTCGCCCTCGATCGGACGACCTTCGACCTTTCACCGCCGACCGAGGCGCAGCTGGCCGACCTGGTCGCCGATCTCGACGACCAGGAACGCCGCGTGCTGCTCGAGCACGGCACCGAGGCGCCTTTCTGCGGCACCTTCCTCGACGAGAAGCGCGAGGGCGTATTCACCTGCCGGCTATGCGGCCTGCCCTTGTTCACCGGCGGCACGAAGTTCGAGAGCGGCACCGGCTGGCCAAGCTTCACCTCGCCATTTGCGGAAGGACATCTCGAGCAGATTCGCGACGTCAGCTACGGCATGATTCGCACCGAGATCGTCTGTGCGCGCTGCGGCGGCCATCAGGGCCATGTTTTCCCGGACGGACCGCCGCCGACCGGTGAGCGCTACTGCATCAACTCGGTGTCGCTGGAGTTCACGCCGAAGGGCGAACCCCTCCCCGACAAGCTCGGCCGTGGGGCACCTGAGGGGCAGGCCTGGAAGGGTTAGGCCAGCCCCACTTGCTCTATGCTGCAATGCAGCATAACTTGGCCCCGTGCGGATTGCAGTCATTGACGAAAGCGCCGGGCGGGCAGCCGTCATCGCCGAGGGGCTGAACGCCGCGGGGCTCACCGACAATGTCGTCATCACCGAGCGCTCCGGCCTGCTCGCCCGGTTGGAGGGGCTGGCGCCCGAGGTGGTGCTGATCAACCTCGAGAATCCCAGCCGCGACGTGCTCGAGGAATATTTTACCGTCTCCCGCGCGCTGGCGAAGCCGATCGCCATGTTCGTCGATCAGAGCAACGAGGAGGCGACCGCCGCGGCGATCGATGCCGGCGTCTCCGCCTATATTGTCGACGGTCTCTCCAAGAGCCGGATCAAGCCGATCCTGGATCTCGCCGTGCGCCGGTTCCAGGCCTTCTCGAAGCTGCAGCGCGAGCTGCATGAGGCGAAGAGCGCGCTGGCCGACCGCGCCGTTATCGATCGCGCCAAGACGATATTGATGGCCCGTCGCGGCATCGACGAACCCGGCGCTTATGCGCTGCTGCGCAGCCACGCCATGCGCACCAACCGGCGGATCGCGGACGTGGCCGAGGCGATCGTCACGGCCGAGAATCTGCTGGGGGACCATCCATGACGCTGGACCGAATTCGCATCGGCTTCCTCCCGCTCGTCGACGCGGCGCTGCCGATCCTGGCCCGCGAGCTCGGCTTCGCCGAGGCCGAGGGGATCGAGATCGAGCCGGTCCGGGACATGACCTGGGCGACGGTGCGTGACCGCCTGCTTTACGGTCATAGCGATGCCGCGCACCTGATCGCCCCGCTGGCGATCGCAACCACGCTCGGCCGCGGCAGACCGCCGGCGCCGCTGTCGGTGCCGTTCGTGCTTGGGCTGAACGGCAATGCGATCACGCTCGCGCCCGCGCTCGCCGATGCGCTCAACCCCGATGGCGGCCTGGCCGAGCCTCGCGCCGCCGGCAAGCGGCTGGTCGAGATGGTCCGCGCCCGCAACGCGGAGGGGCGGCGGATCCGGCTCGGCGTCGTCCATCGCTATTCCAGTCATAATTACATGTTGCGCTACTGGCTCGCCGAATGCGGCGTGCGGCCGGACGAAGATGTCGACATCGTCACCGTCAGCCCGCCCTTCGCCGCCGACGCGCTCGCCGCCGGCGAGGTGGACGGCATCTGCGTCGGCGAGCCGTGGAACAGCGTCGCCGTCGACCGCGGCGTCGGCAAGATCCTGCTCGTTACGGCCCAGGTCTGGCGCCGCGGGGTCGAGAAGGTGCTGGCGATGCGCACCGAACGGCTCGAGGATTCGCGCGACCTCGTACACCGGCTGATCAGGGCGCTCCACGCCGCCGCCGCCCATTTCATCGAGCCGGAGTCGGTCGAGAAGAATGCGGCCATCCTTGCCCGCCCGGAATATGTCGACGGGTCGGCGATCCTGATCCGGCGCGCCATCTCGGACCGGATCCTGCTCGCGAACGATACGGAGCCGGTTCACGTCCCCGATTTCATGTTCCAGTACCGGCAAGGCGCGAACTTCCCCTGGGTCAGCCAGGCAGCGTGGCTCTACTCCCAGCTGGTTCGGTGGGACCGGATTCCCTTCTCCGAGGCGGACGCGGCCAAGGCCCTGCGCGTCTTCCGCCCCGACGTCTACCGCGCCGCGCTCAAAGGGACGGGGGCGCCTCTGCCAGGGGCCAGCTCCAAGCTCGAAGGCGCGATCGCCTCCGAGATCGGCGCCGGATCGACCCAGGGGCGGTTGTTGCTCGGCCCCGATCGCTTCTTCGATGGCCGCCATTTCGATCCGGACGATATTGGCGGCTACCTCGAGGCATTGCCGGGCTAAAGCGTATCAGAATTCCGCACCTGCGGCCGAATGGCCACTCTCGATCCTCCCTGAGAGCATCGCGAAATATGTTGCAATGCAGCGAGGAATCATCGATCCTGGCCCAGTCGAGCATGGTTGCTCGACCTCACACACCCGCTTCAGCCGTCCAACGACGGGCGCATGAGGCGGGGCGGTCAGACAGCTGGCCGTTCCAGGCAGTGGTGCCGCCCGACAGGCCGATTCCCGGTCCCTGTCGAGGCGGCTTTTTTTGTTTTGATGAGGACCAGATGTTCGAACGCACTACTTCTGATCCGGGACAGTGTGACCATGCGACCGAAACCGGGCCGGCGGGATCGTCCGGATCGGCAGGGCGCAGCGCCGATCGCGCCGGCTTCTGGGGCGCGGGCCATCGGCCGACCCTTTTTGCGGCATTCCTCTATTTCGACCTGGCGTTCATGGTCTGGGTGCTGCTTGGTCCGCTGGCGCCCGACATCGCGCGAGAGCTGGGCCTGAATCCGGCGCAGAAGGGGCTCATGGTCGCACTGCCGACGCTCGCCGGTGCGGTGCTGCGGATCGTGCTCGGCCTGTTCGTGGATCGGATCGGTCCAAGGCTGACCGGCGCGATTGCGCAGGTGCTGGTCATCGCGGGGCTGCTGACCGCATGGATGATCGGGGTGAGCAGCTTCAAAGGGACGTTGGCGCTGGGCTTCGTGCTGGGGATCGCCGGCGCCAGCTTCGCGGTCGCGCTGCCGCTGGCGAGCCGCTGGTATCCGCCCGAGCATCAGGGCAAGGCGATGGGCATCGCCGGCATGGGCAATAGCGGCACCGTGCTCGCGGCGCTGTTCGCTCCGTCGCTGGCGCACACCTTCGGATGGAACGCAGTCTTCGGCCTGGTGACGATTCCTCTGGCAATCGTCCTGCTGCTCTACTTGATCATGGCGAAGGACCCGCCTGGCGCACCGTCGGCCAAGCCGTTCACCGCCTATTTCGACCCGCTCAGGACGGGCGACGCCTGGTGGTTCATGTTCCTGTACGGCGTCACCTTCGGCGGTTTCTCCGGGCTCGCGGCATCACTTTCGATCTATTTCACCGATCAATTTGCGCTTTCGACGATCGTGGCCGGCTACTGCACCGCAGGCTGCGTCTTCGCGGGGTCGCTGGTCAGGCCGGTCGGAGGCGCGCTCGCCGACCGCTTCGGCGGCGTGCGGACCTTGAGCATCGTCTATCTCGTCGCGGCCATGGCCCTGATCGGCGTCAGCTTCGGGCCCGGCAGCGTCGCGGCGGCGCTAGTCCTGTTCGTCATGGCGATGCTCGCGCTCGGCACCGGCAATGGGGCGGTGTTCCAGCTCGTGCCGCAGCGTTTCCCGAAGGAAATCGGCGTCATGACCGGCCTCGTCGGCATGGCCGGCGGCGTCGGCGGCTTCTATCTCGCCTCCAGCCTCGGCTTTTCGAGGCAGGCGGTGGGAACCTACCAGCCAGGCTTCCTGATCTTCGCCGGCCTGGCCCTCGTCGCCCTGGCCGGTCTCACCGCGGTCAAGCGCCGCTGGCGCTCGCGCTGGGACGTCGCGGCTCACGGCGTGCGGATCTGATGCGCATCGCCATGCTCCGTATCTAGCGAGCCATACCACCCGAGCCGACCCGCCCTGGACGCAAGAATATGGGAGCGACGATCCTCGCCGCTCCCATATCGCCTTCTAGGCCGCCCGCTCGGCTTCTCCCGCGCCGGCTTCTATCATGACCGTCGCGAGCGTGCCGTAGGCGATCGTCCAGGCTTCCCGCACTTCGTCGGTGAAGCCATCACCGAGACCCTTCGCGAGCGTGTCGAGCAGACAGGCGCCGACGGCGTCGTAATGGGCAGGTATTGCGCCATATTCGACGTGCCGGCGGCCGAGCGCCTGGACCGCCGGAAGGATCGTCTCGATCCGCGGCAGTCCCCGGACCGCGGTGGCGAGCATGCCCATCAACGCCTTCTTCTGCGTGCTCATGTCATCCTTGAAGAGCGGGCGCACCTGCGGCGCGACCTCGAAGAGACGCTCGTAGAAGAGGTCCGCCGCGGTATCGGCAATCGGTTCCACTTCGGCCCAGCTTTGCTGGACGAGCGCAATCTGTGCTTGCGTAATCATGTCAGCTCCTATGTGTCGGAATTGGCGATCATGTAGTCGACGGCCTGCCTGATCTGCGCGTCGGTGAGGGCGGCGTTCCCGCCGCGCTCGGGCATCATCGTGCCGGTCGGGCCGATATGTCCTTCGATCGCATGCCGGATTAAGGTCTCGCGACCCTTGGCGATGCGCGGGCCCCAGGCCGCGACGTCGGTGATCTTGGGCGAACCGGCCAGGCCGAGGCCGTGACAGGCCTGGCAGGTGTTGCCCCAGATCTCCCGGCCGGCGACCAGATGGGCCTCGGTCGGCATCGGTAGCCGGTCGACGGTCACGAATCCTTCGAGCGGATCCGATGCTGGCGTCGCCGCCTCGGCCATTCCGCCTTTGTCGGATACGCCCGCGGGCTCGGGCGAACAGGCCGAGGTCAGGGCGGCGGCGATCAGCGCCCCCGCCCCGCTCAGCCCGTTCAATGGAACGGTCCACCCTGACCTGACCGGGCCCGCTCCCGGCCGTCCGGCCGCCTCGCCTCTCATGAGAGGGGAACGCGAATCACCACGCCTCCCATCACGTCACCCATTTCGAAATCGGAGCGCGGCGTGTCGCGATGCTCGTTGTGACAGGAGACGCAGGCCGGCGCGACGGCCGAATCGGCATAGACCGCGGTGAAGTAGCGGCGACCGCCAAGCTCCTCCTCACCGTAGAAATTCTGCCCCGGATTGGCGGCGACGAACTGCAGGCCGCGGCGCTCCACGTCGGTCCGTGGGGCGTTCTGCCTGTTGATCGGCCAGAGCGAGAGGAGTTGATATGCGAATTTGTCGGTTCTCTCGGCAACCATCTCCGAACCGAAGCGGAACATCTGCGCCGGCAAAGGCAGCGCCCGGTCTTCAACGAAATGCTCACTCGCGCGGATCACGTTGAGCTCGTTCTGGAGACGGTTGACGACGCGCTGGGTGTAGATGGTCCGGTCGGCCGACATCACGGCGTGCAGCGAGTCCGTGAAGGTCTGCGGGTCGATCGATCCGGCCTTCGTCTCGGCAGATTCACCCGATCCGCAGGCCGCCAGTATCGCAAGCGCGGAGACCAATCCCGCGAGCCTTGCCTTTGCCCTAAAAGTCATGGGTCGTTTCCTTTCGTGGTGCAATGTCCTTCAGGGCTCCCCTCTTCGCCGCATCCGTGTTTCCACCCACTCCAGCGTCTGGATCCGGGCCGAGGGACGTCCGGCAAAGTTTCGATTGATGAGGTTGCGGTCGGCGAGCGCGTCGAACGTGAAGCCGAGCCCGTGGCAGTCGAGGCACACGCTGCGCACCATCTTCTCGTTGGGCCTCAAATTGGCGCTTTGATTGTGCTCGACGGCGAGGCGTTCGACGCCGTTCGGCCTCCGTGTGACATGCCTCGGCATGTGGCATGTCGCGCAGGTGACTCCCGTCCCCGGCGTCGCCCGGCCCGCCAGCTCGGCGCGCCGGAGGGCTTCATGAGGCGAATGGCGATAAGCGAGGCTGTGCTCGTCCGCATGACATGACAGACAGGCCTCAACCCGGGCTCGTTGGACATCGAAATCGTGCTGACCGTGGCAGGAATTGCAGGTCAGCTCGCGACCATGCGCGTCCGCGCGCATCGGCAGCCGCGCGAGCTCGGGTCGCATCGGCGACAGCACTCTGTCCCGGAACAGACCGAACGGGCCTCCCCACTCGATCGTCATGCCCTCGGCCAGCCGCATTCCGTGTCGGCCGCTGGTAAAGCCCTGCGCCTCGGCAATGTGGCATGTCGCGCACTGCGTGAGGCCCGGCCGTTCGATCCAGCTGGCGGCATTGCGCGGATCCGCGCCGTCGGGCTGGTGGCAGCCCGAGCAGTTGACCCCGGCTTCGGCGTGGGCGCTCCCCAGCCATTCGCCCACCACATGGGCGCCGAGAGGAATGCTCGGCGGCGCGTCGGGCGCTCGCGCCGGCCGAACCAGGCGTTCCGTCAGCCCCGGTGGCGGCCGCCAGGCCGTCACGCTGAGCCGCGGCGCCTGGCGCAACCATGCTTCGCCGACATGCTGCTCGAGGAAGTCCTCGTGGAGCGCTTGATTGTCATGGAAGTTGTGGCAGCCGGCGTTGGCGCAGGTGGCAAACTCCAGCCCGCGATGCGTCGGGCGCTCCTCGCCAATGTCCTCATGGCAGGCGGAACAGAAGTCCTCGGGCAGCGTCACCGCCATCTCGCGGGTGACGCCGGGATTGTGCTCGACGTGGCACGAGAGGCACTGCATGGCATCCAGCCGTTGAAGTCGGTCCGCGTTGCGCGGGTCGCGGAATTTGGCCACGGGGTGGCTGTCGTCGATGCGGTCAAGCTCGTCCTGATGGCAGTCCCGGCAGGCCGCCTCGATGGCCTCGCGCCCGCCGAACGCGCGCGTATGGCAGGCGTCGCAGGCAAGCTCGATCTGATGGTGTGCGTCGGTCGTCTTGCCGATCAGCAGCAGGTTGCGGGGCCCCCCATGGGCCATGATGGCGCCGGCAACGCCGAACATGGCCAGCGTGAGCACGGTCCACAGCAGCCAGAGCCGCCGATTTGCGCCCCGCGCCGCCATCAGTAGAAATAGACCGTCAGGATATGGACGCCGAGCAACGCCGGCAGCGGCCATATCGCGAGGATGTGCAGCCACCAGCCGAGCCTGCGGGGGTCGATCTGGCGGCGGCGTACCGGACCCCAGCCGGCCAGCCTGTGCTCGAGGGCGACGATCCCGCCGCCGACCGCGCCGGCGGACAGGGTGGCAAGAAAGCTCACCATCAAAGCCGCGTTCAGGTTGCTGCCGAGGCTCAGGCCCGAATGGAGAATGAGGGCTCCCACGGCGAGCAGGCCGATCGCGAGATGGACGAGCCGCCAGCTCGCGAAATCGCCCAGGCGCGCCCAGCGCACGCGCTTGCGCAGCGAGAGGATCGCCGCGGCAAGGCTCAGCGCAAGCAGCGAATAGCCGCTGGTCTGCTTCAGCGCGCCGTCGACGAACAGGTCCGGGAACTGGAAGGCTGTCGAGAAGCTCGTGGCCATGGGAAAAGGGGCAAGCGCGGCATAGAGCAGAGCGCCCGCAAACACGGCCGCGCAGAGCAAGGCGATCGATCGCGCATATCGCGCAGGCTCCGGCGCGGCCTTCTCGCCGACCAGCTCCTGAAGAAGCGGCTTGCAGCTTCCGCACACGGTGGCGGCGCTCGTGATCCGGGTGAGGCAATCGGCGGTCGTGCAGCCGTTTTGCAGCGCCTCGGTGAGCTGGCCGCGCGTGACCCCCGTACAGTTGCACACGGTGGCAGCGGCCGGCCAGGCCGTCACCGAAGGGGGAAGCCGAAGGCCCGGCAGCTCGCCGGACTTGCGGAAACGCCGCGCCCGGACCGGCCCGAGCCGCGCCCGGTTCAGGATCAGCTGCTGCACCATGCCGATGCCGTCCCACTCGCCGACCGCGATGGCTCCGACGATCCGTCCCTTGCGCGTCAGCAGTCGGCGGTACCGCCCGTCGCCGCGCCAGGTCTGGCTGACCAGATCGCCTCGCTCGTCCGCCTGCTCGACGTCGCCGGCGCTGAACACGGGCGCACCCACCACCTTCAACCGCGTCGTCGGCTGGCAGCGCCGATATTCGGCGGTCCCGCCGGTTGCGTTGATGGCGGCGACGCGGGCCTGCTCGAGGCCCGGAGCGACGAGCCCTTCGAGATGCTGGCTGAACTCGGCGCATTCGCCGACCGCGAAGATATCCGGGTCCGACGTGCGCATTGCCGCATCGACGCGGATCCCGCGGCCGACGGCCAGGCCCGCGTCGAGCGCGATCTCCTTGTTCGGACGGATGCCGGTGCACAGGATGATCGTGTCGCAGTCGAGCCGTCTGCCATCGGCGAAGAGCAGCCCCTCGACGCGCGACGTGCCGAGTATCTGTCGCACGGCCCGGCCGGTCAGCGCTTCGATGCCGAGGGCCTCGATCCGCTCCTTCAACAACGCACCGCCGGCCCGGTCGAGCTGCTGGGCCATCAGCCAGGCTTCCTGCTCGATGACGGTGACCGGCACGCCGCGACCGTGCATCCCGCGTGCCGCCTCGAGACCCAGCAGCCCGCCGCCGATGACCGCGGTCCGGCGGCTGGTCGTGCTCCGGGCGATCAGGCTCTGCACGTCGTTGAGGTTGCGGAAGGTGAAGACGTGCCCGAGGTCGACCCCGGGCACGGCCGGCCGGTGTGGCCGTGATCCGATGGCGAGGATGAGCGAGAGAAAAGGCCATTCCCGGCCGAGATGGTCGCGGACGAGCCGGAGTCTTCGATCGATCTCGACAATCCGGCATCGGTCGATGCGCTGCACCTTCGTGGCGGTCTCGAGATCGAGATCCTGCCACACCTGGCCGAGATTTGCCTCGCGGGCGAGCAAAGGCGTCAGCTTGACCCGGTTGTACCCGCCCCAGGATTCATCGCTGAACAGAAGGACCGGTTCACCGCCGAGCCGCCCGAGCTCCTGTGCCGTCCGCATTCCGGCCGGCCCACCACCGACCACGATATAAGCCGGGCGATTGGGGTCCGGCATGGAGCGCGGGGCATCATCGCCGCCGCCGCAGGAAAGGTGCGGCGGCGCGTCCAGCCTCGCTGTGGCGCCCAGATAATCGGCCCCGATCGCCCGGCCCTTCCATGCAAAAAAAGCCGCCACGATCTGGTCATCGGACCAGCCCGGGCGGCACCATTGCCTCATCGATTGTGAACTCGTGCCGGTCGATCCGCCCCGCGCTGGACGACTCGCCGGTTATCGGGCGCTAACGCGCGCAGTCAGGGCAGTTTGACACGGTTGGCGGAACGAGCAAGCGTTTTGTTGCACCTGCGAAGAAGCCTTCGCTCGACCCTCGCCGCCTGCCCTTTCCTATGGGCATGGGATGTACAGTTTCCGTTGCTGTTCGCCATCCCGGCGGCGGCCGGGAGCCAGGAAAGCGCCTGTTCTCGAGCGCATAGCTCATTCGAATCGCGGCCTTCGCCGGGATGACGGAACAGAGCAACGGCTTGATTCAGCACAAGTTGCTGTGCGCCGAGCAGAGATGCGAACCCCATAGCCCCTTCAGGAGAGAGGCGTTTCTCGTGATGCGATTGCTGCAGTGCAAAGAAACTGATTGCATCGCAGCAGGAGCTGTGAGAACATAATGGAGCGGGTGCCAATTGCGTCCGCAAACGCCGGCTTTCCGTCCAATGGAGGGCGATAAGACCGGCTCGATCCGAAATCGATGGGGCAATGAAGCCGCCCGACGCGCCGACACTGGCTGCGTCGAGGCGGTTTTTTTGCGTTCGAGCGGGAAAGCACGCGGCGGTGCGCAGAAGGGGTCTGACGAGGATGATGGACAAGCGCGATTTCCTGAAGATGGGCGGGTCGTTCATGGCGATTTCCGCGGCTTCCTCGCTTCTGCCCGGCTGCGGGAGCAGCTCGGGCGAGAGCGGTAATGCCACGGCGCCCGTTGCGCTGCCGGGCGGCCCGATCGAAAAGCCTTCGCTGAGGCTCGGCTTCATCAAGCTCACCGACATGGCGCCGCTCGCCATCGCCAAGGAGCTGAATTTCTTCGCCGAGGAAGGGCTCAACGTCGCGCTCGAGCCCCAGGCGAACTGGAAGGTGCTGCTCGACGGCGTCATCGGCGGGCAGCTCGACGGAGCGCACATGCTGGCGGGCCAGCCGCTCGCCGCGACCATCGGCTACGGCACTCGGGCCGAGTTGATCGCGCCGCTGAGCCTGGACCTCAACGGCAACGCCATCACCCTTTCGAACCGCGTCTGGGACATGATCAAGGATGCGCTGCCCAAGGGCGCTAACGGCCGGCCGACCCATCCCATTTCGGCGGCGGCGCTCCGGCCGGTGGTCGAGGCTTTCCGGCGCGAGGGCCGCCAGTTCAAGATGGGCATGGTCTTCCCCGTCTCCACCCACAATTACGAGCTTCGCTATTGGCTCGCCGCCGGCGGGCTCCATCCGGGCTTCTACCTTCCCGGCGATGTCGGCGGAAACGTGGGTGCCGATGTCCAGATCTCGGTGACGCCCCCGCCGCAGATGCCGGCCACGCTCGAGGCCGGCACGATCGACGGATATTGCGTCGGCGAGCCCTGGAACCAGGCGGCGGTGCGACAGGGGATCGGCGTTCCGGTCGTCACCGACGAGCAGATCTGGCACCTCAATCCCGAAAAGGTGCTCGGCCTGCGCAAGGATTTCGCCGATCGCTATCCGCAGACCACGGTCGCCCTGCTGCGCGCGCTGATCAAGGCGCAGCAATGGCTCGATGCTGACAATGGCGCCAACCGCGGGCAGGCTGTCGAGATACTTTCGCGGCCCAATTATGTCGGCGCCGATCCTGAGGTGATCGCGGCCTCGATGACCGGCAATTTCACCTTCGAGCAAGGCGACACGCGGCCGTCCCCCGATTTCAACATCTTCTTCGAGCACCATGCCGGCTATCCTTTCTACTCCGACGCGGTCTGGTACCTGACCCAGATGCGCCGCTGGGGGCAGATCGCCGAGGCGCAGTCGGACCAGTGGTATTCCGACACGGCCCGGGCGGTCTACCGGCCCGACCTTTATCTCGCCGCGGCGCGGAACCTCGCGGACACCGGCACGATACCGGCGGCGGCCATCCCGGAAACCGACGGATTCAAGGCGCCGACCAACCAGTTCATCGACGGCTCGTCGTTCGATGGCCGCAAGCCCAACGATTATCTCGCCCAGTTCGCGATCGGGCTGAAGGGCAACGAGACCGTTACCGCGGCCGGCGTCCGGTCGGCCTGATCGAACCGCACAGGAGAAGCCCATGACCGAAGCCAGCTTCCCCAATGCGAGCGGCGCCGTCGCCGAGAGCTCTCGCCTCGTCGAGTCGGACACGTTCGAGCCCACCGGCGTCGCGCGTGCCCAGGCCGTTTCATCGGCGCCGGAGAGGAACGTTTCCGCCGACGAGGCGCCTACCGTCCGGGCGGCGCGGCTGGCCGCGACCATCGCGGCGATCACGAAGACCGGCAAGTCGCTGATCGCGCCGATCGCCGGCATCCTCATCTTTCTTGGGCTCTGGGCAGCGCTCGCTCCGCAGGTGGATACCTCGCTCGGGGCGCTGCCGGGGCCGGCGGCAGTCTTTGATCAGGGCGTCGCGCTCTACTCGGACTATGAGCTGACCCGCCAGGCGCGTTCCGAATTTTACGCCCTGCAGGAAACGCGCAACGCCGCGTTGATCGAAGCCGGGCGCGGGGCCGAGGTCCAGAATTTCGAATATAGCGGCGCGCCGACT
>Ga0299914_10000482_pt1 | contig 24197 bp, 15 predicted proteins | sample RVTome_10_FD_201361 | JGI IMG/M metagenome (GOLD analysis project Ga0299914, IMG submission 201361) | Soil microbial communities from uranium-contaminated site in the Upper Colorado River Basin, Wyoming, United States - RVT153D57 (version 2) ... | reverse complement strand
GTTGCCCGACGCGATTTCGGTGCAGCCCTGGCAGTCCTTCGGGCCCTGCCCTACGTACACCAGCCGCTCGACAGACGCCAGACCGCGCTCCTGCGCCGCATAGGAGCGCCGAACGCTGTACATCATCGTCGTCGCGCCAATTCCGAGCGCGAGCGTCAGAACCGTCGCCGTGGCGAACGCCGGGTTCGCGCCCAGCTGTCGAAGCGCGTAGCGCAGGTCGTGCACGAGCTCGTCGACCCACCTCCACCGCCACGTTTCCCGGGCCTCGTCCTTCACCGCGTACGGATCACCAAACCCGCGTCGAGCCGCGCGTCGCGCCTCTTCAGGGCTCATCCCGCGCGCGAGGTTGCGCTCGATCTCGCGGTCGAGATGATACCGGAGCTCCTCATCGAAGTCTGCTTCGACCGCGTCACGACGGACGAGCGCACGCAGACGGACGAGCACATGACGCAACATGGGCGGCAACTCAGTCCTCCTCGAGGATCAGACCGTCTGGCGCGCCGTTGGACACGACCTGAATGGACTGCGTGAGCTGCGCGTTGGCGTAGCCGGCTTGCAGCATCCCGGGCATGATCCAGTCGAGTGTCATCGTTCTCATTCCTGGTGCAGTGCCGCCACGGGATCCATGCGGACGGCACGCCTCGCGGGAATCGTACTCGCTGCCGCGCCCGCAACCAGGAGGACCGCGGCGACTCCGGCGAGGGCCGCCGGATCGAGGGGATTCAGCCCGTACAGCTGGCTACTCAACACGATGGATCCGCCGGCTGATAGTACGAGTCCAACGACGATCCCCAGCGCAATCGGCGATGTGTTACGCCGAAGCACCAGGCCGACCACTTCGCGCGGCCGCGCCCCGAGCGCGACGCGTATCATGATCTCGCTCCGCCTCTGCTCCACCGAGTAGGAGATGACGCCGTAGACGCCGCTCGTCGCCAACAGTAGCGCCAGCCACGCCAGGACACCGGCCAGGCGCGCGGAGCCTCTCGCATCCCCGAGTGAATGGTGTGCCTGGTCGGACAGTGCAATCGCCTCGGTGAATGCGGTGGCATCGGCAGCGCGGACTACAGCCGCGGCGCTCGACGCCAACGACGATGGTATCAGGATGACCGGTGGTTCACCCACACCTTCGCTGTTCGCCGAGAACGGCGAGAAGTACATCGGGCCGCGGCTTCCGATTCCGTTCAGCTGTGCATCGCGGACCACGCCGACAACCTCTCGTGGACGGTTGCCGATGATCACACTCTGACCGGTCGGACTTCGGTCCGGCCAGTAGAGACGCGCGAGTGACTCGTTCACCAGGATGGCGCCGAGATCGCGGTCACCGGGACGGAAGGTCCGGCCGACCAGGACCGGAATCCCGAGCACGTCGAAATAACCGGGTGTCGCGTCCTGAACGGGTATCGCCTGGCTGGCGTCAGGAGTCGCACCTGGTACGACAAAATCGGTAAAGTTCCTCGCGTCACCCAGGGGCATCAGCGAGGACATGCCGACGCGCACGCCAGCGGCCTCCAGACGTTGCAGTAGCTCGTCGAAGAACCTGCGCTCGCCTGCCGGGTCGTATGCGTTCGGCGGCACTTGTACCCGGAGGGCGGTGACCCCGTCCGTGCGAAACCCGAGATCGAGCGATCCAGCTCGATCGAGGCCCCGCAGCAGCAATCCTGCCGTCATCAACAGGGCCACGCTCACCGCGACCTGAACGCCAATGAGCACGCCCTGCAAGGGGAAGCGGCCGCTGACACGGGCGTTGTGGCCCTTCAGAGTCTCGCTGACGGAAACGCGTGTGCCCCGAAACGCCGGTGCCAACCCGAAGATCAGAGCCGCGAAGACCGCGATCGTCATCGCGTACGCCAACACGGTTCCGTCCGGCGTAAAGTCCAGATTAGCGGGCACACGCTGACCCCGGAGCCGCATCACGAGTCTCGGGATAACGGGCGTCAGAAGCACGCTGGCAAGGCCGGCGATCCCCGCCAGCAGAAGGCTCTCGGTCAGGAGCTGTCGGATCACGCGTCCACGCGCCGCACCCATGGCCATGCGCACCGCAATCTCCCCCTGCCGAGCCGTACCTCGCGCGAGGAGCATGTTGCTCACGTTGGCACACGCGAGGAGGAGGATCGAGCCGAGGGCCGCCAGCGAGATGGCCACGATCCGGGCCGCGCGTTCCCTCTCCTCCGGATGATCAACGAGGGCTGTTCCGGTCACGGCTACATCGATCCCGTCTTGTGCCGCACCGACGGAAAACTGGCGAAAAAGGGTGCTCAACTCGGCTGAGACCTGCTCGTGCGTGCTGCCCGGCGACAGCCGTGCGTATACGTCGTAGCAGCACCACTCGGGATCGGTCAACCTGGCCAGATTAGCAGAATCGGTCGGCCGCAGCAGCGTCATCGCGCTGAGGGGCGCCCACACGTCGATGCGATCCGCGCCGGTTCCGAGGAAAGACTCTTCCGCCACGCCGATCACGGTGAAGGTCACACCGTCGAGGCGAATGGTGCTTCCAACGACCCCGGGATCGCCGGCGTACCTCTCGCTCCAGAGGGCATGGCTCATCACGGCAACTGCCGTGGGTGCGCGTGGAGCATCCTCATGACCGGCGAACGCCCGCCCCGCGATCAGGTCGACGTCGAGCACGTCGAAATACCTGCCGCTCACCAGGGCCACAGCAACCGGCTCCCCGGTGATCGTCTCGTCGAGCGTCACCCGATAGAAGCGCTGGGAGAAGGCGACCTCGATCGTGCGACCGTACTCCGTGAAGTAGGAGGCGCTCGCGATCGGCAGGCCGCCGTAGCCGTGGCGTGGATGGTGAGACAGCAGACGCACCACGGTCCTGGCGTCCGTCACGTTCCACGGACGGAAGAGAACGGCGTTCAGCGCCGCGAAGAGACTCGTGTTGACTCCGATTCCCACGATCAGGGCCAGCAGCGTCATGGCTGTGAACGCCGGCTGGGCAACGAGCGAACGGACCGCATACCGCAGATCCTGTGCAAGCTCGTCGACCCACCTCCACTGCCACGTTTCCCGCGCCTCGTCCTTCACCGCGTATAGATCTCCGAACCCGCGTCTAGCCGCGCGTCGCGCTTCTTCAGGGCTCAGCCCGCGCGCGAGGTTGCGCTCGATCTCGCGGTCGAGATGATACCGGAGCTCCTCATCGAAGTCTGCTTCGACCGCGTCACGACGGACGAGCGCACGCAGACGGACGAGCACATGACGGAACATGGCAGGCCCCATTCAGTCTGTTTCGAGGATCAATCCGAGGGCGTGCGAAAAGCGCTCCCACTGCTCGCGCTCCGTCGCAAGCTGCTTCCGCCCCGCCGCGGTGAGCGCGTAGAAGCGTGCGCGGCGGTTGTTCTCACTCATCGCCCATCGGCCCGTGACCCAGCCCTGCCCCTCGAGGCGCCGGAGCGCCGGGTAGATCGACCCATAGTTGACGTCCAACGCGCCCTTCGACACGACCTGGATGGACTGCGTCAGCTGCCAGCCGTTGGCTGGGCCCGCGCGCAGCATCTTGAGCACGATCAGATCGAGTGTGCCCTGCAGGAGATCGATCTTTTTCTTCTGGCCCACGCTCCCTCCTATCAACCTGCAATAGGAGCGAAATTACGGCTGGATCTATTGACTGTCAATAGGAGCCCGGCAGCTCTTGACGCTGGTGTGGGCCGTGCGGGTCAGTCGTGGATCGCCTCGAGCCGACTCACTCGTGCTCGGGTCGAGAACATCCTTCGCGTGAGCCGGAACGTGCCCTTCACGGCACCTGCGCGGCTGCTTTGGGAGAGATGGGCCTCAATTTCCAGCGCCCGTATGCCACGAATGCCGTGAGGGCGAACAGCACTGCGGTGATGACGGCAGGCCCCGTTTCGTGCCGCGTGACGTGCAGCACGCAAGCACTCAGGCTGACGATCATCAATCCGGCGGCAGCCGCGGGTGTCAGCTTCGGCAGGATGCGCGTAGCGGCTGGCAGAACGAGGCCGACCGCCGCGGCAATCTCGGCGACACCGATGAAGACGCGGAACCAGGTCGGCAGATATGCGTTCAGCATCTCGAGCATCTCGGGCGGAGGGGACAGGTAGAGCCAGCCATGCAACAGGAACGCCACTGCGAGCAGTACCTGAAGAATCCACAGCAACACATTCATGGACCGATCCTCCGCGCGGGTTATCGGTACAGAGATTCACGCCTCAGGAATCGCCGGTCCCCGATGACAGGACCCTGTCGAGGTCGTAGGCGTGGGTGACATCGAGCTGATCGTAGCGACAGTCGCCGGGGTCCCTGTCGGGGCGCCAGCGCAGGAACGTCGCCGCATGACGGAAGCGGCTGCCCTGGAGGTGATCATATTTGACCTCGCACACGCGCTCGATGCGCAGTGGCTGCCATGACAGATCCTTGCCTGCGCTCCAGCGGCTCTGACCGCCGGGCATGCGTGTGGTGTCGCTCGCCTGCGCATCGGCCCATTCGCGCCACGGGTGGTTCTCCAGGGCGTTCTCGCGCAGCGGTGCCAGCTCGGCCGTGAGCTGCCTGCGCTTCACCATCGTGAACGACGATGTGACGCCGACGTGCTGGAGCACGCCACGGTCATCGTAAAGGCCGAGCAGCAGCGAGCCGACCAGGTCCTTGCCGTTTTTGTACCAGCGGAAGCCCGCCACGACGCAATCGGCTGTGCGTACATGCTTGATCTTGAGCATGGCCCGCTTGTTCGGCTGATACGGCGCGTCCACGGGCTTTGCGATGACACCATCGAGGCCGGCACCCTCGAACTCCTCGAGCCACTGTTCGGCCAGGGCGCGACTGCGCGTCATGGGCGTCAGATGCACAGGCGGCTGGACATCGTCGAGCAGCTGCTCGAGCAATGCGCGGCGCTCCAACTGCGACGTGTGCATGTGGTCGGCGCCGTCGACTGCAAGCAGATCGAATGCGACGAACGAGGCCGGACATTCGCCCGCGAGCTTTGCAACGCGCGACGCCGCGGGGTGCAGCCGCATCTGGAGCGCGTCGAAGTCGAGTCCATGCGGCGTCATGATCACGATCTCGCCATCGATCACGCAACCGTCCGGCAATCGTTCCAGAAGTGCATCGTGCAGCTCGGGGAAGTACCGGTCGAGTGGACGCCGGTCCCGACTCTGAATGAATACGTCCGACTCGCCGCGGAAGATGATTGCCCGGAAGCCGTCCCACTTCGGCTCGAACAGGAAGTTGTCTGCGCCGGGCATCTCGTCAGCCAGGCGCGCGAGCATCGGCGCGATGGGCGGTGTGATCGGAAGCACTTGCCTGTGTGCGGAGTTCATCCCGGGGCCGATTCCATCAGGCGCTGCGGCGTCGGACGACCGGGCGTACGGGTGCACGTCTCAGACATGGCAGTATCCGGAGTGGGTTCGCTGCGGGGACGCTAATCAGGTCGCCCGACCGATACAAGACCCGATCAGTACGATCTGTTCCTCGCCAGTCAGAGCCGGCGCTGCAGGCCGCACGTGGAAGCGCAACGCGCCACCTATTCCTGAAGTAGCCGATCTGGATGGTGCGTCCAACCGGTGACGTTGACCGTTCCCCTTGCGCGTCTAAGGGTGTCCGGATTACCCTGACCATTAGACTGGCATAGGAAGCGCGGCCGCCGGGCAGCTCGCGTCCCAGCTCTGGTTCTGCCCCGCGACGGAGGGTCACATCGTGTTCAGGAACGACGCCGGACTGTTGCAGGGCACCGTGGAGCTCCTGGTGCTCAAGTCGCTTTCTCTCGGGCCCATGCACGGGTATGGCATAGCCACGTGGATCGAGAGGGTGACGGAAGACGTGCTGCGTGTGGAGGAGGGATCGCTCTATCCGGCGCTCTACCGCATGACGCGCAAGGGGTGGATCAAGGGCGCCTGGGGCACGTCGGAGAACAACCGCCGCGCGAAGTACTATCGCCTGACGGCGGCGGGCAGGCGGCAGTTCGCGGAGCAGTCGAGCGGCTGGCAGCGGCTGTCGGCGGCGGTGAACCAGGCGGTCGCGGCAGCCGGGAGGACCTGATGGACGGGTCCAGCGGGGGGCGCGATCAGCGTGTCGGCGGCTCCGATCCGGAGCGCGAGGTGGACGAAGAGCTCGCGTTCCATGTGGAGCAGCGGATTCGAGACTACCAGGCGCGAGGAATGAGTCTCGAAGAAGCCCGGGTCGCGGCGCTGGAGCGGCTGGGCGAGCTGAGCGGCGTCCGCGCGGAGTGCGCGGAGCTCCTTGCGGGTGAACAGCGCCGGGAGAGGTGGGGCGAGAGCCTGAGGTTCTCGTGGCTGGATTTCAAGCTGGGTTTCCGGATGCTCGCGCGGTACCCCGGGCTGACCGTGGTCGGCGGGCTGGCCATGGCGTTCGGAGTGTGGATCGGAGCCTGCACGTTCGAGGTCAGCAGGCAGTGGATCCGCCCAGACCTCTCGCTCGACGACGCCGACCGCATCGTCGGCATCCAGTTCACGAACGCGGCGACCCGCGAGGTGATCCGGGGCACGCTGCGGGACTTCATTTCATGGCGGGAGGACCTGAGGTCGGTCAAACACCTCAGCGCGTTCCGCACGACCCAGAGCAATCTCATCACGCCCGAGAGCGCTGGCGAGCCCGTCGAGGTCGCGGAGATCACCGCGTCGGCGTTCCGCGCCGCGCGCGTGCCGCCACACCTGGGCCGCTTCCTGTTGGAATCTGACGAAGCGGCGGGCGCACCCGCTGTCATCGTTCTCGGATACGATGTCTGGCAGACGCGCTTCGCCGGAGACGCGGGCATCGTCGGCCGCACGGTAGGCCTGGGAGGCAGCACTGCGACGGTGGTCGGCATCATGCCCGCGGAGTTTGCCTTCCCGGTCTACCACGAGGTGTGGACACCGTTGCCGATGGACCTCCCCGCAGGCGGCGGCGCGGGACCCCGGCTCCAGGTGTTCGGCCGCCTGGCGGACGGAGTCAGTGTGGAGGAAGCCCAGTCGGAGCTGCGCGTGCTCGGGCAGAGGGCCGCTCGGGACTTCCCCGGGACACACGAGCATCTGCGGCCCCGGGTCGTGGCCTACGCCCGCTCCATCCTGCCGATGAGCCCGGACGAGATCGTTGCGCTCGGCTGGATCAACGTGGCCGTCGTGATGCTGGTCGCGCTGGTTTGCGGAAACGTGGCGCTTCTGATGTTCGCACGGGCGGCGACGCGCGAAAGCGAGATCGTGGTGAGGAACGCGCTCGGCGCCAGCCGCGGGCGCATCATCGCGCAGCTCTTCGCTGAGGCGCTGGTGCTCGGTGCGGTGGGCACAGTCGTCGGCCTGGCCGCGGCGGGCCATGGGCTGCGCTTCGCCGTGCTCATGTTCGGCGAGAACCTCGGAGACCTTCCCTACTGGGTGAACGCCAACCTCTCACCCGCGACGTTCGTCTACGCCGGGGCGATCACGCTCCTGGGCGCCGCGATCGCGGGAGTTCTGCCTGCTCTCCGGGTCACTCGCGGCGTGGGCACGCGGCTGCGACAGGCAGGCGCCGGCGGCGGCGGCCTCAGGTTCAGCGGGCTCTGGACCGTGGTGATCGTGGCTCAGGTCGCCGTGACCGTGACCTTCCCCGTGGTAGCGCTGCTCATATGGCGCGCGCTGGAACCGATCCAGTCTTTCGATGTCGGCTTCGAGGAGAGCGAGTACCTCACCGCGGATCTCGCACTGGGCGAGGAGAGCGCCGCCGGCGTACCTGTGGACCAGTCGCCGGCTGCGCGATTCGCACGGTTCCGGGGCACTCTCGAGGAGCTGGAGCGACGGCTGTCCGCAGAGCCCGCTGTCGCCGGGGTAACGTTCGCCGACCGGCTGCCCCGCATGTTCCATCGTGAGTATCGAATCGACGTGGTGGAGGACGCGCCGGTGCCGGGCGATTCCCTCCTCGACCTGAGCGTGAAGGGCGCCGCGGTAGACCTCGACTACCTGGAGCTGCTCGGCGCACCGATCCTCGCCGGGCGGGCGTTCCACGCCGGTGACCTGGACGCCGGTCAGCGTGTTGTGATCGTGAACCAGTCTTTCGTCGGTGAGGTGCTGCGAGGCCGCAACGCGATCGGCCGGCGGGTTCGCTTCACGAACGTGCAGTACCAGGGTGCTCTGGCGCCGGAGCCCGGGCCCTGGTACGAGATCGTGGGGGTGGTCCGGGATCTGGGCATGTACCACGAGGGGGGACGGGCAGGTCTCTATCACCCGCTGGCAGCCGGCTCTGACCGCGTCCATATGGTGGTCAGGATGAACGGCGACCCGGCCGCATTCGCTCCGCGGCTGCGGACCGTGGCCAGCGCGGTGGACCCCACGCTTCGACTTCACGATGTACGTCCCCTGAGCGAGCTCGCTGCGGGCTTGATGCGGGCGATCATCACGATTGTTCGCAGCGCTCTTCTGGTGAGTGCGCTGGCGCTGTTTCTTTCGCTGGCAGCGATCTATTCAGCAATGTCCTTTGCGGTCTCCAGACGCACTCGGGAGATTGGCATTCGGCTGGCGCTGGGCGCCAGCGCGCGGCGCCTGCTGTTCGCCGTGTTTCGCCGCCCGCTATCGCAGGTGGGGCTCGGTATCGTGGCGGGAGGTTTCCTGGCCGTGGCTGTGATACGAATAGGCGCCGGCTCCTTCTCCGCACGCGAGCTCGGACTCGTCACCGCGTATGCCGCGCTGATGATGGCCGTCTGCATGCTGGCGTGCATCGTCCCCACGCTGCGCGCGCTGCGCATCGAGCCAACGCAGGCCTTGAAGGAAGAGACGTAGGCTCCTGCGCGCCTACTCCAGACGCAGCGAAGTGGCGGGATCGATGTGCGCGGCGCGACGCGCCGGGATCCAGGAGGCGCATGCTGCTACGAGCGCGAGCGCGGCGACCGTGACCGTGAGCACGCGCGGGTCGCCGGGGGCGATGTCGTAGAGCATGGTCGAGAGCACACGGCGCGTAGCCCAGAAGACGAGCAACCCTGCCAGCGTACCTGCGGCGACGTTGGCGAGACAGCGCCGCGCCACGGCCAGCGCCACGCCGGACCGGCGGGCACCGAGCGCCAGGCGAAGTCCGATTTCCCGCTGACGCTGCTGCACGACGGCTGCGATCACACCGTAGATACCGATGCCGGCGAGCAGCAGCGCGAACGCCGCGAACGCGGCAATGAGCAGCGTGCGGAAACGCGGCTCTGCAACGGAGCGGCTCACTATCGCAGACAGCCGCTCGACTTCCGGTGCAAGCTGCGGCTCTTCGGCAGTGACCTCGGCGAGCAATGTGTTGAGGAGCGCGGGCGACGCGCCGCGCACCAGCAGGAGCGGTGTGCCTTCACCTGCCTGCGGACGCGGCAGCAGCACAGTCGGCCTGGCGGGACGGTCGAGTCCCAGCTCGCGCATGTCCGCGGCTACGCCGATCACGCGCGTGTGATGCTGCCTCTCGGGCGGCACGCGCCAGCTATCCCTGAAGTGGCCGATCCGGATGGTGCGGCCAACCGGCGGCGCGTCATCCCAGAAATGCCGAGCGAACGCCTCGTTCACGATCGCCACGGGCTCCGCGCCCGCAACGTCAGCGTCATTGAAATCGCGGCCGCCGCGCAGTGGTACGCCGAGCGTGGCGAGGTACTCGGGAGAGACGAAGCGCAGCTCTACGGCGCCGATCCAGAGCTCGGGGCGCTCCGCGATATCGACGGGAAAGTTCAGGCCGCGCTCGAGTGGCAGGCTGGGCGCCGCCGCGGCGTGTTCGACGCCGGGTAGCGCGCGGACACGCTCGAGCAGTCGATCCACGAGCAGCTCGCGGCGCGCGGCATCGTACTCCGGAGGAAGCCGTCCCAGTCGGACCGCGACCACGCGGTCCGCGTCGAAGCCGGGGTCGACACGGATCAGTCGTGCGAAGCTCGCGGTAAGCAGCGTCGCACCTGAGAGCAGTACGACGGCCGCCGCAGTCTCGATGAACACGAGCGTCTCGCGCATACGCGTGCGGCCGGCCATGGCGCCGCGCGTGCCGCCCACCAGCGCGGACTGAAGGCGCGTGCGGTACGCAGGTACACCGGCGGCCAGGCCGAAGATGAGGCCGGTGACGATGCATACAGCCGTCGCGTAGGCAAGCACGCGCATGTCGATCCCGAGGTCTGCACCGGCCGGCAGCGCGGTCGGGGCGCCGGCGAGGAAGCTGCGGATCGCGACGATGCTGAAGAGCACGCCGAGCATCGCGGCCATCAGTGAGAGAACGAGCCCCTCGGTGAGGAGCTGCTGCAGGATCCGGACGGGCCCGGCACCAATGGATGCACGCACCGCGATCTCGTGCTGGCGAGTGGAGGCGCGGACGAGCAGCAGCGTGGCCGTGTTCGCGCACGCAATCAGCAGCACCAGCGAGACTGCGCCGAAGAGTACCCAGAGCAGCGTCCGGCGATCGCTGTCGACGAATGCCTCGCTGTGCGTGAAGAGCCGGAACGACTCGCCCTCCGGTGCGAGCGACGGGTACGCAGCCCGAAACGCGCTGCTCAGGGCGCTCAGGTCGGCCGCTCGCGCTGCTTCCGCCGTGCCGCGCCGAATGCGACCAATTACATCGCTGTTGTGACCCTCATCGGCCGGATCCGCGCGCACGACGAGCGGCACGACGTAGCCGGTATTGTCTACCGCCGGCGGAAACCGGAACTCCGGCGGGAGGAGGCCCACGACCGTATGCGGCTCGCCGTCGAGACGGATCTGTCGGCCAAGGATACCCGGGTCGGCACCGAAGCGGGTGCGCCAGACGTGATCGCCCAGGATCACGACCGCCGGTCCGCCCGCCTCCAGCTCGCGCGCCTCGAACGTCCGGCCGAGGCGTGGGCTGAAGCCGATCGTGCGAAAGAAGCCACGCGTCACGCGCAGGCCGCGGACCCGCTGCGCCGCGGACTCGTCGCCCAGAAACGCCTCCTGCGTGCGGTACGTCGCCACCGCCTCGAACGCGCGGTTGCGATCGCGCACGAACTCGTACTGAAACGCCGTCAGCGCCGGAATCTCGCCGCCCCCTGCCCAGACCCAACCGACGTACGTGAAGTCTTCCGGCTGCGGAATCGGCAACGGTCGCAGCAGCACTCCGTTCACCACCGTGAACATCGCCGTGCTCGCTCCGATTCCGAGCGCCACGGTGAGCACCGCCGCCACCGTGAAGGAAGGCGACCTGCGCAGGCTGCGGAGCGCGAAACGGATATCCGACATCACATTCTCCGCGACCCGCGCGCGCTGGGCCTCGCGTGCTGCCTCCCTGAACCCGTCCGCGCTTCCAAACGCCAGATTCGCCTGCCGCCGCGCCGATTCAGGCGACATTCCGCGCTCCATGTTGCGCTGCGTCGCCATCTCCACGTGGAACTCCATCTCCCGGTCCATCTCCCGCTCCAGCGCATCGCCGCGCCGCAGACTCCCGCGCACGCGCGACCACCATGCCCGCAGCATTATGCTCGCGCTCCGCTCAGGATGAGGTTGACACCGCGCGAGAGCTTCTCCCACTGCGCCCGCTCCGACGAGAGCTGTCTGCGGCCTGATCGCGTCAACGCGTAGTAGCGAGCTCTGCGGTTGTTCTCCGTGATCCGCCACTCCGACGAAACCCAGCCGCGTGCCACCAGACGGTAGAGCGCCGGATAGAGCGAGCCCTGGTTGATGCTCAGCAGGCCGTCCGAGCGCCGCTCGATCCGCTCCGTGATCCCCCAGCCGTGCATCGGCTCTCGCTGTAGCACCTCGAGCACGATCATCTCGAGTGTGCCCTTGATGACTTCGCCACCGCGGTCGTCGCCCATGCCGCTCCTTTCGTTTTGACAAGGATGTGGCGACTCCTTTCGTTTTGTCAAGGGAACCGGAGGCGGCAGGCGAGTCCGCCGCCCGACGCTGCCGCGCCAGGGCGAAGCGGAAAGCGGCCGGGGGACTTCCATAGCGCTCCCCGTTGCGGTATACCATTGCGTTTGTCGAGTGCCATTCCGATCGTGGCCTACGCCCGTGCTGACGGGCATTCCTTGCGTTTCGGTCCTGGCAGCCGTATCAATGCTGGTATACCGACACCCTTCCTCCTGGCACGGAGTTGCATGCCCGATCCCGTCCTGACCGGCGAGCCGATGCGCGCTGCGCCGCGGCCGCCGCCGGTTCGCGACGATCTCGTGACATTGACCTATCACCGGTTGCGGCAGGTGATCACGTCGGGCGCGCTGGCGCCGGGGACGCGCGTGGTGGAGCGGGAGCTGGCGCAGGAGCTGGGAATCAGCCGCACTCCGGTGCGCAGCGCACTGCACCGACTCCAGCAGGAGGGCTACATCCTGGCGGGGAACGGCTCGACGACGCAGCTGCTGATCGCGCCGCTGACGCGCGAGGACGCGGTCGAGCTGTTCACGATGGTCGGCGTGGTGGAGGGGGTGGCGGCGCGGGAGGCGGCGCGGCTGCCCGCGCTGCGGCGGACGCGGCTGGTGCTGGAGCTGACGCAGCTCAACCGGGAGTTGCGCGAGGAGTCGGAAACGGAGCGGCCGGGCGAGCGCGCGTACTACGAGATGGATGCAGCGTTTCATCTCCGGTACGTGGATGCAGGTGCGGGCCCGCGGCTGCGCGGGCTGCACGACGCACTGAAGCCGCAGGCGGAGCGGTATGCGCGGCTGTACGTGAGCATGCTGACGCGCGAGATCGGCACGTCCGTGCGCGAGCACGAGCTGATCGTTCACGCGATCGACGAGGGCGATCCGGAGCTGGCGCGTATGCGGGTCGAGACGAACTGGGCGAATGCGGCGTCGCGTCTGGTTTCGGTGATGCAGCAGGCCGGTGAGCGCGCAGTGGCGGGTCCTGCGCCAGAGCGCCAGGCGACGGGATCGCCAGGGTCACGGTCAGCGGGCTGACGGCGCTCCCGGTCCCGTAGAAGTCGGACGAGGTATTCTAGGCAGCGGTTTTCCTTCATCCCCGGAGTATCGTGATGCGTGCCCTGCCATTCGTGATCGCCGTCGGGACCCTGGTCTCGGCCGCGACACTCGATGTGCTGCCGGTGGCCGCCGGTCCCAGCAGCCATGAAGGCGAGTCGTCGATCGTGTCCGTCCCGTCCAGACAGCAGGAGCCCGTGGTCGGTGGCACGGTGGTGGAGCGAACCTCGCAGCGCCCGATTTCGGGTGCTCAGGTCGTCGTGGATGGCACGGGGAACGGTGTGGTGACGGACGGCCGAGGCCGCTTCCGTCTTGACGGTGTGAGCGGCGGGACCGTGACGCTGCGCATCGTCATGATCGGCTATGGCTCGATCCTGCGCGAGGTACCGGTCGGCACGACGGACGTGCGCATCGAGCTGACGGAGTCGGCGATCGCGCTGGACGAGGTAATTGTGACGGGTACGGTCGGCGGTCAGGAGCGCCGCTCGATCGGCAACTCGGTCGCGAGCGTGAACGCCGTCGAAGCGCTCGAGCGTTCGGGCGCCCGCGACGTGTCGAGTCTGCTGAACGCGCGTGCTCCCGGTGTGACGATCACGCAGGGCTCGGGGCGCATCGGCTCGGGCCCGACGATCAACGTGCGCGGCAGCTCGACGATCTCGCTCAATTCCGAGCCGATCGTCTACATCGACGGCGTACGCATGTACAACGACGTGAACTCCGGCCCGCCGGCGGGCGGTCTCGGCGCGCAGGGTGCGCGCACGGCGTCGCGGCTGGGTGACATCAACCCGGAGGACATCGCGAGCATCGAGGTGATCAGGGGTCCGGCGGCCGCGACGATCTACGGCACGGAGGCGGCGAACGGGGTCATCCAGATCATCACGAAGAGGGGTGCGGCAGGGTCGGCGCGCTGGAGCGGGCGGATGGAGCAGGGCGCGCTGACGTTCCGCGATGCGGCGGGCCGGGTGCCGACGAACTACTTCCGGAACGCGGACGGTGAGGTCGAGGGATGGAACGGCGTGCAGCAGGAGGAGGACGCCGGCACGCCGATTTACACCACCGGTCATCTCCAGTCGTACAACCTGGCGGTCTCGGGCGGCCAGAACCTGCTGCACTACTACGTGTCGGGCACGCTGAGCGACACGGAGGGGGTGGAGCCGAACAACTACGCCCGCCGGTTCAGTGCGCACGCGAACCTGAACGTCGCCGCGAGCGAGGAGCTGGACGTTGCGACGAGCGTCCACGTAGTGCGCAGCAACACGAACCTGGGCACGGACGTCGGCATCTCGCCGCTCTTCACGACGCTGTTCGGCTCGCCTGCGTTCTTCCCGAGCAGCCGCGGCTTCTACGCGATGCCGCCCGAAGTCCCGCAGGCGCTCTACGCCAACTTCCAGGACATCAATCGCTACACGGGTGGCATCACGGTCAATCACCGGCCGGCGTCCTGGTACTCGCAGAAGCTGGTGATCGGGCTCGACTACACGTCTGACGACAGTCGCGCGCTCGAGCGCTTCGCGCCGCCCGATATGGCGCCGTTCACGGCCGCGGTCGGCGGGCCGGTCGCGTCGACCGGTCGCATCGTGCAGGCGCTGCGCAACAGTACGTTCTTCACGGGCGATTTCGCGGGCACAGCGACGTTCGACCTGACGCCAGCGCTGAACTCCGCAACATCCTTCGGCGCGCAGTATGTGCGCAAGGACCTGCGGTCGAGCACCCTCGGCGGCACGACGTTCCCGGCGCCGGGTGTCGAGACGGTGTCGGCGACGGCGATCAAGCTCGACCCGTCGCAGACCGTGCTCGTGAACACGACCGTCGGCGTCTACGGCCAGCAGCAGCTCGGCTGGAACGACCGCCTCTTCCTGACGGGCGCGGTGCGCGTGGACAACAACAGCGCGTTCGGCGAGGATTTCGACCTGATCGTGTACCCGAAGGTGAGCGGTGCGTGGGTGATCAGCGAAGAGCCGTTCTGGAGCTTCGGCGACTTCGTTGACGCGCTCAAGCTGCGCGCCGCGTTCGGCCAGTCGGGCCAGCAGCCGAATGCGTTCGCAGCATTGCGCACGTTCACGTCGGCCGCGCGCGGCAACGGCGTGAGCGGCGTGACGCCGCAGTCCTTCGGCAATGCGGACCTCAAGCCGGAGCGGGGCAGTGAGATCGAGGTCGGCTTCGAGGCCGGTCTCTTCGAGCGGCTCTCGCTCGAATTCAACTACTTCACGAAGCGCACGACTGACGCAATTCTCTCGCGCGAGACGGCGCCGTCCGGCGGATTCCCCGGCAACCAGTTCGTGAACGTGGGCGAGATCAGCAACAGCGGTGTCGAGCTGCAGGCGGTGCTGCGCGCGCTCAGCCGCGACAACGTCGGGATCGAGATCGGCGGCAACATCGCGACCAACAACGACGAGATCGAGAACCTGGGCGACGTGCCGTTCATCAGCACGGGCACCTCGCAGCGCCACACCGTCGGCTACCCGATCTCCGGCTTCTGGTCGCGCCGCGTCGTGAGCGCGGACCGCGACCCCACGACCCATGCTATCAGTAACATCCTGTGCGACGGCGGGCCGGGCAATGCGCCGGTCGCGTGCTCGCAGGCGCCCGCCATCTATCTCGGGCCTTCGTCGCCGACACTTACGGCCGCCGTCTTCACGAGCATGACGATCGCGCGCCGTCTGACGCTCTACGGGCTCATCGATTTCCACGACGGACACAAACGCTACAACGTCGCCGAGTGGGGCCGCTGCGGCGCGGTCGTCCCGGTGTGCGAGGCGCTGTACCGGCCGGAGAACTATTCCACCGAGTACCTGGCCGGCATCTCGGCGGTCGCACGCTCGAACGCGGTGGATGGCGCGTTCATCCAGGACGCGTCGTTCGCGAAGCTGCGCGAGATCTCCGCGACGTATCGCATCCCCGAGCAGTGGCTCGGCCGGGTCGGCATGTCCGGTGCGTCGCTGACCCTGGCAGGGCGCAACCTGGCGACCTGGACCGACTACCGCGGCCTCGACCCGGAAGCGCACACGCCCGGCACGAGCGGGCAGGACCAGGCCGTGACGCCGCAGCTCACACAGCTCGTCGCCACCTTCAACTTCACGTTCTGATCATGCGCACTCATCTTCGAGGGGGAGACACCTCCATGCACGTTCTGCGATTCACCCGGCGGTGTCGCGCACTGCTCGTGGTGCCCGCGCTCGCGGCGATGGCCACCGCGTGCGGCGAGATCACGGATCTCGAACAGAGCAATCCCGGCCAGATCCTGCAACGCGACGTGTACGTACCCGCGAACGCGACGCTGCTCGTGAACGGCGCGATCGGCGACTTCGAGTGCGCGTTCCAGCGCTATGTCGTCGGCGGCGGGCTCATGAGCGACGAGCTCGCGAACGCCTGGCTCGGCAGCAACAACTTCCCGTTCGACGCACGCAATCACCCGACGAACGGGGCCTACGGCACGGCCGGTTGCGGCGGTTCCCAGGTCACCGGCATCTACACCCCGCTGTCCGTTGCGCGCACGTCGGCCGACACGATCCTCGCCCGACTCCAGGAGTGGACGGACGAGCAGGTCGCGAACCGGCAGGTGCTCATCGCACAGGCCGCTGCCTACGCCGGCTACAGCCTGCTGCTGCTGGGCGAGGGGATGTGCAGTGCGGCCATCAACATCGGGCCGGAACTGAGCAGCGACGAGATGCTGGCGGAGGCGGAGTCGCGCTTCGACCTGGCCATCACGGCGGCGAACGCCGCTGGTGATGCGACCATGCTGAACTTCGCGACGCTCGGTCGGGCGCGCACGCGCCTCGAGCTCGGCAACCTTGCTGGTGCTGCCGCGGACGCCACTACGATCCCCGACGACTTCGTCGTGAATGCCGTAACGGGCGACGGCTCGGCGCGCGTGCACAACATCGTATGGGTCCATCTGGATGCCGGCGGCGGTGCGTTCTCGTCGATCGAGGATATCTGGGAGAACGCCACGCACGAAGGCGTGCCGGACCCGCGCATCGTCGCGGTGAACACGGGACGCACCGGCTCGAACGGCCACACGGTGATCCTGGCGCAGACGAAGTACGCGACCCGTGCGACGCCGGTGCCGATCGCGCGCACGGCGGAAGCGCGGCTCATCGTCGCCGAACATCTCGCGTCGACAGGCGATCTCGAGGGCGCGGAGGACATCATCAACGAGCTTCACGCCGCGGCCGGCCTGCCCGACTACGATGTCACGGGCCAGACCGCGGCCGATGTGCTCGACCACATCATCGAGGAGCGCGCACACGAGCTGTTCCTCGAGGGACATCGATTCGCGGACGCGAACCGCTACGGGCTGCCGCTCTATCCCGCGGCCGGCTCGCCGTTCCCGAATGGCGGCAATTACGGCGACCAGCGCTGCTTCCTGCTGCCGGATGTGGAGCGCAACAACAACCCGAACATCCCGACACTCTGATTCATCATTCTACGCGCGTTCCCCGGCGCATGCCGGGCGAACGCCGCGGAGGTACCCGCCGTGAATACTCGTCAGCTGTCCGTCATCCTGCTGAGTGCGCTCGGCGCATCCGGCAGCGCATTCACGCCCCCCGGACACGCACAGGGCACGCGCCTGCTGCGCCAGCCGACTGTGAGCCGCGACCTGGTCGCGTTTGCCCATGCCGGTGACATCTGGACCGCCGGTCGCGCGGGCGGCACGGCCCGTCGCCTGACGGCGACGCCCGGCGTCGAGGCCGATCCGCGCTTCTCGCCGGACGGTGCGCGCATCGCGTTCTCTGCGACCGTCGCCGGCAACACCGACGTGTACGTGGTGCCGACCGCGGGCGGCGCGGCACAGCGGCTCACGTACCATCCGGGCGCCGACCGCGTGCGCGGCTGGACCCCCGACGGGAGTGCCGTGATCTTCGGCTCCGCGCGCGTCAGCGCGCCTCACCAGTCGTACCTGCGGCTGTGGGAGATCGACGTGAACGGCGGGCTTCCTGCCGTCATGCCGATGCCGCGCGCGTTCACGGGCACGTACTCGCCGGACGGGCAACGGTTCGCGTACGAGGAGTTCTCGACGTCGATGATGGCGGACTGGGACGAAACCAGTCAGTGGCGGCACTACCGCGGCGGGAGGGTGCATCCCATTCGCGTGATGCAGCTGCACACGGGCAGTGGCGCCACGGCGAGTGCAGCAGCGGATGGGGAAGCTGCGTCCGGGACGTTGTACGCGGAGACGATCGTGCCGTGGACGGACAGCAATGACTCGGATCCGATGTGGGTGGGCGAGACGATCTACTTCGTATCGGATCGCAATCACACGGCGAATCTCTTCTCGTACGACACGGGTACAGGGGCAGTCGCGCAGGTCACGCAGCACGACGACTACGACATCATGAACGCGTCGGCAGGCGCGGGTGCGGTGGTGTACGAGCAGGCGGGCTGGATCTGGCAGCTCGACACGGCCACGGGTGAGACGCGGCGGCTGTCGATCGATGTGCGGGGCGACCTGCCCTGGGCGCAGCCGCAGTTCGAGCGCGTCGCGGGCATGATCCGGGATGCGGCGCTATCGCCGACGGGTGTACGCACGGCGTTCGAGGCGCGCGGCGACATCTACACGGTGCCGACAGACAAGGGCGACTTCCGCAACCTGACGCAGAGCTCGGGTGCGCACGACCGCAGCCCCGTGTGGTCGCCCAACGGCGCACGCCTCGCCTGGCTGTCCGATGCGACCGGCGAGTACCAGCTCATGATCGGCGACCCCATGGGCATCGACGAACCGCGCGCGATCGTGCTGCCCGCGCCGATCTTCTACTCCGAGCCGGCCTGGTCGCCCGACGGCGAGCGGATCCTGCTCCAGGACAACCATCTCAACCTGTGGACCGTGCACGTCGCGAACGGCCGCGCCACGAAGGTGGACACGGAGACGATCCACGATCCTGGCCGGGACTTCGACGCGGTCTGGTCGCCCGACTCGCGCTGGATTGCATACTCGAAGAGCCTCGCCAACCAGATGCGCGCAGTCTTCGTGTATTCGCTCGCGGAGAGTCGCGCGTACCAGGTCACGGACGGCATGTCCGACGCTGTCGCGCCGGCGTTCGATGCGGGCGGCAAGTACCTGTACTTCCTGGCGAGCACGAATTACGGACCGAGCACGAGCTGGCTCGAGATGAGCTCGCTCGACCGGCCGGTCACACGCGCGATATACCTCGTCGTCCTCGACGCGACCGAGCCGTCGCCGCTGCTGCCGGAGAGCGATGAAGAGCCCGGTATTGCGCCGGCAGCGGCACCGGGGGGCGGTGGCCGAGCAGCAGCGGACACCGGTGCGCAAGCGGGTACCGTCAACGTCCGCATCGACATCGAGGGCATCGACCAGCGCATTCTCGCGCTCGGCGTGCCGGCCGGCGAGTATGCGGGTCTCCAGGCTGGGCCGGCGGGAACGATTTTCTACCTGGAGTCGACGCCGGGCGCCGGCGGACCACCGTCACTGCGGCTACAGCGCTTTCAGCTGAGCGCGCGCGCGGCGGCGCCATTCCTCGAGGGGATCCAGTCCTACACGCTGTCGGCTGATCGCAAGAAACTGCTCTACGGTGCGCGCGGCGATCGCTGGGGCGTCGTTGCGACGACTGGTGCGGCCAAGGTCGGTGACGGCGTGATCAACGTCGCACAGCTGCAAACGCGCATCGACCCGCGCGTGGAATGGGCGCAGATCTTCGACGAGACCTGGCGCCTGCAGCGCGACTTCTTCTATGACGCGAACATGCACGGCGCGGACTGGCCGGCAATGCGGGAAAAGTACAGCCCGCTGCTGGAGCACGTCGGCCACCGCAGCGATCTCGGCTACCTGATCGCTACGGTCGCGGGCGAGCTGTCGGTCGGCCATTCCTATCTCACCGGAGAAGGCGACATCCCGCGTGAGGATCCCGTGCCCGTCGGCCTGCTGGGCGCCGATCTCGTCGTCGAGAACGGCCGCTACCGGATCGAGCGGATCTACACGGGCGAGAACTGGAACCCGGAGCTACAGGCGCCGTTGAGTGCGCCCGGCATCGACGTCCGCACGGGCGATTACCTGCTCGAGGTGAACGGACAGCCGCTCGCGCCGCCGACTAATCCGTACCGCGCGTTCGAGGGGACGGCGGGACGACAGACGCTGATCCGCGTGAACGACCGGCCGACCCACGAGGGCTCACGCATCGTCACGGTCGTGCCGATCCGCAGCGAGGCGGGGCTGCGCGCACGCGCGTGGATCGAGAACAACCGCCGCATCGTCGACGAGCTGTCCGGCGGCCGCCTCGCGTACGTCTGGCTGCCGAATACGGCCGGCGCAGGGTACCAGTCGTTCACGCGCTACTTCTACGCGCAACAGCACAAGCAGGGCGCAATCATCGACGAGCGCTACAATCAGGGCGGCATGGTCGCGGACTACATCGTGAACGAGATGGACCGCAGGCTCATGGGCTATTTCGCTCGCCGATCCGGAGGCATCCTGACATCCCCGATGGCCGGCATCTACGGGCCGAAGGTCATGATCGTCAACGAGTCGGCCGGCTCGGGCGGCGACGCACTGCCGTACTACTTCAAGCAACGCGGCATCGGGCCGGTCGTTGGCACGCGCACATGGGGTGGACTCGTCGGTACGCTCGGCCTGCCCAGCACGATCGACGGCGGCGGCATCACCGCGCCCGACCTCGCATTCTACGATCTCGAGGGCCGCTGGGCCGTAGAGAACGAGGGCGTCGAACCCACGATCGAAGTGGAGAACACGCCCGCGGCGGTGATCGCCGGCCGCGACCCGCAGCTCGAGCGCGCCGTGCAGGAAGCCCTGCGCCTGCTGGAGCAGCAGCCCGTGCGGCATGTGACGCGGCCGGCGCCGATCGATCGAGTGAAACCGCCGAATCGGTGACAGGGTTTCGCGCGATGAGGTACAGGAAACCGAGACCGCCACTCCGAACCGGCACCAGGAGTTCGTGATGAAGAAGGCGCCGTCAGACCTGACGCGCAGGGAAGCGATCAGGGCAGCCGCTTCGGCGACGGCATTCGTCGCCTTCGCGCCGATGCTGAACCTCGGTCGCTACCGCCTGTTCGCCGGGCAGGAGAAGTACTCCGCGCGCACGATCCGGCTGGTCACGGAATCACTCGTGATCGACATGCTGAGTCCGCTTACGCTGAACTGGGAGTTGCAGGGAAAGTGGAACACGAACGCAGAGACCTTCGGTGACGCAGACTTCGCGCGCTATCGCGAGTCCGGCATCAACGTGTTCCACGTCGCGTTCGGCATGGGCGGCATCGATCCGTACACGACCGTGCTGCGCCACATGGCCACGCAGAACAGCTTCATTGCGGGTCAGGATGAACGCTTCCTGCGCATCGACAGTGCTGCCGACTTCGAGCGCGCGCGCGCGTCGGGCAAGATCGGCTTCCTGATCGGTGTGCAGAACGCGTCGCACTTCCGCCGGACGGACGACGTTGACGAGTTCCACGCGCTTGGCCAGCGGGTCTCGCAGCTCACGTACAACGCACGCAACCTGATCGGCAACGGCTCCACGGAGCGGCACGACGACGGGATCAGCGACTTCGGCGTACGCATCATCGAGCGCATGAACGAGGTCGGTATGGCGGTCGACACGGGCCACTGCGGCGACCGCACGACGATCGAGGCGTGCGAGGTTTCGAAGAAGCCCGTGCTGATCACGCACTCGAACGCGCGCGCACTGGTGGGCGGCCATCCACGCACGAAGCCGGACGAGGCAATCCTCGCGATGGCGAAGTCGGGCGGCGTGATGGGCATCACGGGCGTACGCAACTTCGTGCGAGACCGGGAGCCAACCACGATCGAGCACTACATCGACCACTTCGACCACGTGAAGAAGCTGATCGGCGTCGAGCACCTGGGCATCGGCAGCGATACTGACCTCGACGGCTACGACGACATGCCGGCGGAGGCCTACGCACAGCTGAAGGCCGGCTACAAGGACAGCTACGCGTTCCGCGAGAAGATCGACATCGAGGGCATCGATCACCCGAAGCGCATGTTCGACACCACCGAGGCACTCATCCGGCGCGGCTACAGCGATGCCGAGATCGAGGGCATCCTGGGCGGCAACTTCAAGCGCGTGCTGACGGAGATCTGGGACGTGCCGCCGCGCCAGCAGTCGGAGAGCTGACGTCATGACGACCACCTGCCCGGCACACAACGAGAGAGACATGAAGCGACGCTGCCCGATGGCGGCTGTGATGACACTGTGCGCTGCGCTCGTGGCGGTGACGGCGCCAGCGGCGGGCCAGGATACGAGCTCGATCACCGCGGCAGAGCTGGCTGCCTTCGATGCATACGTCACACAGGCGGTGAAGGACTGGAACCTGGCGGGTCTCGCGATCGCACTCGTGCACGAGGACTCCACGATCTTCGCACGCGGTTACGGCGTGATCGAGGTCGGCAAGTCAGCGCCGGTCACGGAGCACACGCGCTTCGCAGTCGGCTCAACGACCAAGGCCATGACCACGGCGGCGCTCGCCCTGCTGGTGGACGAGGGGAAGCTGAGGTGGGACGATCGCGTGATCGATCACCTGCCGCAGCTGCGCCTCCACGACCCCTACGCGACGCGCGAGCTTACCGTCCGCGACCTGCTCACTCACCGCAGCGGCCTGCCCGGCACGGACCTGTTCTGGACGCGGCTCGATTATGACCTCGACGAGATGTTGTACCGTCTCCGTTTCGTGGAGCCGGTCTCGCCTTTCCGTACGACGTGGAATTACCAGAACGTCGTGTATGCGATCGGTGGCGCGCTCGTCGAGGAGCTGTCGGGCATGCGATGGCACGACTTCGTGCGCACGCGCATCTTCGCGCCGCTCGGCATGAACGAGTCGGAACCGCTCGATGCGGGCATCATCGAGAAGCCGAACGTCGCCGTGCCGCACGACGCCACGAATGACAGCCTGCACACCGTGCCGAAGCGTACGACCGACGCGGTCGCCTCCGTCGGCTCCGTCTGGTCGAGCGTCTCGGACATGGCGAAGTGGATGCGCTTCATGCTCGACAGCGCGCGCGTCGACGGCAGGCCGCTGATCCAGCCGGAGACGTTCCGCGAGATCGTCGCTCCACAGATCCGCGCGCCGCTCGCGATCTACGGCTCGCTCGCCCTCGTGAAGCCGACCCTCCTCACGTATGCGCTCGGCTGGTTCGTGCATGATTTCGACGGCGACATCGTCTGGATGCACACCGGCAGCATCAATGGCATGAGCGCGCTCGTAGGGCTGCTGCCGAACCGGCGCTTCGGCGTCGTCGTGCTCATCAACCGCGACCACGCGGAGGTGCGCCACGCCCTCATGTACCGCGCCTTCGACCTCGCCGGCGGCAACCCCGAGCGGGACTGGAGTCGCGACGTGCTCGCCCTCCAGGAGAGCGGCCAGCGTCCGACCGCGTCCGCACGACCAGCCGTGACGCCGCCATCACTGCCGCTCGAGCGCTATGCCGGCACGTACAGACACGGCGCCTATGGCACCCTGCTCGTGAGACTTGAAGCCGGCCAGCTGCGCGCGCAGTTCGAATCGAACCCCGCGTTCGCCCTCGAGCACCGCGACTTCGAGACGTTCCGCACCGCCGACGCACCCGCCAGCTACGGGTTCACCGTCACGTTCGATCCCGATGGCACAGGACAGATCGTCGCCGCACGTCTCTACGGCGCATCCTTCGAGCGGTTGAGGGAGCGGGTGGACAGGTAGGGTATCGGGACCCGTCGACTGCATCATCCCTCCATCCATCCGGGCCCACCGCGGTGCCTGGCCGCGCCCGCCTAAAGTTCCGCGCCCCGGAGCCGATACTCTGTGAGGACAGCCGCCGCTTCACGAAGGCTCTGCTGAAGCGATCACGCCGGCCGCAGGTGAGAGCGATGCGCAGGACCGGGCACGAACCATATCGACGCCATGTCGCAGATCAGTTGAGATCTGCGGCTCTTCTCTGTGCCGTGTTGGCCAGTCTCGCGCCAGCGGCGCCGGTCTCCGCGCAGGTCCTGAACTTCAGTCACTACTCGTCGGGCGAGGGTCTGCCGCAGGCTCAGGTGCTCGCGATGCATCAGGATCGGCAGCACTATCTCTGGGTCGGCTCGTATGCGGGTCTCAGCCGCTACAACGGCAGCGAATTCCGTACGTATGCGATTGCGGACGGCCTGGCCGCGAATGCGATCACGACGATTGCCGAGGATGCGGCCGGGCGAATGCACGTGGGTGCGATCGGCGGCGGCGTGTGCACTCTGGCGGACGGCCTCACGACATGCATCGGCACGGAGCATGGTCTGCCTCATGACGACGTCATGCACATTCTCGTCGATGCCGACAGCAGCCTGTGGGTAGCAACGCTGAGGGGCATCGCGCACATCGCGAACGGCGTCGTGAAAGCGTACGGCATCGAGGATGGTGTGCCGGCTGTGCCTGTGAATCGAATCGTCCGGGATCGCCACGGCGTACTCTGGGCTGCCGG
>Ga0299914_10000480_pt1 | contig 24222 bp, 19 predicted proteins | sample RVTome_10_FD_201361 | JGI IMG/M metagenome (GOLD analysis project Ga0299914, IMG submission 201361) | Soil microbial communities from uranium-contaminated site in the Upper Colorado River Basin, Wyoming, United States - RVT153D57 (version 2) ... | reverse complement strand
CTCGTGCAGCTCGGCGAGCCGCCCGCCCTCGCTGTAGGGAACGAGGAGCTCAAGCGGCTGAAGCGTGCGCGCGAACTCCGCGGCAATTCGCTCACGCAGGTCGTCGACGCCCTCGCCGGTGGCGGCGGAGACGGCGACGACGTCGGGCCGGCCGACCAGGAGCCGCGCCCGCTCCTCGCGGTCGAGCAGGTCGATCTTGTTGAGCACCAGGAGGCGTGGCCTCTCCCCCGCCCCGATCTCGCCCAGCACCCGATCGACGGCGGCGATCGCCCCGGCGCGCTGCTCGTCGCCCTCGGAGGCGTCGACGACATGGACGATCAGGTCGGCGAGGCGGGTCTCCTCGAGGGTCGCCTTGAACGCCTCGACCAGCTGGTGCGGCAGCTTGCGGATGAATCCGACCGTGTCGGTGACCAGGTACCGGCGGCCCTCGTGCTCGTAGGCTCGCGTCGTCGGGTCGAGCGTGTGGAACAGCCGCGAACCGACGCTCACCCCGGCCCCGGTCAGCGCGTTCAGCAGGGTCGACTTGCCGGCGTTCGTGTAGCCGGCGAGCGCCACCGACGGCACCGCGGAAGCCTCGCGGCGCTCGCGCATCGTGGTCCGCACCCGCTCGGTGTGGCGGAGCTTTCGCCGCAGGGCTGTGATCCGGTCGCGCGCCAGTCGCCGGTCGGTCTCGATCTGCGACTCGCCCGGGCCCCTGGTGCCGATGCCGCCGTCCATCCGCCCGGCGCCGAGGCGCTCGAGATGCGTCCAGAGGCCGCGCATCCGGGCCAGGTTGTACTCGAGCTGCGCCAGCTCGACCTGGAGATTGCCCTCGGCCGTGTGGGCATGGTCGGCGAAGATGTCGAGGATCACCGCGGTGCGATCGATCACCGGCACGTCGAGCGCCGCCTCGAGGTTGCGCTCCTGGCGGGGCGCGAGCTCGTCGTCGCAGGCGACGAGATTGGCGCCGGAGCTCTTGACCTGCGCCTTGAGCTCGGCGAGCTTGCCCCGCCCCAGGTAGCGGTCCGGGTCGGGGTCGTTGCGGATCTGGATCAGCTCGCCGGCCGTCGCGACTCCCGCCGTGCGCAGGAGCTCCTTGAGCTCGGCGAGCGGGTCCTCGCCGTCGGCCGGCGCCTGGCGCAGCGCGCCGATCGCGAGCGCGCGCTGCCGCGCCCGCGGGTTGCGCAGGCCTGCGAGCTCACCGTTTCGATCGGGGGCCGATCGCTCCACGCCACCGATTGTAGGAGGGTCCGACGAGGCCGTAATCGGCTAGCAGCGGCGCTCGCGATCGCGGCCCGGCTCACCCTTACACCGGTCACGGCCGGGGCCGCCGTCGATCTTGTCTCGGCCGTCACCTGTGCAGATGACATCCTTGCCACGCTTGCCCTTGACGGTGTCGTTCCCGTCGAGAGTCGCGATCACGTCGCCGAACTTCGAGCCCACGATCACGTCCCTGCGCACCGTGGCGCGCGCCCATCGAGGATAGGCTTCGCGCCGGCATGAGGGTCTTCGTCACGGGCGGAACGGGGTTCATCGGCGGGCATGTCGTGCGGCAGCTGCGCGAGCGCGGCGATGACGTCGTCGCCTGGGTCCGGACCCCCGCGAAGGCCGAGCCGCTCGCGGCACTCGGAGTCGAGGTGCGCGCGGGCGACCTGTCCGATCGCACCGCGCTCGCCGCGGGCATCGAGGGCTGCGACGCGGTGATCCACGGCGCCGCGATCTACGAGGTCGGCATCCCCAAGAGCGAGCGCCCGGCGATGTACGAGGCCAACGTAGTCGGGACCGAGAACGCGCTCGGCGCCGCGGGCGACGCCGGCGTGGGGCGAGTCGTCTACGTCTCGACCATCGGCGCGTTCGGCAACACACATGGCAAGGTGGTCGACGAGAGCTACGAGCACCCCGGCCAGAGCTTCACCTCCTACTACGAGGAGACGAAGTACCGGGCGCACCAGGTGGCCGAGCGTCTGATCGCAGAGGGGCTTCCGTGCGTGATCGTGCAGCCCGGCGGCGTCTACGGCCCCGGCGACCACTCGGCGCTCGGCAAGCAGATGCTCGACTTCCTCGACGGCCGGATGCCGTTCGTGCCGTTCGCCGACCTGGGGATGAACATGGTCCATGTCGAGGACGTCGCCGCCGGGGTGCTGCTGGCGCTCGACAACGGGGCCGTCGGCGAGTCGTACGTGCTGGGTGACGAGATCACCACCATGCGGGGCCTGATGGACGCCACGGCGAAGGTCGCCGGCAAGCGCGAGGCAAGGGCGAACATCCCGACCGGCCTGATCAAGCTGGGCGCGCCGTTCGGGCCGGTGATCGGCAAGCTGATGGGCCAGCCGCCCAACCTTCGCGAGCTCATCTCCTCGTCCGACGGCGTCACGTTCTGGGCGAAGCAGGACAAGGCCGTTCGGGAGCTGGGCTTCTCCCCACGTGGGCTCGAGACGGGCCTACGCGAGACCTTCGAGGCCGAGGGGAAGCTCTAGGCCGGACGCGGCCTAGCGGAACAGCGGTCCCGAGCGAAAGACCTGGAGGTAGAGCGTGTTGCCGCCCAGGTTGTCGGCACCGCTCTCGAACGCGACGAACCTGCCGTCGGGCGAGATCGAGCCGTTCTGCGCCTCCCCGTCCGGCGCGCCGCCCCCGGGGGCACGGCTCGCGAGCCGCGTCTTGCCCCGGCGCAGGTCGCGAACGTAGGTAAACGTGGTGCTGCCGTCGCCGCCGGGCAGGTTGGCACCGTCGGCGTTGAACTGCAGGTAGCGGCCACTGCCAGAGAGATGGGCGAACTCGGCGTAGCCGGTCTGCGCCTGGCCGGCGCTGTTGCGCCCGCCGAGCTTCGTGCGCCCCCGTTTGAGGTCGCGTACGTAGACCTGGTTCGAGGAGGCCCCGGCGCCGGGCAGGTTCGTCGCCGAGGACTCGAACACCACGAACCGTCCATTGCCGGAGATCGACGAGTTCCCGTTGTTCCCGTTCGCCGGAGCGCCGCCGGGGGCCCGGCTGGCGAGGATCGTCCTGCCCCGCTTCATGTCGCGCACGTAGACATTGGAGTCGAAGCCGCTGCCCGGAAGGTCGGGGTCGCTCGAGTAGAAGGTGACGCGCCTGCCGCTCGCGGAGATCGTCTGCCCGTAGAGACTGCCTGACGCCCCCGTCCCGCTGCTGTCCTTGCTCGCGAGGATGGTCCTCGCGCGCTTCAGGTCCCGGACGTAGACCTGCGAGTCGCCGGTCGCCCCGGGAAGGTTGGGGGCGCTCGAGGTGAACGCGATCCGCCGCCCGTTGGCGGATGCGGACGGGTCCCGACTGTCCGCGTCCGCGGCCGCGCCGCCGTTCGCGCGCGACACGAGCTTGGTCCTTTTCCGCTTGCGGTCGTACAGCCAGACTTGGCTAAACCCGTTCGCGCCTGGCAATCCCGCGCCGCCCGAGTCGTAGGAGATGAACCGTCCGCTCGCCGAGATTCCGGGGTTGTCCGCCGGCGACACCAGCGGATCGCCGGCGTTGTCCTTGCTCACGAGCCGGGTCTTGCCGGTGCGCACGTCGCGAACGTAGATCCGCCGCGTCGCGCCATCGCCGCCGGGCAGGTTGGCGGCAGTCGAGTCGAAGACCACGAAGCGGCCGCTGCCCGAGAGCGCAGTGGCTTCGCCTGCGTCGCTGTGGCCATTGGCCGCCACCCCCGCGGCGGTCCTGCTGACGAGCTTGGTCCGCGGCGCTGCCTGCGAGGCCGCGACCAGCGCGGCGAGCGCCGTCACTGCGACGAGCGCGGTCGTTCCCCTCTTTCGAAAGCGACTCAAGGCTCCCCTCCGGATGGAGCTTACGTGCTTTGTCCCGCGACCGCGGGCGGCGGGACCCGGGGGGTCGGCATCAGGGCTGCGGCCGCGATCACCGCGATGAACGCGGCCGATCTCACGACCACGTCGAGCGCACCGGAGCCGATCGGATCGCCGAAGACCAGGACGCCGCCGCCGATCGCGGCCGCGTTCGCGGCGATCGACGAGAGCGCTATCACCTGGATCGGCGCACCCAGCTGGAGCCCGCGTGCCAGGCTGAAGAACGCGGCGATGCCCGCGCCGACGGCGACGAGGAGCCACGGGCTCACTAGGGAGAACGGATCGCCCGGCACCGTGCCGCTCAGTGCCTTGATCGCGATGTTGCCGACCCCGACCATCACGCCCGCGGCGACCGCGAGCAGGACCCCGTCGCGCCCACGGAGAGGCCCGCTGGTGCCGTGAAGCAGCAATGTGACGCCCAGCGCCACCGCGCCGCTCTCGAACGCGATCAGTCCCGCCAGCGAGTACGCGGAGTGGGCGTGCGACGCATCGGCGGTCACAGCGAGGAGCGCCAGGCCGCCGGCGCTGAGCCCAAGCCCGCACCACTCGCGCCATCCAAGCCTGATCCTGAACCAAGCCTGAGCCGGGAGCACGAGCAGCGCGAGCCCGCCGGCCATCACGGCCTGTACGAGCGACAGCGGCGCGACGGCCATCGCGGCCACGTGAAAGCCCCACGCGATGGCTCCGACCAGCCAGCCGAGCATCCACCAGCGCGAGGCGAACAACGCGATCGCGCTCCGCAGAGGATGCGAGAAGCGCACCGCCGGCGCCTCGTTGGCGCCGCGGTGCTTGCACAGGAACGCCACGTTGGCCCCCATCGCGGAGACGATCGCAAGCAGAATTCCGGCTTCGGGCATCAAGGGGGACTTCGACGCGATGGCCGAACCCCTTTAGGAGCCCGCGCGGAAGCGGCTCAGCCGTCGACCTGCGCTTCGACCTCGATCTCGACCACCCAGCTGGGGTCGAGAAGCCTCGCGACGACGACCATGGTGGCGGCCGGCCGGGCCACGCCGAAGAACTCGCCGTGGATCGCGCCCACGGCATCCTGGATCGCGCTGTCCGTCACGAAGATCCTCGTGCGCACCACGTCGGCCGCCGTGGCGCCGAGGTCCTCGAGCGCCTCGATCGCGATCTCGCAGCAGCGGCGCATCTGGGCCGCGGGGTCCGGGTCGACCGAGCCGTCGGGCCAGATCGGCGCCGTCCCCGCGACGATGATCCGCTCCCCCACCCGGATCGCCCGGGAGAATCCGTACCGGCCCTCAAACGGCGACGCGGACGCCGCTCGACGCCGGTCCATCAGGCCGCGAGGTGCTCGCGCATGCGCTCGACGGCCTCGGTGATCCGCTCGTCCGGAGTCGTCAGCGAGATCCGGAAGAAGCCCTCGCCCGAGGGCCCGTACATCGATCCCGGGGAGACGACGACCGCGGCCTGCTCGAGGACCAGCTCGGCGAAGGTGGTCGAGGTGTGGCCCTCGGGGACCGGCGCCCAGACGTAGATCGTGCCCTTCGGAGCCGCGACCTCGACCCCGATCTCGCGCAGGGCTGCGACCACGAGGTCACGACGCCGCGCGTACATCGCGTTCATCTCCTCGATCCGGTCCCGGGGCGCGTCGAGGGCGGCCACCCCCGCCAGCTGCACCGCCTCGAACAGGCCTGAGTCGACGTTTGTCTTCAGGCGCCAGTATGTCTCGATCGCGTCGGCATTGCCGAGGATCGCCGCGCAGCGCCAGCCGGTCATGTTGAAGCCCTTCGAGAGCGAGAAGACCTCGACGCCGACGTCCTTTGCCCCCGGGGTCGCGAGGAAGCTCGGCGCGACATAGCCGTCGTACGTCGTCTCCGAGTAGGCGTTGTCGTGGACGACCAGCACCTCGTGCTCGCGCGCGAGCTCGACCACGCGCTCGAACAGCCCGTCCGGCACGATCGCTCCGGTCGGGTTGTTGGGGTAGTTGAGGAACAGGAGCCGGGCGTTGGACCACCCGAGCGGGTCGATCGCGTCGAGGTCGGGGGCGAAGCCGAGCTCCGGCTCGAGCGGCAGCAGCACCGCCTCCGCTCCGGCCAGGATCGGGCCCCCGGTGTAGACCGGATAGCCCGGATCCGAGGCGAGGGCGACGTCCTCGGCGTCGAGGAACGCGAAGCAGAGGTTGTAGATGCACTCCTTGGCGCCGATCGCCGGGATCACCTCGGCGTCGGGGTCGATCTCGACCCCGAACCGCTCGTCGTAGAAGCGTGAGAACGCCTCGCGGAACTCCGCCCGGCCGCGATTCGACGGGTACCGGTGGGTCGAGGGGTCGGCCACGGCCGCCTGCATCGCCTCGACGATGTGCGGGTAGGTCGGCGTGTCGGGGTCGCCGATGCCGAGCGAGATCACGTCGATTCCGGCCGCGCGCTTCTCGGCGACCTTGCGCTCGAGCTCCGCGAACATGTAAGGCGGGATCGCCTCGAGCCGCTTGGACGGGTCGGTCAGGGCCATCGGACGGCGCACACTATCCGCCGACGCCTCACGCCCGTTCGAGCGCTCTGACCAGCGCCTCGGAGAGCTCCCCTCGATACACGGGGTCGGCCGTCCCGGTCAGGGTGACGTCGAGCTCGTCGGTGATCTCGACGATCAACTCGCCGCCGTCGAGCCGGACGGTGATCGGGCTCGGGGCGCCGTCGAGGAAGGCCGCGACCGCGGCGCCGCCGGCGCCGGTCCCGGACGAGAGCGTCTCCCCGACGCCGCGCTCGAAGATCCGCGCGCGCACCGTCGAGCCGTCGACGCTGGTGAACGAGACGTTGGTGCGGTTGGGGAACAGCTCGGTGTTGGCCTCGATCGGCGGGCCGATCGCGCCGAGATCGAGCCGCTCGACCTCCTCGCCGGCGTCGATCACGCACTGCGGGTTGCCGACGTTCACGTGCCGGAAGGCCCACCTGCGCCCGGCCGAATCGAGCGTCCCGCGCCCGTCCGCGGGGCCGCCCGGGAAGTCCGGCGAGGTGGTCGCCGCGCGGCCGATCGCCATCGCCACCGTGCGCGGGTCGATGATCCGCGGGGTGATCGGCCCGGCCTTGGTGATCAGCGAGAAGGTGTTGTCGGCCGTCCAGCCGGCAGCCCGCAGGTACAGCACGGCCTCGCGGGCGCCGTTTCCGGAGAGCTCGGCCTCCGACCCGTCGGGGTTGAAGATCCGCAGCTCGGCGACGTACTCGGGGTCCTCGACCGGCTCGAGCAGCAGCACGCCGTCCGAGCCGATCCCGGTGTGCGACGCGCAGAGCCGGCGGACGCGCTCTGGCGTGAGCTCCCAGGGCAGCGCCGCGCTCTCGACGACCACGTAGTCGTTGCCGAGGGCCTGCCACTTCTCGAAGCGCACGCGCGGAGCCTAGAGGCTGGGTGCGGGCGCGAGCGTCGCCTCGACCTGGGCGGCGACGTCCTCGTCCGAGCGACCGGTGCGGTCGATCAGCTCGACGCCGGGCATCCGGCGCATCCAGGTGAGCTGGCGGCGCGCGTATGCGCGCTGGGCGCGCTTCATGCCCCAGACGTCGCCGTCCTCGAGCTCGCGGTAGCCGATCGCGGCCCGCGCCGTCCGCGAAGCCCCGGAACGGGTGGCGCGCACCACCTCGCTCGCCGCCCCGGCCTCGACCATCGCCTCTACCCGCTCGTCGATCCGCCGGTGGAGCACGTCGCGGTCCAGGGTCAGCCCGACGAGCACGGTCGGATGGCGCAGTCGCCCGGTCCAGAGCCCCTCGCTCGACGGGTGCGGCGCGATCCCCAGGCGAGTGAGCTCGGTGAGCCGGCCGATCCGCTTGCGGTCGTTCGGGTGGACGCCGCTCGCCAGCTCCTCGGACAGCTCGGCGTGCAGGGCCTCCGGCCCCCGCTCGATCAGCTCGCGCTCGACCTCCGCCCGGACCTCGGCCGGCACCGGCGGTCGCAGCTCGAGGTCGGCGAGGGCCGCGCGCAGGTAGAGCCCGGTGCCGCCGACGACGATCGGCCGGCGGTCGGTCTTCAGCAGGCGGTCGATCTCGCGCTGGGCGAGCTCCGCGTACCGGCCCGCCGAGAACTCCTCGTGGGTATCGACGATGCCCAGGAGCCGGTGCTCCAGGCGTTCGCGCTCCTCGGCCGTGGCGGCGCCGCTGAGCCGCTCGAGCCCGCGGTAGACCTGGATCGAGTCGCAGTTGACCGCCACCGGCTCCTCGCCGCGCTCACGCAGCCGATCCGCGAGCGCGATCGCCACCCCGGTCTTGCCGATCGCGGTCGGCCCGAAGATCGCGACCGTCTCGAGTCCCGTCTCCCCCGCCACGAGCTCGGCCTCAGATCACGCGACTGAGCAGCCGCTCGTGACCGCTGAGGGTCATCGAGGTCGCGGCCGTGATCTCGACCTCGACCAGTTCGCCGGGCTCGCCCGTGCCCTCGAAGTTCACCGCCTTGTTGTGGCGGCAGCGGCCGCGCAGGCGGCTCGAGTCGGTGCGGCTGGCACCCTCGACCAGCACGTCCATCGTCCGCCCCACGAACCGCTGCGCCCGCTCCCGCGCCCGCGACTGGACCAGCTCGACCAACCGCTCCATCCGCTCGCGCTTGACCGGGTGCGGGACCTGGTCCGGCAGGCCGGCGGCCTCCGTCCCGCGGCGCGGGGAGAAGACGAACGTGAAGGCGCCGTCGTAGCCGACTTCGGCGACGAGGGCGAGCGTCTGCTCGAAGTCGGCCTCGGTCTCACCGGGAAAGCCGACGATGATGTCCGTGGTCAGCGCGCAGTCCGGCACGTGCTCGCGAATCAGGGCGACGCGGTCGAGGTACCGGGCCCGGTTGTAGGTGCGGCGCATCGACTTCAGGATCCGGTCCGAGCCCGACTGCAGCGGCAGGTGGATGTGCTCGCACAGCGACGCGCACTCGGCGTGCGCCCGGATCACGTCCTCGCGCATGTCCTTCGGGTGCGGGCTGGTGTAGCGGATGCGCTCGATCCCCGGCACCGCGTCGATCGCGCGCAGGAGCCCGGCGAAGCTCAGCCGGTCGTCGCCGCGGAGGTCGCGTCCGTACGAGTTGACGTTCTGACCGAGCAGGGTGACCTCGCGCACCCCGTCGGCCGCCAACCGCTCGACCTCGGCGATCAACTCGCCGGGCCCGCGGCTGACCTCGCGCCCCCGGGTCGAGGGGACGATGCAGTAGGCGCAGACGCAGTTGCAGCCCTGCGAGATCTGGAGCCAGGCCTGGAATTCGCGCGCCCGCTTCATCGGCAGATGCCCGGCGAAGCCCTCGAACTCGAAGTATCCCTGGGCACCGATGGAATCGGTCGTCAGGAACTCGGCCAGCCGGTGGATCTGTCCGGGGCCGAACGCCACGTCGACGAACGGAAACCGCTCGAACACCTCGTCCTTGACCGACTGCGCCCAGCAGCCGCCGACCCCGACCACCCGCGAGGGGTCCTCCGACTTGAGGCGCTTCGCCTGGCCGAGGTGGGCCAGGAACCGGCTGTCCGCCGATTCGCGGATCGAGCATGTGTTGAACAGGATCAGGTCGGCCGCGTCGCGCTCGGGAGCCTCGACGTAGCCGAGCGACTCGAGCATGCCGCGCATGCGCTCCGAGTCGTGCTCGTTCATCTGACACCCAAAGGTGGTTACGTGGTAGCTGCTCGCCCCCATCGCGGGCAGAGTAGCGACCGTTACTCGACCGTGAGCACGCCCTCCATGCCGGCCTCGCGGTGGCCGGGGATCGAGCAGAAGAACGCGTACTCGCCGGACTCGAGGGCCGCGGTGGCGGCACCCGAGTCCCCGCCGGTGACCGTCGGGCCCTGAGCGATCTCCGCGCCGCCGCCCTCGATCGCCACGTTGTGCGGAACCTCGGACGGGTTCGTGTATTCGATCGTGACCTCGCCGGTGCGCGCCTCGAGCTCATCCGGCTCGAACACCAGGCCGCCGTCGGCGGGCGAGGTCAGCTCCAGCGTCTGCGCCTTCGCCTCGGTCTCGATCGGCGGCTCGCTCCCGGTCGGCGTGGCGCCCTCCTCGGCCTCCCCCTGCTCGGCGGCCGCGGCCTCCTCGGCCTCCTCCTGCTCGGCCTGGAACTCGGCGACCTCCTCCTCGCGGTGCTTCGACTCCTCACGGGCGAGGGCGACGGCGAAGGCGCACGAGGCGACGACCAGCGCCCCCATGAACGCGACCACGGCGGCGAGGAGGCCACGGGAGCCGGGGAAGCGCTCCGACCGCAGCCCGACGAACGAGACGATCAGGGCCGCCACCGTCAGAGCGATGCCGAATACGTAGAACAGGTCGGTCATATCGCGGCCGGGATCCTATCTCGCTAGTCAGCGTAGGCCGTCGACCGGCTCTCGCGGATCACGGTGATCTTGATCCGGCCCGGATGCTCCGCCTCCTTCTCGATCGCGGTGGCGATCTCCTGGGAGATGACCGCTGCCCGGTCGTCGTCCACGATGCCGGGATCGACCACGACTCTGATCTCGCGTCCGGCGCGCATCGCGAACACGCGCTCGATGCCGTGATGACGGGAGGCGATCTCCTCGAGGTCCTTCATCCGCCCCACGTACTGCTCGAGCGAGTCGCCCCGCGCCCCCGGCCGAGCGCCGGAGACCGCGTCGGCGGCCTGCACGATCACCGCCTCGACGGTCCTCGGCGCGACCTCGTTGTGGTGCGCCTCCATAGCGTGCGCCACCGCCTCGCTCTCGCCGTTTCGCCGCGCGATCCGGGCGCCGATCAGAGCGTGCGGGCCCTCGACCTCGTGGGTGACGGCCTTGCCGATGTCGTGCAGGAACGCGGCCCGGCGCGCCGTCTCGGCCGAGGCGCCGAGCTCCTCCGCGAGGATCCCGGCCAGATTCGCGCACTCGATCAGGTGGTCCAGCACGTTCTGGCCGTAGCTGGTGCGAAAGCGCAGCTGGCCGACCAGCTTCACCAGCTCCGGGTCGAGCCCATGCACGTGGGCCTCGAGCGCGGCCTGTTCGCCCTCGTCGACGATGCGCTTCTCGAGGTCGCGCTCGGCCTGCTCGTAGGTCTCCTCGATCAGCGCGGGGTTGATGCGCCCGTCGGCGATCAGCCGCTCGAGCGTGAGCCGGGCGATCTCCCGGCGCACCCCGTCGAAGCTCGAGAGGACCACCGCCGACGGGGTCTCATCGATGATCACGTCGACTCCGGTGAGCTTCTCCAGGGCGCGGATGTTGCGCCCGTCGCGACCGATGATCCGGCCCTTCATCTCGTCGCTGGGGAGCTCGACGAGGCGCGTCGTGGCCTCGTTCGAGTGCTTCGCCGCCAACCGCTGCGTCGCGACGGCGAGGATGTTGCGGGCCCGCCGCTCGCCCTCACGGCGCGCCTCCTCCTCGATCTGGCGGATCTTCAGCGCCGCCTGATGACGGGCCTCCTGCTCGACGTCGGCGAGCAGGAGCTGCTTCGCCTGGGCCGCGCTCAGCCCCGAGATCCGCTCCAGCTCGCGACGCTGGACGCGCTTGGCCTGCTTCAGCTCCTCGCTGCGCTGGACGAGGTTCCGCTCGCGGTCCTCGAGCGCGCGGGCGCGGCGCTCCAGGTCCGCCCGCCCCAGCTCCAGCGACTCCACCTCGCGCAGCGCCCGCTCCTCCATCCGGGCGATCTCCTCGCGCCTTGCCTGCAGCTCGCCCGCGGCGTCCGCCCGCTGGGGCGGGGGTGCCGGCCGGGCGACGTCCTGTTCCGCGGCGTCCTCATCGCGTCGCCACGGGAACAGCGTCGAACGTGCTCCCATTCGAATCTCCCTCGGTCGTCGCGCCAAGCGGGCGGGACGACGAATTCAGCCTCGTTGTCTCGGTCATGTCGGATCGCGGGTCCAGTGCCCGTTCCGCGTCCGCTCTTCGACCGGCGAAAGGCTCTGGCAGGCAGGTGAATGACGCCGCCGAAGCCCGCTCCTCAACCCGGCGACGCCCTAGGCGCAGCACCTCCGCGCCCCGCCGGCGCGCTCGGATTGCTGGAAGCGGTTCAAGGTTCAGATCTCGAAGATTCGCTGGTTGCTCGCGCGAACGCGGCGGCCAGCCGCGCTCTGTCGTTTCGCCCATCGTACGCCCGCCTCGGCGCTCTCGCAAGCGGCGGCAGGCGGCTTGCGGCGACTGCGATCAGGCGGGGCGGCGGTCGCCGGCGGTCGCGTGCTCGGCCAAGCGCACCGCTCGGTAAGCGACCTCCGATTCGTAGCCGCGGCGGGCCAGGTACGCCAGCGCGCGGCGACGTCCCTCGTCGCGGGCGAGGTCCACACCGCGCCCAGCCAAGAGCGCCGCGGCGCGCTCGGCCTGCTCGGCCGGGCCCTCGCCGTCCGCGGCCGCCTCGGCCAGCGAGCGGTCGATGCCGCGTTCCACCAAACTCTCGCGGATCCGATCCGGGCCCCAGCCGCGCAGCTCGCGCTTGTCCTCGGCGTAGCGCCCGGCGAAGCGCTCGTCGTCGAGCTCGCCGATCTCGATCAGCCGGGTGACGGCCTCCTCGAGCTCGTCCGGCTCGACGTCGCGTGCGGCGAGCCACGCGCGCAGCTCGGCGACCGTGCGCTCCTTGCGCGAGATCGCCCCGACCGCGAGCTCGAACGCGCCCCGCGGCTCCGGGCGGCCCCATGCGTCGTCCTCGGGCTTGACTTTGCCACCAGCAAAGCCTGCGCCCTGCGTCCTTGCCTGGCGCCGCCCGGATCTCGCGGGCTGCACTACGCGGCCTTGGCCTCGGGCTCCGCGGCCTCCGGTGCCTCGGCCGCCTCCTCGGGCGCGTCGGGCACCGCCGCGATCTGCCGCGGCTTGCGCTCGACGCCGAGCACCTCGAAGACCTTGGCCTCGATCTCCTGCGCCAGCTCCGGGTTCTCGGCCAGGTACTGCTTCGTGTTGTTGCGACCCTGGCCGAGCCGCAGCTCGCCGTAGGAGAAGAACGAACCCGATTTCGTGACCAGGTCGTGCTCGAGCGCCAGGTCGAGCAGGCAGCCCTCGTGCGAGATGCCAACCCCGTACTCGATGTCGAACTCGGCCTGCTTGAACGGCGGCGCGACCTTGTTCTTCGCGACCTTGACGCGCACCCGGTTCCCGACCGCCTCGGTGCCCTCCTTGAGGGTCTCGATCCGGCGGATGTCGAGCCGCTGCGAGGAATAGAACTTCAGCGCGCGGCCGCCGGGCTGGGTCTCGGGCGAGCCGAAGGTGACCCCGATCTTCTCGCGGATCTGGTTGGTGAACAGGCAGACTGTCTTTGCCCGGCTCAGGTTGCCGGTGAGCTTGCGGAGCGCCTGGGACATCAGCCGCGCCTGGAGGCCGACCTGGGTCTCCCCCATCTGGCCCTCGAGCTCGACCCGCGGTGTCAGCGCCGCCACCGAGTCGACGGCAACCACGTCGACGGCGCCGGAGCGAACGAGCACGTCGACGATCTCGAGCGCCTGCTCGCCGTAGTCGGGCTGCGACACCAGGAGCTCGTCGGTATTGACGCCGATCCGGCCGGCGTAGATCGGGTCGATCGCGTGCTCCGCGTCGACGAACGCGCAGACGCCGCCGCGGGCCTGGGCCTCGGCGATGATGTGGTAGACGAGCGTCGTCTTGCCCGACGATTCCGGGCCGAAGATCTCGACCACCCGGCCGCGCGGGACGCCGCCCACGCCGAGCGCCAGGTCGAGCGACAGGGCTCCGGTCGGGATCGCGTCGACCTCGATCGCGCCGTCGCCGAGCTTCATCACCGAGCCGGCTCCGAACTCGCGCTCGATCTGGGTCACGGCCGCCTCGAGCGCGGCCTCCTTCGCCTTCGCCGCCTTCTCGGCGGCCTTCGCGTTCGCCTTGCTTGCGTCTGCCATCTCTTTCATCACCTCTTCCCCGCCCGAGGTCACCCTGCGGGCGGCAAGTCCAGACAGGCCAGGGGCTCGTATTGCGCACCACCCGGCCGCAGATTCGAACGGTAGAGAGCGATCCGGACGGAATCGAACGTATGTACGAGCCCGGCGGGCAGCCCCCCCGGTCGCCGCCGGACCGCCCGCGGTCGTCGGCGCCGACCCCGCTCGGCGCGTACCCTGGCGACGGTGAGATGCGGCCAGAAGGGCCGTGCCTCGGGCTCGAAGATCCCCGCGGCCACGAGGCTTTCGGCCAGCTCGGCCTGGAGCTCGACCGCCTCGGGCGAGCGGGCGTCGAGGGCGAACAGCCGCGGCCGCCCGCGCGGCTTCGCAACCGGCTCGGCGGCGAGCGTGATCGGCACCGGGCGCGCTCGGGCCCCGGTGACCAGCGCTGCGGCGCGATCGACGTCGGGCTCCGGAATGTGTCCGAGGAAGCAGAGGGTCAGGTGCAGGTTCTCGGCGGGGACCGGGCGCAGCGCCTCGTCGGTCAGCTCGCGGGCCCCCCACTCGGCCAGGCCGGCCCGCACTGCCTCGGGCAGGTCGAGGGCCACGAAGGCCCTGATCCGGGGCGGCGCGTCGGGCTCGGTCGTCATCGCTCTGGCGGCCAGCCTAGGGCCGCAGCGGACCCGGCTTCGTCACGGATGTGCCGGATCACGCACGATTTCGCATCAAGGCCCGCCGGAGGCCGCCGCCCGGCGGCCTCGCCGCGGCGAGCGATGCTACCGTTTCGGCTGCCCGCTGACGGAGGCAGAGAGCCCCGGTCCGGAAGCTTGGCGTGCGAGGAGGAGTCCAAGCAGGCTTGGCGAGTCGGCAGCGTACGCAGATCAGTTAGGACAGGAGGCTCAATGGCCACCGGAACAGTCAAGTGGTTCAACACCGAAAAGGGTTACGGCTTCATCGCCCCCGACGACGGTGACAAGGACCTGTTCGTGCACCAGACCGGCGTCGACGCCGGTGCTTCGGTCAAGGAGGGTGACCAGGTCACCTTCGAGACCGAGTCGAGCCCGAAGGGGCCGCGCGCGATCAACGTCCGCCCCGTCTAGTTTCAGGCGGATCCGGAGCCACACCGGCGAGCAGCGGGCGTCCCGAGAGGGGCGCCCTTTCTCGTTTCGGACCGGGGGCTCTCGCCGGTGCCGCGCTATCGCGCGTGGAGATCAGCAGCGTGCCGGGGCGTGAGCCGGCGGTGAAGCCGCTGCCTCGGATCTTCCCCCTCGCATTTGACGCTGACGTCCGTGCCCGTCCCGCCGGTGCATAGATCATGCCCGGGCCCACCAATCAGGAGGTCATCCCCGGGCCCTCCGCGGATGTTGTCGTCGCCCGCGCCGCCGTAGATCCGATCATCACCGCGCAGTCCGCTCTGTCTGTCGGCCCCTCTTCCGAGGCAAGCCAGGTCGTTGAACTGTGAAGTCGTCGCGGCGTCGGGCCCAGATCCGGCACGCATGACGACTCGAAACGGGGTTCGCACGAAGAAGAAATCCTTGGCCGAACTTCCGATCACGTTTGCCACACGGCCACGACACCGGGTGCGTCGTCGACGCTGAAGGAAGGTTTCGTACCGGCGCGCGGCGACGAACAGGTCGGTGGCGGCGTCCCCGTTCAAGTCGGCACTCGCGACCGTGTCGGCGTCGACGAAGGTCCCAAATCCACCGCCAACGTCCTCGATGTAGCCGATTGAGTAAACGATCGGTCGCGTGAAGCCGCGCCGGCCACGGTTGAAATACGTGTAAAGGCCATAGTTGAACCCGGCCGCCACGTCGAGCCTGGCGTCGCCGTTGAGGTCGGCCACCGTGATCGAGCTGGCGCCGTGGGGCTCTGAGGAGAGGCGAGCGCGCAGGACGAAGTCCATTGACTCGTTGCCCTTGAGTATCAGGGTGCCACGCTTGTGATCGGCGACCAGCGCTACGTCCAAACTTGGGCCCGGGACGAGGTTCCCGACCGCCAGCTTCTCGGCCGGCCGAGGCAGAGTTCGCGCCGGGAGCGGGGCTGGGAGCGCATCTCGGACACCGCGGTAGACCCACAGGTCGATGGACCCACGCCCGAGAGCGACGATGTCGTCGATCCCGTCCCGGTCGAGGTCGGCAACCGCTAGGTCGTCTGGATTGTCCGAAAGTGGGAAAGTCACCGGAGGTTCGAACGAGCCGTCCCCGTTGCCGATGAAGACGACCACGCCGTGCGGGTTCTCGCCCGTCAAGACCGCATCGACAGCGCCGTCGCCGTTGACATCACCCACTGCAATCGCCCAGGTCGAGGCGGTCGCGTAGGTGTCGAGGTGTTCCAGCGTGCCGTCACCGGCGCCCCGGTAGACGATCAGCTGACCCTCGTGAAGCTCGTCCAGTGCTGCTACGAGGACGTCGAGGTCCCCATCGTCATCGACGTCCGCGACCGCAGTGTCATCGCAGTAATGCGCGACTGGTCTGGCCATCGGCGAGCCGTACCGGCCCGCCGAGATTCCAAGGTGAACCAGAAAGAAGTCGAACCAACAGCTCACGAAATCGGGCTTGGCGTCGGCGTTGAGATCGGCGACGGACACGGAGTACCCCCGCGCCGCACGATCCGGCAGGCGCTTGTAGTCGACAGCCCCGCGGGTAGCGGCTCCGCCGAGATCACCGAGCGACACGACCAGAAGAAGCACGGTGAACCCAGCGCCAGCTGTTGCTTGGGCTCGTCTTGCTGTCACCCGTTGTGAGACTGTAGGGACGGGATCGGGAATTCGCCAGCGGTGGGTGCGCGCATCGCGCCGCGCTTCCGGCTACAGCGGGAAGTCCTCGCCCAGCAGTATGCGACGGACGAGGTGCATCGCCAGCAGCGCCGAGCGCTCACGGATGTCGGCGCGGTCGCCCGGGATCACCGGGTCGCGCGCGAGCTTGCCTCCGTCGGCGGTCTTGACGCAGACGCAGACGTAGCCGACCGGCTTCTCCTCGGTGCCGCCGGCCGGTCCCGCGATCCCGGTGATCCCGACCGCGATGTCGGCCTCGAAGCGCTCCAGCGCCCCGTCCGCCATCGCCTCGGCCACCTCGTTCGAGACGGCGCCGTGCTCGGCGATCATCGCGGGCGGGACGCCGAGCGCCTCCGTCTTCGCTTCGTTCGAGTAGCTGACGGCGCCGCCCTGCACGTAGGCGGAGGCGCCGTCGAGCTCGGTGAGCCTGGCGGCGAGGAGGCCGCCCGTGCACGACTCGGCGGTGGCGATCTTGTGGCCCTCGAGCAGGCTCGCGAGCTGCTCGTCGATCGTGCTCCCGTCGCGGCTGAACAGGAAGCGCCCGTGCCGCCGCTCGACGCCGGCGATCAGCGCCTCGAGCTCCGCTTCCGCGCCGGGCCGGTGGCGCACCTCGATCTCGAGCTCGCCCCGGCGCAGGCAGGTCGTGATCTCGAGCGGCTCGAGATCGACGCCCTCGGCCTCGATCTCGAGCAGGCTCCTGGCGATCTCTGATTCGGGGACGCCGAACAGGCGCAGCATCGTGCCCGCGTACGGCTCCGCCCGGCCGAGAACCTCCCGGGCCGCCTCGGTCGCCAGGGCGGGCGGCCACATCCGGTGGAGCTCGCGCGGCGGGCCGGGCATCACGATCACCGTGGGGCCGTCGTCCACCGGGACGACCAGCCCGGGGGCGGTTCCCGCCGGATCGATCGTGGTCGCGCCCTCGGGCACCATCGCCTGCTTGCGGTTGGCCTCCCGGAGCGCCTCGGCGTCGAACCCCAGCCGCCTGGCGAATCCCGCCAGGATCTCGGCGATCCTCGCCTCCATGCCCTCGTCGAGGCGGAGGTCGCGGCCCGCAAAACGAGCGACGATCTCGGCCGTGAGGTCGTCGGCGGTCGGGCCGAGCCCGCCGCTGGTCACGATCAGGTCCATGCCCTCGTCGCGCAGGAAGCGCAGCGCGGCCTCGAGATCGTCCGAGCGGTCGGCGACGACGAGGATGTGCGCGACCTCCACGCCGAGGCTTCCGAGCTGCTTCGAGATCCACGGACCGTTGCGGTCCGTGATGGTGCCGGTGATCACCTCGGTCCCGGTGACCACTATCCCCGCGCGAACGCTCACGCGGGGAATCTTTACTGCTCGGGGGTCGCGGTGAGCGGCTGCCCCGCCTGCGGCTCCTCCGAGGCCGGCTCGCCGCCCCCCAGGATCCGTGGCAGGTCGGCCATCGAAACCAGCACCTGGCGCGGCTTCGAGCCCTCGTAGCCGGAGATGATCCCGCGGCGCTCGAGCATGTCGATCAGCCGCCCCGCTCGGGTGTAGCCGACCCGCAGGCGTCGCTGGATCATCGACACCGACGCGGTTCCGCTCTCGACGACGATCCGGGCCGCGTCGTCGAGCAGGTCGTCCTGGTCGGGCGAGAACTCGCCGTCGCCGGGCTCGACCTCGTCGGCCGACTGGTCCTCGAGCAGCGCGGGCTCGAAGTCAGGCTCGCCCTGCTTGGCCCAGTGCTTGGTGAGCCGCGCGATCTCGGCCTCGGTCAGGAACGCGCCCTGGATCCGCTGGAGCTTCGAGGTGCCGATCGGCCGGAAGAGCATGTCGCCCTGGCCGAGGAGCGTCTCGGCGCCCCCCTGGTCGAGGATCACCCGGGAATCGACCTGGGAGGCGACGGCGAACGCGATCCGGGCCGGGATGTTGACCTTGATCGTGCCTGTGATGACGTCGGTCGAGGGGCGCTGAGTCGCCAGCACCAGGTGGATGCCGACGGCGCGCGACTTCTGCGCAAGCCGGATGATCGAGTCCTCGACCTCGGCCGGTGCGACCATCATCAGATCCGCGAGCTCGTCGATCACGCAGAGGATGTGCGGGAGCGGCGGCTCGCCCTGCTTGCGCCGGGTCTTGTTGAGCTCGGCCAGGTTGCGGGCACGGGCCTCACCCATCACCTGGTAGCGGCTCTCCATCTCGCCGATCAGGTTGGCGAGGACGTTGGCGGCGAGCCTCGGGTTCGTGACGACCGGCGTCAGCAGGTGGGGCAGCGACTCGTAGTGGTTGAGCTCGACCCGCTTCGGGTCGACCAGGACCAGGCGGCATTCGTTCGGCGAGGCGTGCAGCAGGATCGAGCTGAGGATCGCGTTGATGCACCCGGACTTCCCGGAGCCCGTGGTGCCCGCGACCAGGACGTGCGGCATCAGCGCGATGTCGGTCCAGCATGCGTGACCCGAGACGTCCTTGCCGAGCCAAGCGACGAGCGGCGAGGAGCCCTTCGGGCGGCCCTCGTAGATGTCGCCGAGCCGGACCAGGCGGCGGCGCGCGTTCGGCACCTCGACCCCCACGGCCTTCTTGCCGGGGATCGGCGCCAGGATCCGGATGTCGGTCGAGGCGAGCGCGTAGGCGAGGTCGTCCTTCAGCGCCGCGACCTTCGAGACCTTGGTCCCCGGCGCCAGTTGGAATTCGTAGCGGCTCACGTGCGGGCCCGAGACCATGCCGATCATCCGCGCCTCGACGCCGAAGTGGTTGAGCGCCTCGAGCAGCGACTTCGCGGTCGCCTCGCGCTCGCGTGGGTCCGGCCCGGGGTCGCTCTTGCCGCGCTCGAGGAGCTTCGGCTCGGGCACGACGTAGCTCGCTTCGTCGGAGACGGTGATCCCGTCGGTCCGCTTGTTGCCCATCGGTGTCAGCCGGTCGGGGTCCGGCGCCTGCTCCGCTTCGTGCCCGGCGCGCTCGGGGCCGGGTGCCGATTCGGCTTCCGGGACTCCGTTCAACGCCTGCGGGGCGTCGTCGGCGGCGCCCGAGCTCTCGTCGTAGGAAAACGCCGCGTCGGAGCCCGCATCCGGAGCCGCCTCGGCCGCCTCCTCGGCGTCGTCGGGCGCGGGCGCGGCGACCTCGTCGTCCCACACCGGCTCGTGGCTTAGCGGCTCGGTCTCGTTGGCGCGCGTGATCTGGATGTCCGCGTCCTCGGCCTCGGGCCAGCCCGCCGGCTGCGAGCCCGGGGGGCGCACCGTGCGCGCCATGTCGCGCGTGGTGTCACGGGCGCGGAGCGCCGCGCCGCCAGCGTGCTCGACCAGGTTCGCGATCGTCATCCCGGTCAAGAGCAGCAGCCCCGAGAGCAGCATCAGGATCGCGAGGATCTGCGCGCCGAGCCGCTGGAACAGGGTGGTCGACGCCCAGTAGAGCGCCTCGCCGATCGCGCCGCCGTGGGTCGTGTAGAAGCCGGGCTCGAAGTAGCTGTCGCGCGCCGGCCGGTCCGGGCCCAGGCCCAGGGTTTCCGCCGCGAACGTCAGCAGCAGCGCGGCCAGGATCAACAGCGCGCCGACGTTCAGCGCGCGGGGAGCGCGGATCATCGGCCGGGCGATCAGCGCCAGGCCGAGCCCGAACAACGTCAGCGGCACCACGTAGGCGACCCGGCCGACCGAGTACTCGAGCGCGGTCTCCATCCACGCGCCGACCCGGCCCCCGTCCCACTCCAGGTAGAGCACGAACGCCGAGTAGACGCCGGCGGCGACCATCACGAGCCCGATCAGGTCGAAATGGCGCTGCTCGAGGCCGTCCCAGGCCTGCTTCGCGCGCTGCTTCGGGTCGGGCTTGCGTCGCACCGGCGCGCGGCGCCTTGCCGGGCGCTTGCGGGCACGCGTGGTCGCCGTGGCACGAGCCATCGCCGATGGGTTCGACGCCTGGCGCCCGTCCCCTGCGTGCGTCGCGAACCCGGGACACCCCTAACGACGGGGTAAAGATTGCGCTGCAAAGTGCCCAACCGTCCTACCCTTTGTGCCGATGCTGGAGAACGAGGCGCAAACCGGGCGCATCCTGATCGTCGAGGACGATCAGGAGATCGCGGACGTGCTGCGGCGCACGCTGCGCCAGGAGGGGCACGAGGTCCGCACCGCGGGCGACGGGGAGCAGGCGCTGAGCGCGGCCGCCGAGTTCATGCCGGATCTCGTCGTCCTCGACCTCGGGCTGCCGAAGCTCGACGGTGTCGAGGTTCTGCGCCGCCTGCGGGCCGACGACGACGTGCCGGTGCTGGTCCTGACCGCCCGCAGCGACCTCGACGACCGGATCGAGGGGCTCGACACCGGCGCCGACGACTACCTCGTGAAGCCGTTCGAGCGCCAGGAGCTCCTGGCGCGAATGCGCGCGCTGATGCGACGGCGACCGCCGCGCGGCGCCGCCACCCTGGTGCTCAGCGACCTGCGCCTCAATCCGGCGACCCGCGAGGTCGCCCGCGGAGACCGCGAGATCGAGCTCACCGCCCGTGAGTTCGAGCTGCTCGAGTTCCTGATGCGAAACGAGCGCCTGGTCGTCTCCCGCGAGCGGCTCCTCGAGGAGGTCTGGGGCTACGACCCGCTGGCGATGACGAACACGATCGACGTCTTCATCTCCAACCTCCGCCGCAAGCTCGAGGAGGGCGGCGAGCCCCGGATCCTGCACACGAAGCGCGGCGCCGGCTACGTGATGCGCGCCGCGCGCGAGGACTGACCGTGGCCTCGGGCCGGCGCCCGTTCCTGCTCTCCCCCTCGCGCTGGCCCGTCCGCTGGCGGCTCGCGGCCGTCTCGGCGAGCCTCACCTTCGTGATCCTGCTGGTGTTCGCGGCCGGCGTCGGTCGGCTGGTCGAGAACCGGCTGCGAGCCGACTTTCGCAACGAGCTCGAGTCGAAGGCCAACGAGCTGGCGCTCACGGTCCGGGTCGACCCGGCGACGGGCTCGATCGATCTGTCGAGGCTCAGGCAGATCGCGCAGGGAGCGGATGGGCCGATCCGGCTCGCGAACGCCGAGGGTCACACGATCGCGGCCGCGGACGACCGGGCGCTGCCGCCCCCGCAGCCGGGCGCCACGGTCTCCTACAACGGCCTTGAGGTCGCGACCCGGCAGGTCGCGACGACCAGCATCGCCGCGCCGGTTTTCGTCCAGTACGGGCGCGACCATGACGAGCTCGACGCCACGATCGGGCGACTGTGGCTGTTCCTGGGGATCGGGGTCGGCGGCGGCGCCCTGCTCGCGACCCTGGCCGGGCTCTGGGTCGCGCGGCGGGCGATGCGGCCGATCGCCGGCCTCACCGCCACCGCGCGCGAGATCGCCTCGACCCGCGACCCCTCGCTCCACATGCCCCGGCCCGAGTCCGACGACGAGGTCGCCGAGCTCGCCCGCACCCTGGACTCGATGCTGGCCGAGCTCGACGCCGCCCGCAGCGAGTCCGAGCAGATGGTCCAGGCACAGCGCGAATTCATTGCCGACGCCTCGCACGAGCTCCGAACGCCCCTGACCAGCATCCTCGCCAACCTGGAGCTCCTGCACGAGCGGCTCGAGGCCGAGGCGCCCGACGGCGAGGAGAGCGAGATGGTCGACTCGGCGCTGCGCTCGTCGCGGCGGATGCGCCGCCTGGTGGCCGACCTGCTGATGCTCGCCCGCGCCGACGCCGGCCGGTCGGGCCAGCGCGGTCCCTGCGATTTGACGGAGATCGTGGAAGCCGCGGTCGCCGAGGTCCGCCCGGTCGCGGGCGACCGGCGCCTGGAGATCGAGGCCGAGCGCCCCGTCGGGGTCGAGGGCAACGCCGACGAGCTCCACAGACTGACGGTCAACCTGCTCGACAACGCGGTCCGGCACACCCCGCCGGGGTCGGCGGTCGAGGTCCGGGTCGAGCGCCGCGACGGGCGGGCGGTCCTCGAGGTCTCGGACGACGGCCCGGGCCTCCCCCCCGGGATGGAGGAGCAGGTCTTCTCGCGCTTCGTCCGGGGCGAGGGGCCCGCGGATCTCGCGGTGGACTCCGGGGCCGGCCTGGGCCTCGCCATCGTCCAGGCGGTCGCGGCGTCCCACGGCGGCAGCGTCGCGGCCGGGTCGTCACCCGCCGGCGGCGCCCGCTTCACGGTGACGCTGCCGCCGGCGGAGGCACCCGTCGAGCCTCCTAGCAAAGTCTCAGCGAATGTTTAGGGTTCATTTACATCCGGGATCTACTGTCCCCTCCACGGACGAGACACACGCTCGCCGGGATCCCCCGGACTCCCCCGATCCCAGCGAGCTCCTTGGCACCAAGCCAAGCTCAAAAGGCCCGCCGGTTCTTCCCCCTCCCTGAGAACCGGCGGGCTTTCTTTCGGGCCCTCCGGAGCAGCGTGCTTCTAGACCTCGACCACCACGGGCAGCACCATCGGGCGGCGCTTGAGCCGGGCGTAGATGAACTCCGCGACGTCGTCGTGGATGTCCTCCTGGAGCAGGGCGGCCTCGGCGACACCGTCGCCGGCGGATTCGGCCAGGGCGTCGGTGACGACGTCGCGGACCTCCTCGATCAGCTCGACCTGGTCCTCGCCCTCGATGAACGGGACGCCGCGGAAGATGACCTCGGGGGCGGCGACCGACGCGCCGTCGTCGGACGAAACGGTCGCGACCACGATCAGGACGCCGTCGCCGGAGAGCGCGCGGCGGTCGCGGAGGGCGACGTCGTCGGGATCGCCGATGTCGACGCCGTCGACGAAGATCATGCCCGCGTGGAAGTCCTCGGTGAACCGGGCGCCGGTCTCCGAGATGTCGAGCGCCAGCCCGTTGCGGCCCTTGAAGATCCGGTCGGGCTCGATGCCGACCGCCTCGGCGAGCTCCGCGTGGAGGCGGATTCGCTTGTGGTCGCCGTGGAACGGGAACACGTACTTCGGCCGGGTGAGGTTCAGCATCAGCTTCAGCTCCTCGCGTGAGCCGTGGCCGGATACGTGGATCGGCGCGTCGGCTGCCGTGACGACGGTGGCGCCGATCTCGTAGATCTTGTCGATCGTCTCGTTGACCGAGCGCTCGTTGCCGGGAATCGCGGTGGCCGAGAAGATGATCGTGTCGCCCGAGTGCAGCTCGACGTCACGGTGGTCGTTGAAGGCCATCCGGCGCAGCGCCGACAGCGGCTCGCCCTGGCTCCCGGTGCAGATCGCGACCACCTGGTGGTCGCGGAAGTCCTCGATCTCCTTGGGCTGGATCAGCATGCCGTCGGGGGCGTGCGCCATCCCGAGGTTCGCGGCGATGTTGAAGTTCTTGCGCATCGAGCGGCCGACCAGGGCGACCTTGCGGTCGAGGGTCGACGCGGCGTCGATCACCTGCTGAACGCGGTGAACGTTCGACGCGAAGCAGGTGACGATGATCCTCCCCTCGCAGCTCGCGAAGACCTTCTCGAGCGCGGGGCCAACCGTCGCCTCGGACGGCACGACGCCGGGGCGATCGGCGTTGGTCGAGTCGCCGCAGAGGCAGAGGATCCCGGCCGAGCCGAGCTCGGCGAGGCGGGCGATGTCGGCGGGCCTGCCGTCGACGGGCGTCTGGTCGAACCGGTAGTCGCCCGTGACCAGGATCGCTCCGAGCGAGGTGTGCAGCGCGACCGCGCGCGCGTCCGGGATCGAGTGCGACATGTGGATGGTCTCGACCTCGAACGGGCCGGCCTTCACCCGCTCGCCCGGCTCGAGCACCTCGAGCGGGGCATTCCGGATCTTGCGCTCCTCGAGCTTCGAGCGCACCAGCCCGAGCGTCAACGGGCCGCCGTAGATTGCGCCGGGCATCCCGAGCTCGCGCAGCACGTACGGGAGGGCGCCGACATGATCCTCGTGCCCGTGGGTGAGGACGATCGCCTCGATGTCCTCGGCGCGGTCGCGCAGGGACGTGAAGTCGGGCAGGACGAGGTCGATCCCGAGCATCTCGGCGGTCGGGAACATGACGCCGGCGTCGACGATCACGATCCGGCCCGCGCTCTCGATGGCGGTCATGTTCTTGCCGATCTCCCCGAGGCCGCCCAGGGGGAGGATCCGGATGTCCG
>Ga0299914_10000479_pt1 | contig 24261 bp, 26 predicted proteins | sample RVTome_10_FD_201361 | JGI IMG/M metagenome (GOLD analysis project Ga0299914, IMG submission 201361) | Soil microbial communities from uranium-contaminated site in the Upper Colorado River Basin, Wyoming, United States - RVT153D57 (version 2) ... | reverse complement strand
GCACAGCGGCGGCGGAAGAATTGCGCCGCCGATCCCGGCGTCGATCAGCCGCTCCAGCCCTTCGAGCGCTTCCTCCTCGGTGACGCCGGGCTCGATCAGGAACTGGCAGCCGCTCGCGCCGCTCTGGCGAAAGGCGCCCATAAGGAAAGCGGCCAGGTTGGACGAGCTCGGGTTGCTGTAGAGCGCGCCAATCCGCACGTCCCGCTTCAGGCTTCGGGCCGTCAGATTGGGCGAATAGCCCAACGCCTCGATCGAGGCGTCGACCTTCCGCACCATTTCCTTGCTGACATATTTGGCGCCGTTGATGACCCGCGACACGGTCATCGAAGAGACGCCCGCATGCCGCGCAACGTCGTGGATCGTCACGACCCCGCGCTTCGGCATTCCGCCGCCCTTTTCAGGCTGATCTTTCTCCGCCATTCTGCTTCTATCGCGCCTTCGGACCGTGCTTCAGGCGAACCGCCAGCCGGCCCCCTTTCTGGTATCGGTAACTGAAATCCGCCCGCGGTCAATCGCAATGCGCTTGCCAAGGGCCCGGCGGACGGCTTATGTGGTATCGATAACAGGACCAGAGAGGATCCGCCAGTTGCCTGAGACGAGGCGCAATTACACGGCGCTCAGCGCGTTCGTTTTCTGCTTCTTCTTTGCCCAGGCAATGGCGATGTCGCTGCTGTCGATCTGGCTGACGCGCGGGCTTGGCCTGAGCGGCGTGGAGGCCGGAACCGTCTTCTCCGCAAACTTCATCGGCGCGATGTGCGCGCAGCCGATCTACGGATTCCTGTCCGACCGGATGGGCTTCCGCAAGGCGGTGCCCGCCGGCATCGCCGTCCTGGTCATCCTCTCCGGGCTCTTCTTCAGCTTCGTCTATGCGCCGCTGCTGCAGTGGAACATCGTGGTCGGGGCCGCGGTCGGGGGCATCTATCTCGGCGTGACCTACATCGCCGGCAGCTACGCGCTCGAAAGCTATGTCGATCGCGTCGGGCGCAAATACGGCTTCGAATATAGCCGCGTGCGACTTTGGGGCTCGCTCGGCTTTGCAAGCGCCGCCATTTTCTCGGGGCGCCTGTACAATATCGATCCGAGCATCAACTTCTACCTGGCAAGCGCGGCGGGCGTCCTTCTCCTGCCCATGCTCGCGCTGGCGCGAATCCGCCCCGAGGCAGGCCGGCAGGAGGTCTCGAACCGGTTGACGCCGAAGGACTCGGCAGCGTTGCTGGCTCAACCGAAATTCTGGGGATTCATGGTGCTGATCCTCGGCGTCACCAACCTGTACCTGGTCTATGATCAGCAGTTCCCCTTCTACTTCTCCTCGCTCTTCCCGACGCCGGAAGCGGGCAATGCCATGTTCGGCTATCTCAACTCGGCGCAGATCTTCGTCGAGGCCGGCGGGCTGTTCCTGGCGCCCCTTCTGGTCCGGCGTATCGGCGCGACCCAGGGCCTGATGCTTGCGACCGCGATCATGATCGTGCGGATCGCGGGCTCGGGGCTTGCGACCGGCCCGCTCACGATCTCCGCGTGCAAGATGCTGCACGCGGTCGAGCTTCCGATCCTGGTCGTGTCGATCTTTCGCTATATCGCTTTTCATTTCGAGCCGCGGCACGCGTCGACGGTCTATATGGTCGGGGTCAGCTTCGGGCATTCGCTGGGCCTCGCGATCCTGTCGCCGCTGGCGGGCGTCAGCTACGACCTGATCGGCTTCCAGAACACCTACTTCCTGATCGCGGGGCTCGCCCTGCTCTTCTGGATCGCATCCTGGTTCGCTTTGTCGCCGACACCCGCGGAGCTGCGCCGGGGGGCAGCAGGTCCGGCCCCGCCAACCGTCGCGCCGATCGACCCGCCGGGCGGTGGGGTCCTCCAGCCCTTGGGGCCGACCAAAGGATGAGAGAGGTTGCCACCGAGACGCCGGCGCCGCTGCCGGCGAGCCGTCCTGACATTGCCGAGCTGGACAAGCTGATCGCGGACGCGCTCGTGCGTCTCGACCGGACGATGCCGCAGTTCATCGAATATTTTCCGGCGCCGTCGAGCGAGAGCGGCACCTATTCGCCCATCGACAATGTCGAATGGACCAACGGCTTCTGGACGGGAATGCTGTGGCTCGCCTGGGAATTGACGGGCGCCGACGCCTATCGCGAGGCGGCGGAGCGCGACGTTCTGTCCTTCATCAACCGCGTGAACCGAGGCGTGAATATCGATCATCATGACCTGGGCTTCCTGTATACCCTGTCGACCTGCGCCGCATACCGGCTGACCGGCAGCGAGGCAGGGCGCGCTGCGGGCCTCGAAGCGTCCAGGCTGCTGCTCGGCCGCTTCGATCCTGTCGCCAACGTCATTCAGGCGTGGGGCGACATGCGCGAGCCGGAACAGCGCGGTCGGATGATCATCGACTGCAACCTCAATCTTCCCCTGCTCTTCTGGGCCAGCCGGGAAACGGGCGACCGCAGCTTTGCCGACGCCGCGAAGTGCCATCTGGAGCAGGCCGCCCGCTATCTCGTCCGACCGGACGCGTCGACCTATCACACCTTCTACGTCGACACCGAGACGGGGCGTCCGCGCTTCGGCACCACGCATCAGGGCTATTCCGACGACAGCTGCTGGGCGCGGGGCCAGGCGTGGGGCATCTATGGCTTTGCCCTGGGCGGGCTGCACACGAGCGAACGCGACTATGTCGAGCTCGCGGCACGCCTGGCCGACTACTTCCTGAACCGCCTTCCCGAAGACGGGATCTGCTGCTGGGACCTGCTCTTCACCGACGACTCCGACACGCCTCGCGACAGCTCTGCGGCCGCGATAGCCGCCTGCGGCCTGCTGGAGCTGGTCAAGGCGCTGCCGATCTCCGATCCTCGGCGCGACGCCTACGCCGCCTGGGCGTGGCGGATCGTGAAGCGGCTCGGGACCGCCTATCTGGCCCCGATCGAAGGCTCCAACGCCCTGCTGCTCCACGGCGTGTACCATATGCCCAATGGCGCCGGCGTCGACGAAGCCTGCATCTGGGGCGACTATTTCTACATGGAGGCGCTGATGCGCCTGCGACATGTCTGGTCATCCTACTGGAGCTGAGCGGGATTGCTGCAATAGGGCGACGGAAGTCTCCAGCCGCCGGAGCCGCGACCCATGGTCTCCGCCAGCGGCGGAATACCGAAGACAGCATGATTGGGTCAGGTCTCCAGGCGAGCAAGAAGGAGCGGGTTCTGGCTGGCGGAAATCCGCGGTCAACGAGTGGGTGCGCAACCCGATGTTTTAGAATGCGGAGGAGCTTCAAGCAGAATGACGCGCTTGCGGCCAAATTTGGTCGCTGAAGTTGGCCTGCGTCCGTTTCGAGACCTGCCTCTCGTTCACGCTGTGGGCCCACCTCTGGAGGGAAGCCGAAAATCAGGCTTCGAACACACGCGCAGGGCGGCCGTTGACGAGCGCGGTGACGCTGCGCGGGGGCAATGCGAAGTCGCCCAGCGAGCGCGGAGTGTCGGCGAAATTGGCAACCAGCCGCGTCCCGTCGGCGAAGCCAGTGCGCTGGACGAGCCGGTCGTCGCTCAGCCACTCGAAAGATTCCATCGCCTGATGCGCGAGCCGCTGATGCAGCGGGCGGAAAAAGGCGTCGTGGCGGCGGATCACGGGAAGACGATCGGCCATCGTCCCTGCGCTCAGGTGGAACAGCGGGGGCACGTTGTAAAGTTGCTGGACGAGCGCTCGTTCGGCGTTCGCATTGGTGAACTTGAGCTGGTCGAACCCCCAATGGTAGGTGACGATCACCGCATCGTGGAACACCGCCTGATAAAGCGGCAGCCGCGTGCGGGGATCGAAATAGAGCGTGCGGTAGGGCTCCTTCAACGGCACCGGCTTGAAGAACGCCGCAGGTGCGTGGGGCGGGTACCAGCCGCCGAGAAAGAAGGGCGAATCCCTGTTCGTCCGCAGGTCCGGGTCGCCCCAGCCGAACCCCGGCGTCTCGATGCCGTGCCCGAAGAGCACGCCTGCCGCGGCGACGGCGTTGCCGCCCTCGGAGCCCGTGGGCAATTGCTGCGCCTCGGAGACCCAGCGCATCGCCGCGATGTTGGCGGCGGCATTCTCGGCCATCGTCATGGCGTCGCCGGAGCGGTGGTCGTCAAACATCATGCCGGTGCCATAGACATCGAGGAACCAGCTGTTGAAGCCGCCTGCCTTCGCGAGCGCCGGGATACGCGCCTCGAAGATCGGCCTGACGCAGCGCGTGTTGGTATAGCGGCCGGTCTGCTGAAAGCCGACGGTGACCGTGCCGTTCGCCTGGATGACGCCGCAGCGATCATAGGCGGCGCGGCCGAGCTGGGCTGTGCCCCAATCGGGGCGCTGGCCGGGTGGAATCGCCGTCTCGTAGGAGTCATAGGGACCGATCAGATAGCCCTCGGCTACGGCGGCCCGGACCGCCTCGGGGTGCCACAACCCGCCTTCCCAGCTGTCGCCAAGGCCGATCCACAGCCGCTCCAGCCCGGCGGCCTTGAGCGCGGCGAAGGTCGCCCGCGTAAGGCTGGCGCCCCAGCAGGCGGGGTTGCGCGAAAGCACGGGGCCGAATGCAGCAGCGGTTTCGTCGCGCAGCGCGGCATGCGCCGCGACAATCTCCGCGGGAACGACTTCCTCCTTCTGCCACTCAGCGCGTGCGAGATCGGCGAGCGCGGCGTTGAAGGGGTTCACAATGGCCCGCTGAATATAGGGTGCCGGTTCGGGCGGGGCGGTGCGGATCAACTCTACGGTATCGGGCTCGAACCGGCCGCGCATTCGCTCGGGCAGGCCGGGGGCATTGCGGAGGCGATCGATCAGGCCGGGCCAATCGCGCACGTCCTTGGGGCCGATCAGTCCGTTGTCCCACAGATAGAGATGCGTGGCGCCGATCAGCTTCGCCGCCGAAGGCGTGGCACGGATCTTGTCGGCGAGCGAGCGGAAGCTGCCCTGCTCGATCAATTGGCGGCGGTAGCGCCGCGCTCCGGCGAGCAGGTCCGGCCCGGCGAGATGGAGGGTCATCGCCATCGGCGTCGTTGGAGCGAGCCGCGTGAAACGGTGGCGGAGCGCGATCGCGAGGCCCCCGGCCTCGGTGGTAAAGCGCAGTGTGCTGTTGAACGGATTGGCGAAAAGCCAATGCAGCGCGAAGTCGCCGTGATCGAGCCCCCAGAGCGGCAGGCTGAGGTCCTCGTTGACGCTGCGCTCCCGGCCGTCGAGCGATGCATGCCAGCGCGCGTCGTCAGCAGCGACGTAATAGCCTTCGCCGACCGGCAGCAGCAGGCCCCTGCCCGTCGCCGCGCCCGGCTGGTCGAGTAGCGCGAGCTCGCCGGCGGCGCTGGCGGTGACGCGAATATCGAGGTCGGGTCCGGTAAGGGTGCAGGCGATCTCGAAGGCATCGTCCCAGCGCCATGATGCGGCGCCGGCATCGGCCCTGAGGCCCGTAACCGGGTGGCTCGCGGCACCGCGCGAAATAGTGATCACCGTAGCCCCGGCGGGCGTCACTGCGATCGCCAGCGTCCCCGGTTTGATGTCGACGGCCCAACGGCTATTGGCGAGCCGGATCGCGGCGGGCGACGGGTCATCCGCCAAGCGGGGACCGGCCGCCGCTGCAAGGCTCGCCAGGAGGAACTCTCGGCGCTTCATCAGCCCGGCAGGCTAGCCGACCGATTACGCCGCCGCTACGGCTCCGCGAATTTCATATTGGTATGGTGGAGCCGAGGGGGATCGAACCCCTGACCTTCGCAATGCCATTGCGACGCTCTCCCAGCTGAGCTACGGCCCCGAACCTTTTCGCCATCGCGTTGGGCCGCGATGGAATGAGCGGGCGCAATGCCGAAGCACCGCAACCCGCTCGTGGTGATGCGCCGCATTTAGGAGACCCGGGGCCGGTCCGCAAGTAGCCCGATCAGAGGTCTGATCCGATCGGGATTCGAGCCGCCCCGCGGCTCGTAGTCATGCCCGGGGGCATGACGTACCTCGAACCATTCAGGTCTCTTCGTCGTCGTCGCCGGCCTTGGCGACACCGATATCGTCATCGCCGCCGAGATCGACCTCGTCGTCCGGATTCTCCTCGGCTTCGGTGTCGACGTCGATGTCCAGATCGTCGGCCGCGAGATCGGTATCCTCCTTCTCGGCCTCGACCTCGGGCTTGGCCGCCTCGAACGGCATCGGCTGCTTCGACTTCAGCACGGGGTCGGGAATCCAGGAGACGCCGCAATTGATGCAGTGCACCGGATCATCCTTGCCGAGATCATAGAAGCGGGTGGCGCATTTGGGGCAGGTCCGCTTGGTGCCCCACTCAGGCTTCACCATGGGTGAAAGAACTCCATTTTCAAACTGATTGCGATCGGCGCCGCGACAGCGCGGGCGCGGTCGGCGGGCGCCTTGCCACATGGGTGTCGCGCTGTCAAAAGCCAAGCGCGCCGCAGGCACAAGACGGCGCGCAACCCGTTATCCATGCGCCTTCAACGAGCCGAAAGAGATCCGAAGATGAGACCGGCCGACCGCCGCCTCCCCTGCCCCGCCGGCACGTCCACCATGCGGGCGAACGCATGATCATCGCCGTCGACGGGCCGGCCGCGAGCGGCAAGGGGACGATCGCCCGCGCGCTGGCGAAGCATTTCGGACTGCCGCACATGGACACCGGCCTGCTCTACCGGGCGGCGGCGTTGAACCTGCTCGGCATGGGCGGCGATCCCGAGAGCGAGTTCGCCGCGGCGCGCGCCTGCGATCTCTCCCAGATCGACCTCGCCGATCCCGAGCTCAAGAGCGAGACGGTGGGCGGCGTCGCCTCGCGCATCTCCGCTTATCCATTGGTCCGCGAGGCCTTGCTCGAACGGCAGCGCCGCTTCGCCGCCCGGCCCGAGGGCGCGGTACTCGACGGCCGCGACATCGGCACGGTGATCGCGCCCCATGCGGACGCGAAGCTGTTCGTCACCGCCAGTCCGGAGGCGCGGGCGCGACGGCGCTTCGACGAGCTCAGGCGAATGGGGCTGGAGATCCATTATCCGGACGTCCTTTCCGACATCCGCGCGCGCGACGCGCGCGACCGCGACCGCGTCGCGGCGCCGCTGCAGGCGGCCGGCGATGCCGACTTGCTCGATACGAGCGACATGACTATATCAGCCGCCGTCCAGCGGGCGATTGCGCTCGTGGAAGCTCGGACAGGGCAAAGCGCGCAGGGGACGGCAGAGCCGGCCTCCTGACGCGCCTTTTTGCTTGGAGCCTTTCATGAGCGGGCCGCGCGACGGACGCCGCATCCGGCATGGGGCCGCTGCGGCAGTCGGGTCACAAGACCGCCGGAGACAACCGGCGGCCGGCAAAAAACACGATGAAGGAACTCTGATTTTATGGCCTCAACGGCATTTCCCTCGCGCGACGATTTCGCGGCGCTCCTCAATGAATCCCTCGGTGGCGAGAATGAAGGCTTCGAAGGCCGCGTCGTCACCGGCACCGTCACCGGCATCGAGAACGACATGGCCGTCATCGACGTCGGCCTCAAATCGGAAGGCCGCGTGCCACTGCGCGAGTTCGCCATGCCCGGCCAGAAGGCCGAGCTCAATGTCGGCGACACGGTCGAGGTCTTTGTCGACCGGATCGAGAATCTCCACGGCGAAGCGATGCTCAGCCGCGATCGCGCCCGCCGCGAGGCCGCCTGGGACAAGCTCGAGACCGAATATGCCGCGGGCAACCGCGTCGACGGCGTGATCTTCGGCCGCGTCAAGGGCGGATTCACCGTCGATCTCGGCGGCGCCGTCGCCTTCCTGCCGGGCAGCCAGGTCGACATCCGTCCGGTCCGCGACGTCGGTCCGCTGATGGACCTGCCGCAGCCCTTCCAGATCCTGAAGATGGACCGCCGCCGCGGCAATATCGTCGTGTCGCGCCGCGCCATCCTGGAGGAGACCCGCGCCGAGCAGCGTTCGGGCCTGATCCAGTCGCTGGCCGAAGGCCAGGTGGTGGACGGCGTCGTCAAGAACATCACCGATTACGGTGCCTTCGTCGACCTGGGCGGCATCGACGGCCTGCTCCACGTCACCGACATCAGCTACAAGCGCGTCGGCCACCCGTCCGAGGTGCTCAACATCGGCGACACGGTGAAGGTGCAGATCATCCGCATCAACCGCGAGACCCAGCGTATCAGCCTCGGCATGAAGCAGCTCGAGAGCGATCCGTGGGAGGGCGCGTCCGCCAAATATCCGATCGGCGGCGTCTTCCAGGGCCGGGTGACCAACATCACCGAATATGGCGCCTTCGTCGAGCTCGAGCCGGGCATTGAGGGCCTGGTCCACGTCTCCGAGATGAGCTGGACCAAGAAGAACGTCCATCCGGGCAAGATCGTCTCGACCAGCCAGGAAGTCGAAGTGGCGGTTCTCGAGGTCGACGAGGAGAAGCGCCGGATCAGCCTCGGTCTCAAGCAGGCCCAGGCCAATCCGTGGTCGGCCTTCGCCGACAAGCATCCGGTCGGCACCGAGGTCGAGGGCGAAGTCAAGAACGCCACCGAGTTCGGCCTGTTCGTCGGCCTGGACGGCGACGTCGACGGCATGGTCCATATGTCGGACATCGCCTGGGGCGTGACCGGCGAGGAAGCGCTCAACCTGCACCGCAAGGGCGAGACGGTGAAGGCGGTCGTCCTCGACGTCGACGTCGAGAAAGAGCGGATCAGCCTCGGCATGAAGCAGCTCGAGCGCGGTGGCGTCGCCAAGGGCAGCAGCGCCGGCGGCGGGGTCAACAAGAACGAGACTGTCACCGTCACCGTCCTCGAGGTCCGCGACGGCGGGCTCGAGGTCCAGGTCGGCGACGACGGCGCAACCGGCTTCATCAAGCGCACCGATCTCGGCCGCGACCGCGACGAGCAGCGTCCGGAGCGCTTCCAAGTCGGCCAGAAGTTCGACGCGCTGGTGATCGGCTTCGACCGCTCCAAGAAGCCGAACTTCTCGATCAAGGCGCTGCAGATCGCCGAGGAGAAGCAGGCCGTGGCCCAATATGGTTCGTCGGATTCGGGCGCGAGCCTGGGCGACATCCTGGGCGAGGCGCTGAAGCAGAAGCAGAGCTGAACAGGCTGCGGGGCGGGCGCGCCGAACGGCCGCCCGCCCCGCCGTCTTCATTCCCATAGCCGGATCGGCAGACCCGATTCCGGAATGCGTCGCCTCCCCCGGCGCGCGGTGTCGGATAGTCCGTGCGCAATGCCGCCTTCCCTATTTCCACACGCTGCTCTAGCCCGTTTGAATTGCTCGGATTTTTCAGAATTCGCGATATTGCTTTTTGCAGATATCAGTGCGAGTGTCCGCCTCGGCCGTGACGGTGCAGGGGGCCAAGACGGCCCGGTGCGGTTCAAGACTGGGGATTTTTTGCTTTGAACAGGGGGGAGCCGTGATTCGGTCCGAACTCGTCCAGAAGCTTTGCGACGACCATCCCGATTTGACCCTCAAGGAGGTCGAGCGGGTGGTATCGGCATTCTTCGATTCGATCATCGAGCAACTGCAGAATGGCGGCCGGGTCGAGCTTCGCGGGTTCGGCGCCTTCTCCACCCGCGGCCGCGACGCCCGCAAGGGCCGCAACCCTCGCACCGGCGAGCCGGTCGACGTCTCGGCCAAGCGCGTGCCTTATTTCAAGCCCGGCAAGGAAATGCGCGAGCGGCTGAACGTCTGAGCGCGGCCGGCTGAACAGCCGGAAGCGCGCTTCCGCCATCGCCGGCGCACGGTCTAGCCGGCATCGGCCCCGATCCGTTCTCGCAGGTCTGCCCCGGCCTCGGGCCCGCGCGGAGCCCCGCATCCGAGTCGAGCCGTTCGACGGCCTGCCGGCGTCAGAGACTCTGAGAGTGGCGCGGACTTGGGCTGGCGATAAGGGTCAGAGCTTCGCCGGCATGCTCGGCCTCGCCATCCCCGTTGGCCAGATCGGTGATCGAGACGATCCCTACCAGCCGCTTGTCGTGGTTCAGGACGGGCAACCGGCGCACCTGGTTGTCGCCCATATTGTCGAGCACGTCGTCGGCGTCGTCATCGTCGAAGCAGTACAATACCTCGTCGCTCATGACCTCGCGCACCCTGGCGCTGGGCTCGCGGCCCGTGCCCATGCCTCGGATGGCGATGTCGCGGTCGGTTATCATTCCGACCAGCCGGTCCCGCTCGCCGACCGGCAGAATGCCGGCATCGATGTCCGCCATCGCCCGCGCCGCGTCCTGCAAGGTCTCGTCGGGATCGACGATCCGGACGTCGCGCGTCATGCATTCGCTTACCTTCATGATCCGTCTCCATATCTGGAGCGGTCGGGACAGGGCCGTTCGGAAAGGACCTAAACCGCGGCCGTTCGACGCTCGCTCCGGCTGTCGTCCACCAGCGATTCTTCTCCAGTCACCGGTACCAGCGGTACGATCTCATACCGGCTTCGTTCCTGACGATGTGACGGCCGGACGCCGCCGTGGGATCAGTGGCGACTCCGGGCGCGGATAGAGCCGCCTCGATCGCTGCCGGCTTCAGGCGACAAGTCGCGGAACCATGGCCATGGAACGCTTCGTCCCAGGCGCCGTTCCGGTGCATGGCAGCCTGTCGCCGCCAGCGATGAAGGCCGCCGATCGAAGGAACGCGGGCTGCACCAGCTCGGACCCGACAGATCAGCAGCCCATCGACGCGACATAGCAGGAGCCATGGATCAGAAGACGCGCATCACGCTGCACACGGGCCATGAGATTCCCGTCATGGGCCTTGGCACCTGGCAGCTCACGGACGACACGCCGGAAGCGGTCGCCGCAGCCTTCGCGCTGGGTTATCGCCTCGTCGATACTTCGGGAGATTATGGCACGCAGCCCGGCGTCGGCGAAGCCTTCCGTCGGAGCGGTCTCGAGCGCTCCGAGCTCTATCTGGTCACCAAGGTGGAGGAAGTCGGCGATTCGTACGAACAGACGCAACGGAACCTTGCCGAGCTCCAGCTGGAATATGCCGATCTCATGCTCATCCACCGGCCGCCGCGAACGGGCTCGGGCGAAGCATTGTGGCAGGGGTTGATCCGGGCCAGGCAGGAGGGCCTCGCGAGAGACATCGGGGTCAGCAACTATTCCGTGAAGGGCATCGACGCTCTGATCGATGCGACAGGCGAAGTGCCGGCCGTGAACCAGATCGAATGGAGCCCCTTCGGCTGCAGCGACGACATGCTGCGGCACGCCACGGCGAAGGGGATCATTATCCAGGCGTATAGCCCGCTGACCCGGACGAAGCGGCTCGACGATCAAAGCCTATCAGAGATCGCCGCACGACACGGCAAGTCGCCGGCCCAGCTGTTGATTCGGTGGAACCTTCAACACGGCACGGTGCCGCTGCCCAAGGCTAATCAGCGAGACCATTTGGCGGAGAATATCGATGTCTTCGATTTTCGCATCGACGAGGCCGACATGGCGGCGCTCAACGGCCTGAACGAGCGCTACTCGTCGCTCGGAACGCTTCCTTACGCGTAGCGCGTGTGAGCGCTGCACGAGCCAATCGCTATCGTCGCGCGCGCTTGCCCTTGCGCACCGTTGCCCTGGCCCTTCTGTCACTTCCCCTCCTGTACCTTGCCACGGCGGTGGGCGGCGCGCTCGTGCCGCGAAACCGGGGCTGGGAAGAACCCAGCCAAGGGGTCTTGATCTATGTGCGCAACAACGGTGTGCACGTCGATCTGGTCCTCCCGGCTTCCGCTGCCGGACTCGATCTCCATCGCCTGGTCCCGCCTTCCCACATCGCCGATGCCCAGGCCGCTCGCGGCTGGGTGGCGTTCGGCTGGGGCCAGCGCGAATCCTATCTCGAGACGCCGCACTGGGCTGATCTCACCGCGCGCAACGCTGCCCGAGCCGTCTTCGGCGGCGATGCGCTCCTGCATGTCGAGCATGTCGGGCAGCCGCGCAGCTCCGCGGAGGCGCGACCGCTAAGGCTGGAGCGGCAGGCCTATCGGCGCCGGTTGCGGCCATCAGGAGCAGATTCGCCATTGGCGAGGACGGCCGCGCGATCTCGCTGCCTGGCACGGGGCTATGCGGACAATGACGTCTTCTACGAGGCGGTCGGACACTATAGCGCGCTTCGCACTTCCAACCAGTGGACGACGGACGTTCTGGCCGATGCCGGGGTGAAGATCGGTCTGTGGACGCCGTTCGCCCAGGGAATCATGTGGCGATTTCGGAAAGACGTTGCGACGGACAAAGCAGCGACGCCGCACGCGATCTGAGCCTGAAGATCGTACTCGCGATCGCGCGATCTCTCGGCGATCAATCCGCCCGCTCGAGCGCGATCCCGGCGCGCGCAAGCGGCGTCGGCACCGTAAGCATTCCGCCCGACGGGCGCAGGCTGCCATGGACCGCGAGCCGTTCCTCGGGCAGGAAGTCGTCGAACCGGAACGACATGGCGGCGCCTCCTTGCGCAGAATTGCAACCTTGCCGGTAGCTGGGAGGCCGTCGCCGAAACATGCGGACGTGGCGAAACGGTAGACGCTGGAGACTTAAAATCTCCTTCCCGCAAGGGAGTGTGGGTTCGACTCCCACCGTCCGCACCACTCTGAAGATCCAGAAAGCGTGAGTTATAAGTCCTAGATTTATAGCTCATAATATGACAGGACATGAGTTATAAAGGAGCCCTCTATTAACTCATGCCCTGGAACTGGCAGCAACCGGATTGGCCGCATTTCCGCTGGGAAAGCGCTGCGCTCGCCCCGCTCGAGGCGCGCTTCCTGCAGAATGTCGGGGAGCATATCGGCTCCATCAAGCATGTCGATGACGACGACCGCACTGCCATTCTGATCGACATGATGACCGGCGAGGCGCTGAAAACCTCTGAGATCGAAGGCGAATTGCTCAACCGCGAAACCGTCCAATCCTCCTTGCGCCGCCAGTTCGGGCTGGAGACCAATCACCGCCGCATCCCGCCCGCCGAAGCCGGAATCGCCGAGATGATCGTCGATCTCTATCGCGGCTTTGCCGAACCTCTGTCGCACGACGTGCTGCATCGCTGGCACCAGATGATCGCCGGCGCTCGTTCCGATATTGAGCGGATCGGGGCCTACCGCATGCATGAAACCCCCATGCAGGTCGTCTCCGGCTATATGCACAAACCGAACGTGCATTTCGAAGCGCCGCCCTCCGATGCCATGCCACACGAGATGGACGCCTTCATCGCCTGGTTCGCGGACACTGCCCCGGGCGGCGCACATCCCCTGCCCGCGCTAACGCGTGCCGGGCTCGCCCATCTCCATTTCGTGAGCATCCACCCTTATGAGGACGGCAACGGACGGATTGCGCGCGCACTCGCGGAAAAGGCCCTGGCGCAGGCCGTCGGCCGGCCCAGCCTGATGGCCCTTTCTCCCGTCATCCAGCGCAGGCGCAGAGCCTATTACGACGCGCTCGAAACCAACAACAAGGATATGGAGGTCGGCGACTGGCTCACATTTTTCGCCGGGACGGTGCTCGAAGCACAAGCCCATACGCAGCGCCTCGTCGACTTCCTGATCGCGAAGACAAAGCTCTACGACCGTGTTCGAGACAAGCTCAATGCGCGCCAGGCGCGTGTCGTCGCCCGCATGTTTCGCGAGGGACCGGACGGATTCAAAGGCGGCTTAAGCGCAGGCAATTATATCAGCATCACCGGCGCGTCTCGCGCGACAGCAACGCGCGATCTCGCCGATCTCGTCGAGAAGGGCGTGCTCACCGTCAATGGCGCCCTCAAATCGACGCGCTACGCGCTTGATTTGGGTGAACGCCAAGACGCTTGATCAGCCCACCTGTCCTCGTTCGCAGGTCCCACGGCAGCTTGATCATGGTGAAGGGGATCGCCGCGCACTATGCCTTCGTTCGATGACCGAAACGGATGCGGAAGCAGGTGGCAATCGACGCAGGTTCGGCCGGCGTCGCATCACCCTGGTGGCGCTGCTCGCCGCATTGACCGCCCTCTACCTCAACAATGCGTCGTGGCTGGCGCCCGAGCCACCGGGCGAGGCGCGGCTCCTCGCCCATCGCGGCATCCATCAGACGTTCGGCCGCGAGGGCCTTGAGCGGGACGGCTGCACGGCCAACCGGATGGATCCACCGAGCCATCCCTATCTCGAGAATACCATTCCCTCGATGCGCGCCGCATTCGCCGCGGGCGCCGAGATCGTCGAGATCGACGTCCACCCGACGACCGATGGTGAATTCGCGGTCTTCCACGACTGGACCCTCGACTGCCGTACCGAAGGGCGCGGCGTGACGCGCGATGCGAGAATGGCCCATCTTCGCACCCTCGACATCGGCTTCGGCTACACTCATGACGGCGGCCGCACCTTCCCTTTCCGAGGCCGCGGCGTCGGCATGATGCCGACCCTCACCGAGGTGCTGCAAACCTTCCCGGCGCGCCAGTTCCTGATCAACTTCAAGAGCCGCGACCCCGGCGAGGCCGATCAGCTGGTCGCCTATCTGCGTGACCGCGGCCTGCCGACCGACGAACGGCTGATAGTCTATGGCCATGAGCGGCCGGTGGACCGCCTGCTCGCCCTCGCGCCCGAAGCGCGCGGATTCGCGATGTCGCGGGTGAAGAGCTGTGCACTCAACTATCTCGGGCTCGGCTGGTCGGGCCACGTGCCTGCGGCGTGCAGGGGCGGATTCATCGCCGTGCCGGTCAACCTGCGCTGGGCGGTCTGGGGCTGGCCCAACCGGTTCCTTCAGCGCATGCGCGACGCCGACGTCACCGTCATCGTCAACGGGCCGTTCGGGGGATCCGGCGGAACGCCCGGCCTCGACCGCGTGGAGGATCTGAACGGGGTGCCGCTGGATTTCGACGGAATCATCTGGACCGACATGATCGAAACGATCGGCCCGCCTGGGCGGCACGGCAAGCCGGCGCGGCCGGGCGTTAGATCGCTCCCGCCGCGAACATTGCGCGAGGCGCCCGTCGCGACCGACAAAAGGCGGCCGCCATCGCGCCACGACGGGTCGTAATCCCTCGGCAGGGGCGATATTGAACCGGCCATGCCGTTTCGACGCCTGCTCGGTCCAGCCCTTCTCGCCGCCGCGTTCGCTCTGTCCGGCTGCGACGAGACCCAGTCCGGCCCGGTGAGGGTGAGCGCGATCGGGGCACCACCCGAAATGGTCAATCCGAACCTGCAGCCGATGGACGCCGCTTCGGCCTTCCTGATCGAGGCGACCGCCCAGGGACTGGTCAGGTTCGATGCCGCCGGAGAGATCGAGCCGGCGCTCGCCCAGAGCTGGATCGTGTCCGACGACGGGCTTCGCTACACGTTCAGGATCCGGCGGGCGCAATGGCCCGACGGCAGCCGGGTCACCGCCGAGCAGGTCGCGGCACGGTTGCAGGCGACCGTGAGCCGGGCCAGCCGAAGCCCGCTCAAGCCTGCGCTCGGCGCGATGGAGGATGCCGAGGCGATGACCGACCAGGTTCTCGAGATCAGCCTCCGGGGCCCGCGGCCGAACCTGCTGCAGCTGCTCGCCCAGCCGGAGTTGGCGATCGCGGTGAACGAACGGGGCGCCGGCCCCTATCGGGTGGAGGAATCCGAAGACGGCGTGCTGCGCCTCGCCCCGATCCCAGGCGAGGACGAATCCGAACCAACCTCGCGGCCGGACATCCTGCTGCGCGGGGAGCCGGCGGCGCTCGCTGTCGCCCGCTTCGCCCAGAACGAGACCGACCTGGTGACCGGCGGCACGATCGGTACGCTCCCCTTCGCCCGCGCCGCCGGCCTCGGCGGCGATCGCCTGTTGTTCGATCCGGCGGCAGGACTGTTCGGGCTGGCCTTCGCATCGGCCGAGGGTCCGCTCGCCGACCCGGCCGTCCGCGCGGCGCTGAGCATGGCGATCGACCGACAGGCGCTGATCGCGACGCTCGCGGTCCCCGGACTCCAGCCCAGCCTTGTCCTGATGCCGCAAACCGCCGACGAAGTTCCGAATCCGGCCGTGCCGGCCTGGGCGGCCTCGCCGATGCCGATGCGCCGCGAGCTCGCCACCCGAACGATCGCCGCGCTGGACGCGCCGCTCCGGATCCGCGTCGCCATGCCGGCGGGCCCCGGCTACCGTCTGGTGTTCGCGCATCTGCGGCGGGACTGGCGGCTGATCGGGATCGAGGCGGAGCCGGTCGGCCTCGATGCGCCGGCCGAGCTGAGGCTGATCGACGCGGTCGCGCCGGGACGGCTGGCCGGCTGGTATCTCCGCCACTTCACCTGCGACGCGGCACCGGTCTGCGACGCCGAGGCCGATGCCGCGCTCCAGGCGGCGCGGGTGGCGCCCAGCGCCGCGGAAAGGCGCGTTCAGCTCGCCATCGCCGACCGTATCTTCGCCGAGCTCACGCCGTTCATCCCGCTCGCCTCCCCGGTGCGCTGGTCGCTGGTGGCGCCGCGGTTGAACGGATTCCGGCCCAATCCGTTTGCCCGACATCCGGCCGACACGCTGATAGCACCGGAGTCCTGAGCATGGCGATCGATCGAAGGCAGTTCGACCGGGCAATCGAAAGGCTGCCGACCGGCCGCGACCCGGCATCGGTGCGGCGGCGAATCGAAGCGATGGAGTCGCTACTCGAGCGCGCCTTCGTTCTGCCCGGAACGCGCCAGGGGATCGGCCTCGATGCCGTCGTCGGGCTGATTCCGGTGCTCGGCGACATCGTCGCCGCGGCAATGGGCGCCTGGCTGATCTGGGAGGCCCGGAACCTCGGAATGTCCAAATTCCACCTCGCCCGAATGACCGGCAACCTGGCCTTCGACACGGCGATCGGCGCGGTGCCGCTGCTCGGCGACGTCTTCGACTTCCTGTTCCGATCGAACACCCGCAACCTGCGGATCGTCAGGCGCTGGCTCGACAAGCATCATCCCGACACGCGGACGATCGAGGGCGAGGTGCTGGGACGTCGGGAGGTGTAGGTACGGCTCTACACCGCCGTGAAATCGAGACCGATATCCACTGCTGGCGCGGACTGGGTTATCCGGCCGACTGAGACGTAGGTGACGCCGATGGCTGCGCCTTCCCGGATCGTCTCGAGGGTGACGCCGCCGCTCGCTTCGGTCGGCACCCGTCCCGCCACCATCGCCACCGCCTCGCGCAGCGCCGCGACGCCCATATTGTCGAGCAGAAGTTGGGTCGCGCCGGCCGCGATGGCCGGCTCGATCTGGTCGAGGCGGTCGACCTCGACGATGATCCGGGCGACCCCCGCCTCGACGGCGCGCCGAACCGCCTCGGCGACGCCGCCGGCGACGGCGACGTGATTGTCCTTGATCATTGCCGCATCGTCGAGCCGCATCCGATGGTTCTGCGCCCCGCCCATCCGGGTCGCATATTTTTCCAGCACGCGCAGGCCGGGTATGGTCTTGCGGGTGTCGAGGAGGATGGCGCCGGTGCCGGCGATCGCCTCGACATAGCGCCGGGTCAGGGTGGCCACGCCGGAGAGATGCTGGAGGGTGTTCAGCGCCGACCGCTCGGCGGCGAGCAAGGCGCGCGCCTCGCCTTCGACCCGGAGCAGAACCTCGCCTTTTTCCGCATGACTGCCCTCCTCCACCTGCCGATCGATCGACGCCATGGGATCGAGGGCGCGGAAGAAGGCCTCGGCGATCGGTAGCCCGGCGACCACCATCGGCTCGCGGCTGCGCATCACGCCGGCGAAGCGCGCTCCGGCGGGAATGACCGCCGCCGAGGTAACGTCGCCATGATCGCCGAGGTCCTCGGCGAGGGTGTCGGCGACGAATCGGTCGAGGTCGAAACGGTCGAGACGGAAGGCCACGCCCCGCCTTAGGCGATTGCCGACCCGCCCGCCAAGCGGCGGCGAGGATCTTGCGGCCTCCTCGCTCTCCTCGCCATGCAGGCCGCATCGACACCACCCTCCGGATTGTGGGCCAAGTCGAGATAATAGCCGGCCAGCACATAATGAGCCCGCGCCGCGTCCGGATGGCCGGCCGACTGGGCCGCCCTGATCTCCTGCTCCGCGCGGACCTGGAAGTAGGAACGCTCGTCTTCGGACACTCGATCCCCCTCGGCTGTTACGGTGCGGAGTCCCGCTGCGCGGGCCAAACGCTTCCTTTCAGTTCGGGTTCCAAGTGTTTGGCTAACCTGGATTAATCGCCCTTCCCGAGCGTGCTCCGGGCAACCGGGCGGGCGGCAATTCGTTTCGAGGCGGCCGCAATCGAGGAGGCCGAAATGAAGCGCTACGCCTATCTGTGGATCACCTTGACCTTTTTTCTGGTTTCGATCGGACTGCACTGGATGTTCGGCTGGTACGCCTATGTCGACGAGGCCGCGGAACACGGCCAGTCGCCGCAGATGTCGTCCTACCTGATCGAGATGAGCCGGGACACGTTCGAGAACTGGCAGTCGGAATTCCTGCAGCTCATCTGGCAGGTCGTCGGCCTCGCATACTTTCTCTATGTCGGATCGCCGGCGTCCAAGGAGAATGACGACCGGATCGAGGCCAAGGTCGACGCGCTGCTGCGGATGAACGGCGGCGAATCGGCCGAGCGCCTGATCACCAATATCGACGCCCACTATTTGCGCGACGGCGGCCACGCCAGGCCGCACGGCCATGAAGCGGAGCTGGCCAAATCGGCCGGCCGCGACATCCGGCACGTGGCGGCCGCTCACTAAGAGCGGCCTTTCGGGGCGGTGTCAGTCGCCCGAGATTTGCGGCCTCCCGACGTCGCCCTTGCCGACGGTATGCGCGGCCATTTCGAGCATGCGGTCGAGCGACCTCTTCGCGGCCAGTCGCAGCCCCTCTTCGATCTCGATCCTCGGCTGGAGGTCGCGCAGCGCGACGTAGAGCTTCTCGAGCGTGTTGAGCGCCATATAGGGGCACATGTTGCAGTTGCAGTTGCCGTCGGCGCCAGGCGCACCGATGAACGCCTTGTGCGGCGCCGCTTTCTCCATCTGGTGGATGATGTGTGGCTCGGTCGCGACAATCTGGACCGGCGACGGCGAGGCGAGGGCGTAGGCCAGGATGCTCGACGTCGAGCCGACATGGTCGGCATGGTCGAGGATGTGCGGCGGGCATTCCGGATGGGCCAGCACCGGCGCGCCCGGATGCTGCGCCTTCAGCTTCAAGAGCTCGGTCTCCGAGAACGCCTCGTGGACGATGCAAACCCCGGGCCAAAGCAGCATGTCGCGCCCTGTCTTGCGGGCAAGCCAGCCGCCGAGATGCTTGTCGGGACCGAAGATGATCTTCTGATCGAGCGGAATCTGCTTGAGGATCGTCTCGGCCGACGAGCTGGTGACGATGATGTCGGAAAGGGCTTTCACCTCGGCCGAGCTGTTGATGTAGGTGAGCGCGATATGATCGGGGTGGGCCTCGCGGAATGCCTTGAACTGCTCGGGCGGACAGCTGTCCTCGAGGCTGCAGCCGGCGGCCATGTCGGGCAGCACGACGATCTTGTCCGGCGACAGGATCTTCGCCGTCTCGGCCATGAAGCGAACTCCGCAGAAGGCGATTACGTCGGCGTCGGTCGCCTGTGCCTTGCGCGATAGATCGAGGCTGTCGCCGACGAAATCGGAGAGATCCTGGATTTCGGGCGCCTGATAATAATGGCCGAGGATGACGGCATTGCGCTCCTTGCGCAGCCGGTCGATCTCGGCGCGCAGGTCGAGGCCTTTCAAGGTGGGATTCGGTGCGTTCATCTCATTTCCCCGTAAGCGGTGCGGGTGCGGGCCCCGCCTGCCTGTCCCGCACGGCCTCGTCGACGCGGCGCGTCCGATCGAGGAAGAGGCCTTCCTCCCGTCCCGCCGGGTCTACGAACCGCACCGCCACGCTGGCGTCAATCCCCGCGGCCCGAAGCGGCATGGCGAAGCTCCTCGCCACAGTCCGCATCGCCGCATTGCGCGCCAGCTCCATCGGGGTCCTGTCACGGGCCTGGCGCATCAATTCTTCCTGGGCGCTCCGGCGATTGGCCTGATCGAGCGTCCGTTCGGCATCGATGAGCGCCATGACGATGCCACCCTCCGAATATTCCTGAACCTGTTCGAGATCGATGTCCGGACCCGATATTTCAAGGGGCGGCAGGGTCACCGTGAGCGTTCGGGTCGCCCCGTCCCATGCCAAGCTGCGGCGGCGCAGGCGGGACAGATCGACGCCGTAGCGGACCGTCCCGGGCATGATCAGGGTCTTGCGCGCGGTGAGACCCAACCGCGTCTCGCGCGCGGTCACCACCGCGACGAAGCGACCGGCGAAGGTCGTCAGCCGGCCCTGGTCGCGGATCGAGAGCAAAGTGGCGTCGGCAATCGCGCGCGCGTCCGGCAAGGCCGGCGGCGGCGCAGGCTCGGCGCGGGGACGCAAGGCGACGCCGAGGAGGCCGCCGAGAAGCAAGGCGAGCAGCGGCGGGACGAGCAGCAGCAGCCTCAGCCGGCGAGCGCCCATGTCTCCCCTTCCGCACGCACGAGACCGCGCCGCTGCAGCTCGATCAGGTGGGCCAGCACCGAGCGCGCCGCCGCCGGATGCAGGCGTGGATCGATGTCGCGGTACATCGCCTCCACCATCGCCGGGATGCGCCCCTCGCCCGCTTCGAGCCGGGCGAGGATCTGTTTCTCGCGCATGCGCCGATGGCCGGCCAGAGCCCGAACGTGCGCCTGCGGATTGTCGACCGCGGGACCGTGGGCGGGCAGATATATCCGGTCGTGGCGGGCTCGCAGCCGGTCGAGGCTTTCCATGTAGGCGGCCATGTCTCCATCGGGCGGCGAGACGATCGTCGTCGACCATCCCATGACATGATCGCCGGTGAACAGGACGTCGGATCCGGGAAACGCGAAGCAGAGGTGGTTCGAGGTGTGGCCGGGCGTGGCGACCGCCTCGAGCGCCCATCCCTCCCCTTCGAGCGTCTCGCCGTCGCCGAGCACGCGGTCCGGTCGATAGTCGAAGTCGAAGGCGGCGTCGGCGCGCGGCCCGTCATCCTCGATCGCCAGCGGCGCGCAGCCGACGATGGGCGCTCCGGTCGCCGCGGCGAGCGGACGGCTGGCCGGGCTGTGATCGCGATGGGTGTGGGTGCACAGGATCGCAGCGATCCGCTCGCCGCGCGTGGCGGCGAGGATCGCCTCGACATGGTCGTCGAGGTCCGGCCCGGGATCGATCACCGCCACCTCGCCGGCGCCGACCAGGTAGGTCTGGGTGCCGAAGTAGGTGAAGGGAGACGGGTTGCCGGCGAGCAACCGGCGAACTCCCGGCGCGACCTCCTCGGCCCGGCCATAAGGCGCAGCGTCCATCACGCGAGCGATGCGCCGCCGCCGCCGGTGCGGTCAAGAGCCGAAGGCCCGGCGCCGGGCGCCGGGCCGACCACCGGGAGCTATTGCGCCTGCAGCCTAGCTATCTCGCGATCGAGGGCGGCGGTGACGCGCTCGCGATGTCCGGCGCTGAGATGGTCGTCCTGGGCGAGACGCTCGCGGGCTTGCCGGAGTCGCTCGACGCGCTCGGCGGGCGTCGTCGCGCCGCGCGTGCACAGCACGATGCGGGTGCGCTCGTCACCCTCCCCTTCATCGACTCGGGTCGCTTCGCCCTCCGGGCAATCGTGCAGGCCCATCTCCTCGCCGTCGCCGTGATGGAGGCGCATCCGATGACTGGCATGCTCACTGCCTTCGCCCTTGTGGCTCATGATCATCACCCGTTCGCGATGCTGCTTGCCCTCGCCTTCGGCGTGAGGATGGGCGATTCCGGGCGTGCCGACGGCTGCGGTGAGGCCGGCGAGCAGGGTGATTGCGGCGCCGCCGCCCAGCAGGCGAAGGCGGCTGCGGCGATGATGCTTCATCATTCTCAATCTCCGTTTCAGTTGATCGGCATGGTTGAGGGGACAGGCTGTAATCAGGCCGGGGCGGCTGGCCGACTTGACCAGCGCCCGGGCATAATCGTGGCGGGCCTCCGGACCGGCGCTGGCGGCAACGGCGGCGTCGCAGGCGAGCTCCTGGTCTTCGCGAAAGGCGCGGAAAGCGAGCCAGGCGAGCGGATTGAACCAGGACAGAGCAAGGACGAGCAAGGCGGCGACGTTCCACCAGATGTCGCCGCGGCGGTGATGGACCGTTTCGTGCGCGATCGCGAGGCGGCGCTCCTCGGGCGAGTAACGGCGGTCGAAATCCGCCGGAACGACGATTCGGCGGTCGAGCAGACCGACGGCGATCGGCCCATCGACCGTCGCGCTCTCGACCAACGGGATGCCTTCGTGCGCGCCGAGGCTGCGCGAAGCGAGGCTCAGCCGCCCCAGGAAAGCACGATAGGCGCGCCACTGCCAGACCGCGAAAGCGAGGATGCCGGCGACCCAGAGCACGAGCAGCCAGGCCGCCCAACCGGCGGAGGCGCCGGAGGATGCGGATCCGGCGGCGCCGCCGACCGAGACGACAATATCCATCGGCGCCGGCAGCGGCGGCAGGCCGACGCCGAGTGCCGGCATGGGCGGCAGGACGAGCCGAAGCGCCGGCAGCAGCCAGAGGGCGTACGCCGCGCCGGCGCCGAACAGGCGCGCGACCGGTCGGCGAACCGCCAGCACCAGCAGCATCGTGGCGCCGCTCCACAGCAGGTTGCCGGCAAGCCAGCCGATCACGGCTTCAGCGCCTTCAGCAGCGCCTCGATCTCGCCGATGTCGGCTTCGCTCAGATCGTCGCGCTCGGCGAGATGGGCGACGAGCGGCGTGACCCGCCCGCCGAACAGCCGATCGAGCAGCCGCCGCGATTCCTCGGCGACATAATCGTCGCGCGGAACGGCGGGCCGGTAGAGGTAGCGCCTCCCGTCCTCCTCGTGGACGAGTATGCCCTTGGCGAGCAGACGCGCGAGCAGGGTCTTGACGGTGCGGATGCTCCAGCTCTTCTCGGCCGGCACGCGATCGGCAACCTCGGCGGCGGTGAGCGGCGAATTGCGCCAGAGCACCTCCATCACCTCATGCTCGGCCGCTGAGATCCGTTCCGCCATCATCCTCTCCCGCCCGGTCTATGACTACAGTTGTAGTCGTATTGGTGAACGGCGGCTGAACGGCCTTGCGCCGCAATGGGAGCGTCATGGTCCTTTTCCCCCAACGGGGGGTCGGGCCTGTCGGAAAGCTTTACAGCGCCGACAAAGGTAAATTTGCGTTCACCTTGAAAAACGGCGATTTTCTGCGGCTTGCGCGGACTGGCACGGAGCGTGTAAGATGCTCTACGTCCACAGTTCCACTCGATGGGCGGGCCAGCGCACTTTCCGGTCGCGCGGCCCGCCCTAAATTTTTCGGGTGACGCTCAGCCGACGGCGGACGGGACTCAGGTCTTGGCGATCTGCTTTTCGTCGATCAGCTGCTGGAGCTCGCCGGCCTGGAACATCTCCATCATGATGTCGGAGCCGCCGACGAAATCACCCTTGACGTAGAGCTGCGGAACGGTCGGCCAGTCGGAATAATCCTTGACCCCCTGGCGGATCTCCGGGTCCTGAAGGACGTCGACCGTCTCGAACGGCACGCCGAGATGGTCGAGGATCGCAATCGCGCGGCTCGAGAAGCCGCACTGCGGAAACAGGGCCGTTCCCTTCATGAACAGGACGATGTCGTTATTCTTTACAAGTTCGTCGATGCGTTGGGTTGCGTCGCTCATCTTAACACTCCTTCACTCCGGCGCGGCGGTGGTGAGCTTCAGAGCATGAAGCTCGGTGCCCATCCGTCCGCCCAGCGCCTGGTAGACAAGCTGGTGCTGCCTGACGCGCGGCAGCCCCCTGAAGCTCTCGGCGACAACCCGCGCCTCGTAATGGTCACCGTCGCCGGCCAGGTCGACGATTTCGACCCGGGCATCGGGTATCCCCTGGCAAATCAGGGTCTCGATCTGGTCGGCCGGCATCGGCATCGGATCCGCCCCCGTCCTCAGCCCTGGCCTTCGACGAAATAGCGCTTCGCCTCGACGGTCTTGTGCTCGACCGCCTGACGGATCGCGGCTTCGTCGACCTCGACGCCCGCCGAGGTGAGATCGCCGAGAAGCTTGCGGATCACATCCTCGTCACCGGCCTCCTCGAAATCGGCGCGGATGACGTCGCGGGCATAAGCGTCGGCCTCCGCCTCGGTCAGGCCCATCTTCTTCGCCGCCCAATGGCCGAGCAGCCGGTTGCGGCGCGCGACAACCTTGAACTGCATTTCCTGATCGCGGGCATATTTGCTCTCGAATGCCCTCTCGCGGTCGTCGAACGTGGTCATGGCGTTCCCTTGCTGTGTCGGGTTGAGATAGGGGGCGGGACGGGCATGCGCAACGGGGAGCCTGGCGTTCGCCGCGTGATGCCGTCCGGCCGATTCACATGGTGACGACGAGCTTCCCCACCGCCTGGCGGGCGGCCATGTGGGCGATCGCCTCGGCCCCGCGCTCGAGCGGCCAGGTGCGGCTGACCTTCGGCGCGATCGCGCCGTCCG
>Ga0299914_10000478_pt1 | contig 24270 bp, 25 predicted proteins | sample RVTome_10_FD_201361 | JGI IMG/M metagenome (GOLD analysis project Ga0299914, IMG submission 201361) | Soil microbial communities from uranium-contaminated site in the Upper Colorado River Basin, Wyoming, United States - RVT153D57 (version 2) ... | reverse complement strand
GAAAACGGTGCGTCCCGAGCTTCTCCACGGATGCTCCTGAGGTGGGCGAAAGCGGGGGCTGATGGTCGGGGCGAAGGCTCTCCATAGGATCAACCCCGCCACGAGGAGCTTTCGCCGGCTCATCGCCTCTGCTCCCCTGTCTCGGCGAAAATCAGGTCCTCGACCCGCCGACCGCCCACGAGATGCTCATCGATGACCCGATCCAGAGACTCGACTGTGAGGTTGGAGTACCAGGTGCCCTCGGGATAGACCACGCAGATGGCTCCCTGCTCGCAGATGCGAAGACAGTCCACCTTGCTGCGCAGGATCGAGCCGTCACCCGGCTCGACAGCGGTGGCCTCGGCTTCCGGGTTGCCGTGCCATGGGGGTGGGGCTGAGGCGAGGTCGAGCTCCTTCAGCCTGCGTTTGAGATGACTCCACAATGCTCGGGTCTGCTCTCGGGGAGCGCACCGTGGAGTTGTCTGATCGGCGCAGAGAAAGATGTGACGCTCCACCCTCGGGATGGACAGGGCTTCGCTGATCGCTTGGAGACGCTCCTCGTCCTTCAAGAGAAATCGGCCCTCCCGGCAGAGCCCGCGACCATATGTGCCTCTCTCACCCGCGAAAGATAGCCATCACCCGGCCTTTCCCTTCCGGTAGGCGTCGTCGCACCAGGTAGACAACACCCGCAATTAGCCTTTCCCGACTCATGCGCGAGGAACCGACCTTTCTGACCCCGGCGGCGCTCGAGAAGATGCGGGATGAGCTGGAGAAGCTCAAGACCGAGGGCCGGCGCGAGATCGAAGAGCGGATCGCCGAGGCCCGCTCCCATGGCGACCTGCGAGAGAACGCCGACTACGACGCCGCCAAGAACGACCAGGGCCTCATGGAGGCCAGGATTCGCAAGCTGGAGCACCTTCTCAACACCTCGGAAGTGCGTGAGGTCTCCGACACCGGGCGAGTGGAAATCGGATGCGTGGTCACGGTCGTCGACTCCGACGGCGACGAGCTCGAGTACTTCGTCGCTCCCCAGGAGAACAAGGTCTCGGGGATGCTCCTCGCCTCACCCACCAGCCCGCTGGGCGGCGCCCTCCTCGGCGCCTCGATCGGAGACGAGGTCTCCTACCAGGCGCCCGCAGGCACATTCACCCTGTCGGTGAAGTCGGTCCGTCCCTACGAGGGCTGATCGCATGCCGGTGCGCTGACCGGGATGGTCGGTCGCTGGTTAGCCTGACGCCGGTTTTGCCATCCGAGGGCTGCCGGTGAGATTCCGACTTAGACGACCCCGTCAACTCGCGAGAGATCTCCTTGCCGCGGCCCGCCGCGACCACGAGGAGGTCGCCGACTACCTGGAGACCCATTCCGAGGAGTGGGAAGCGCTGGCGGGGGCCGCTCCCGGGGATGCCGCCGACGTCCTCGAGCAGCTCACCGAGGAGGACGCGGCCGGCCTGCTCGCCGAGCTTGGGCCCGAGGACGTGGCCGACATCCTGGAGCAGATCGCACCCGAGCTCGCCGCCGAGTTGGTGGAGGAAGTTCCGATAGGGGATCTCTCCGCCGCGGTCGGCGAGATGACCGGTGAAGCAGCCGCCGACCTGTTGTTCGAGCTCGACGACGAAGTCTCGGAGAGTGTCCTCGCCCTCCTCGACGACGCCGCGGAGCAGGAGATACGGCGTCTTCTCGAATACCCACACGACACCGCCGGCGGTTTGATGACCACCGAGGTCGCCGCCCTCCCCATCGGGCTGACTGCCGGCGAGGCGATCGAGCGAATTCGCCAGCTCCACGAGGAGTTCGAAGACCTCTCCTACGTCTACGTGATCGACGACTACGGCAGGCTGAGGGGAGTCATCTACTTCCGCAACCTGGTCTTCGCCCGACCCGGAGCCAGCCTCGAGGAGGTGATGGTGCCCGAGCCGGTCTCGGTGCGCGCCCTCACCGACAGGGAGGAGGTGGCCGAGCTCAGCCAGAGGTACCGGCTCTTCGGGATCCCGGTCGTAGACGACGACGGGCGGTTGCTCGGGGTGGTCACCACCGATGCTGTCCTGGAGGCGATTCAGGACGAGGCGACCGAGGACTTCGCCGCCGCGGTCGGCGCCGGTGTCGAGGAGACGGTCTACACAGATGTGACCGTGTCGTTCCGGTCACGAGCGCCGTGGCTGCTTCTCAACCTGGTGCTGGCCTTGTTCGTCGCCTGGGTCATCGAACGACAAACCGGGGTCATCTCCTCGGAGCCGGTGTTGGCCGCCCTGATGCCGATCGTGGCCGCTCTCGGCGGGAACGGGGGCAACCAGAGCCTGGCAGTGATGATCCGCTCCCTCGCCTCGGATGACGTGCCCCGGGCACAGGTGACGGGGATCCTCCTCCGTCAGACCGGGGTCGGGCTGCTCAACGGGATCCTGCTCGCGCTGGCCTCAGCCGCCCTCACCTATCTCCTCATCGACGCCGGGGTGTTCCAAAGCAGCTCGGAGCCCCTGAGCATGGGCCTCGTCATCGGCATCGCCTGTCTTGCGAATCTCCTGATCGCCACCCTTTCCGGGGCGGCGATCCCCCTGGTCCTGCGACGCCTCGGTCTCGACCCGGCCCTGGCCTCGTCGATCCTCCTCACCCTGATCAGCGACGTGGTCGGCTTCGGAGGCTTCCTCTTGGTGGCTGCGGCCCTTCTCTAGACGGATCGGTCCGGCGCCGAGGAGACCTGTCAGCTCCCGATCACGAAGTCGGGCGAGTCGGAGAAGGGGCCGCGGAAGACCATGGTGGTGCCGTTCTGCACACTGGCGAAGTGATGGTCCTCGATGAGCTGCACCTCACCCTCGGTTCGCTCCGCCTCCGCCTTGCGAAAGGCGTCGACCGCCCCGGGATCGTCGAACACCTCTGCGGCGAAGGTGATGGTCCCGTCGTCGACCAGACCGACGACGAAGTTCTCCAGGTCGACATCGGTATAGGCACCGGGGGGCACGACGATGTACAGGGTCTCGCCGGCCGGGTCGGACTCCCGGCCCACGACCTCGTGGCCGCTCACTCTCTCACCACGCAGCGTGGTCGTCGTGGTCCCGTCGTCGCCGGCGGCGATCGAGGTGGTGGTCCCCTCGTCTCCGGCGGTCGTGGTGGGGCCGGCGATCAATGAAGAGGTCGTGCTGAGATCGGTGGTCTCATCCCCATCGCATGCCGCCGCTGCGAACAGCAGCAGCCCGAACAGGGCGAAACGCAATACATTCGAAGACATCATGGCCTACAAACGTACCCTGGTCGCTCTCGGTTCCAAACACCGCCCCGCTCAGTAAGGTCGTGTCCCATGTCCGGCACTCGAGCCGCCGCCGCAGTCGTAGCCTTGGCCATCCTCGTCGCGGGCCTGCAGTGGGTCACCACATCTCCCTTACGCGCCGAGGAGCCTGCGATTTGCCCTCCGGTGACGATGGACGTGCTCTTCCCTCCCACCACGCTCCCCCCGGAGACGACCACCGCCCAACCTGCCACCACGACCACGATCGCGACGACGACGACGGTGCCGGCCACGACAACGGTGCCCGCCGAGTCGACGACGACGTCGGCACCCGATAGCACCACCGTCCCTGCCGACGACACGACCACGACCCTCCCCGAGACCACGACCCTCCCCGAGGCCACGACTGTCCCGGAGACCACGACCACGATCCCCGAGACGACCACCCTCCCACCCTCTCCCCCTTGTCTGCCTTTCGTCTACGACATGGCCTGGCCCCTGGCCGGATCGGGTCAGATCGGCTCACCATTCGGGGCCGACCGCGACGGTGGGGCCCGTAAGCACCAGGGCAACGACATATCCGCACCCAAGCTCACTCCGGTCGTGGCCGTCGCCGACGGAATCGTGGTCAAAATCGCCCAGGACGTAGGCACCGAGAACTGTTGCTGGGCGATCATCGCGCATGTCGACGGTTGGCAGTCCTATTACATCCATCTCAACAACGATCGGTACGGGACGGACGACGGGCTCGGGTACGGCGTCAGGCCCGACCTCGCCGAAGGATCGGAGGTGACGCGGGGCGAAGTCATCGGATGGGTGGGCGACTCGGGGAATGCCGAAGACACGGTCGACCATCTCCACTTCGAGCTGCGTAACCCGGAAGGGCTCGCAGTAGACCCGCGCCCGAGCCTCGAGGTTGCCCTGGGTGCAGCGGAGTTGCCCGATCCTCAACCGACCTGGCCATACGCCGACGACGACGGCCACCCTGCGGAGGGAACGGCAGGGACCCTGCTCACCGAGGGCCTTCTCCTCGCCTGTGACGAGTCGATGGTCAGCTTCTGTCCCGAAGTGGTAGCCACCCCCGAGTTCGCTCGCGACCTGGCCGCCCATGTGGCCGGGAAGACCCCCCCTCCGGTCGATGCCCACAGCCAGCCCCTGCCCGGGCCGCTGGAAGCCGTCGACCCGTTGTCCCTGGCGGCGGTGCTCGGATGCGAGCCGGGCGGAGAATGTCTCCAGCTCGGGCTCCCCGAAACCGAGGTCGCCCGTATCGCCATGTGGGTTCGGATCGACGCGCTCGTCGCCACCCTCCGCCCCTCCAGCGTCCCGACCGAAGGGATACCTCAGGTGCACCTCCTCTCCGCCGAAGAGTCAGCGGAGCGACTTCGGGCAATCGGAGCCATCGAGGCATGCAACCTGCCTCTGGACAGCCGCCGACTGCTCACCAGGGGCGAAACCGTGACCCATCTGGTCTCGTGGATCCGGGGGGACAACCCCGAGCCCTGCTCGCCGCTCTAGCGCTCGACTCTCTGATAGAAGAGCCGGGCAATGTCTGCTGTGACCGGGCCCTCGCCGTAGAGACGATGCCCGACCGCCGACACCGGCTGGATCTCCCGGATCGTGGATAAGGCCATCACTTCGTCGACATCGTCGAGGCGGTCGAGGCTCCAGGTCGATTCGACCACGTCCAAGCCCAGCTCCAAGACGAGATCGAGCAGGATCCGCCGGGTGATCGAGTCGAGGATGCCCAGCTCCAGCGTGGGCGTCTCCACCACGCCTTCGACCACCCACGCCACGGAGAAGGTCGGGCCCTCGAGGATGACCCCATCTGTTGTGGTGAGCAAAGCATCGCCGAAACCCTCGTCGACCGCTCGACGGGTCGCCGCCATGTTGGGGGCGTAGGAGAGGACCTTGGCCCCGGCCAGCTCCCAATCGAGCCCGGCGGCGTGCCATGGGGCAGCGACGGGAAGAAGCGTGAGCGGGCCCTCCCCCTTGCTGTGGGGATGGGCGAACACAATGACGACCGGCTCGGCTGCGTCACCCGGAACGGCCGGGCCCCGGGTCAGCACCACCCTCACCGCACAATCCCCGCCCCCCCGGGCCACCTCGGTGATCCACCGGCCCAACTCGTGCCGCCCGGGCATGGCGATGTCGAGCGCCTTGGCGCTGCGGGCGAGACGGTCGAGATGCTCGTCGAGGGCGAACGGCCGACCCGAGTAGGCCCGGAGCACTTCGAAGCAGCCGTCGCCGCGCAACACCGACGAATCGGTCACAGGGATGGTCCCATCGGATTCGACACCGTTTATGAGCACCCTGGTGGTCATGGCAGAGGGGCTTTGTGCTTGTTGGTGATGGGGAGCCGCCGATCCTTGCCGAATGCCTTCACGGTGATCTTGACCCCGGGCGCCGACTGGCGGCGCTTGTACTCGTTACGGTCGATCATGTCGGCCACCCGGCTGACCAGCGCCGGGTCGAAGCCACGCTCCACGATCTCGGCCACACCCAGATCGGCTTCGATGTACAGCTGGAGGATCCCGTCGAGCACCTCGTAGGGCGGCAGACTGTCCGAGTCCCTTTGGTCCGGTCGCAGCTCCGCCGAAGGCGGTTTGTCGATCGTGTTCTGGGGGATGACGTCACCGTTCTTGTTGCGCCACCGTGACAGGTCGTAGACCAGGGTCTTGAACACGTCCTTGAGCACGGCATATCCGCCGACCATGTCCCCATACAGGGTGGCGTACCCCGCTGCCATCTCCGACTTATTCCCCGTCGCAACCACCATGGGGCCGTGCTTGTTCGATATCGCCATCAACATCGCTCCCCGGGCGCGAGCTTGAAGGTTCTCCTCTGCCGTCCCGAACCCGGTGCCGGCGAACACTGCTGAGAGGGCAACGAGAAAGGACCCGTAGACCTCGTCGACGGGGAGAACATCGAATCTGATCCCGAGGTTGTGCGCCAGCTGTCGGGCATCGTCGACGGAGTGCTGGGATGAGAACCTGGTCGGCATGGCCACCCCCCAAACCGAATCCGGACCCAGGGCGTCGGCAGCGATGGCCGCGGTCAGGGCCGAGTCGACCCCACCGGAGAGACCGATGACCACCCGCTCGAAGCCGTTCTTCCTGACGTAGTCGCCCAACCCGGTCTCGAGCGCCCGATACACCTCTTCCACCGGCTCCAGATGCTCCGTCATCGCGCCGACCGCCACCGGCTCGCCGGGCAGGGGAACCTCCACGACGAAGAGGTCCTCCTCGAATTGCGGTGAGCGGTGGACGATCGTGCCGTCCGCTGCAACCGCCAGCGAGCAGCCGTCGAAGACCAGTTCGTCCTGTCCACCGACCAGGTTGAGGTAGACCACAGGGACCCCCGAAGCCCGTGCCCGGTCGGCGATCATCGCCTCCCGCTCCCTCGCCTTCCCCTTGTGGAACGGCGAAGCGTTGATGTTGAGCAGGATCTGTGCCCCCGCAGCCGCCTGATCCCGGGGAGGGCCGTCGGGACGCCAGATGTCCTCGCAGATCGACACCCCGGCCCGGACTCCGGCCACCTGCCACACCCGAGCCGGTTCCTGGCCAATTGCGAAGTACCGGTCCTCGTCGAATACCCCATAGTTGGGAAGGAGGATCTTGTGGTAGACCCCGACCACCGCGCCCTCGTGGAGGATGGCCGCCGCATTGGCCACCCTGCGGTCCTTGGCATCGACGGCGCCCCGTGACGGACCCCGGGAGCGATCGACGAAACCGACGACCACCACCGTCGACCCGGACCTGGCCGCCAGCCGCTCCAGGACGTCGATGCCGGCGCCCACGAAGTCGGAGCGCAGGACCAGGTCTTCGGGGGGGTAACCGTTGATCGCCAACTCGGGCAACAAGAGCACATCCGCCCGCTCCCGCTCCGCCCAGGCCATGGCCCCCAAGATTCGCTCCTCGTTGCCGGCGAAGTCCCCGACACAGAGGTTCAGCTGCGCTCCGGCGACACGAAGTGGCATACCGCCACGATACGCCCCGACATACCCTGTCGTTCGTGACCGAGCGCAAACCGGCGACCGCGCCTCCATCCGAGGATGCTGCGAAGCTGTCACGCCTGGTCGAGGACGAGGCGCTCAGAGGGCTCATCCTCGATTTGGTGGCGAACGGCCCGGATCCGGGGGGAGCCATGGGGCGGCTGATCCCGATTCTGGAGGCAGACCCCGACCTCGTGCTGACCCGGCCCGCCCTCGACCGGGCATGCACCCTGGCCGGAGCCTCACAGGCCCTCAGCCAGACGGTTGCCCGGCACCCTGGTCTCCTCCTCGGTATCGCGCCCGACGAGTCCGTCGTCCTCCAGGTGCGAGCCGCCCTCGCCACCATCGCCGCCGACGACCTCTCCGGGTCGATCGACATGACCACGGCCACGGCCCTGTTCTCCGACGCAGTCGACGACGTGGTTGCCGGGGTCATGGCAAGGTCGCGTGAGCAACTGGCGGAGCGACACCCCATCGTCTCCGAGCTTCCCTTCTCGGTGATCGCCATGGGCAAGTGGGGCGCCAGGGAGCTCAACTACTCGTCGGACATCGACCTGATGTTCGTACACGACAATCACGAAGGGGACGACACACGCTCCCGGTCGGCGGCGATGGCGCTGGCCACGATGGTGAAGACCGCTTTGTCGGCCCCCAACGTCGACGGGCTCGGGCTCCAGGTGGACGCCGATCTCAGACCCGAGGGCTCGATCGGGCCGCTCACCCGCAGTCTCGACTCCTACTCCAGCTACTACTCCAGGTGGGGGGAGGCCTGGGAGCTCCAGGCCCTGCTCAAGTCGCGCCCGGTGGCAGGTGATGCCGGGCTCGGGGAGCGCTTCACCGCCATGGTGGACCATGTCATCTGGGAAGAGGGACTCGACGTGGAGGCGCTGCGCAGCATTCGCCGGCTCAAGGAGCAGGCTGAGTCGGGTGCCAGCCCGTCGGACATCAAGAGATCCCGGGGCGGGATCCGCGACGTCGAGTTCTCGGTGCAGCTGCTGCAACTGGTCCACGGCAGACTCGACCCCGGGTTGCGCAGCCTGGGAACCCTCGACGCCCTGCAGGCTCTCACCGACCACGGCTTCGTGGGCGACGAGGACCGGGCGCTGCTCAGCGACGCCTACGGGTTCCTCAGGGATCTCGAACATCGCATCCAGCTCTGGGACCTCCGCCAGACCCACGAGCTCCCCGACGACCCCGAGCGGCGGGCACAGCTGGGCAGGGCGCTCGGCCTCGGGCCCGATCCGGCCCGTGAGCTGGAACGCAGGCTGGGCGAGGTGCGCTCGATCGTGCGCGATGTCCACGAGCGTCTCTACTTCCGACCCATCCTCGACGCCCTCGTCGGCTCTCCGAGTGCCAGGCTGGGCGTCGAGCAGGCAGGGCTTCGCCTCGAGGCCCTCGGCTTCAGGGAGGTGCGAGCGGCGCAACACGCCTTGGCCGAGCTGACCTCAGGCCTGAGCCGGCGGTCGCAGGCCATGGACCAGGTCCTGCCCCTCATGCTGGACTGGTTGTCGCTCTCCCCCGACCCGGATCTGGGTCTCTCCCAACTCAGGGTGGTCCTGGCCAACACACCGGACCACGCCGCCCTGGTCACACTCCTCCAGGTCAACCCTCTGGCCGGCGAGAGGTTGTGCCGCCTCCTCGGGACCAGCCGTCTCCTCGGAGATCTGATCGACCGCATACCCGAGTTCGTGCCCCGATTGGCCGATGAGCAGCTCCTCGGCCAGATCCGGGATCGGGAGGAGGAGACGGCGCGCCTCGTCGGGCTTCTCGACTCCCGACCCGACACCGACGCAAAGGTCGGGACCATCCGGCGCATGACCCGGCGGCGAAAGCTGCGGATCGCGGCCCGGGACATCCTGGGACAAGCCGACACCTCGGCCACACTTCGCGCCCTGACCGACAGCGCGGACGCCGCCATGGCCGGCGCGATGCATGTGGTCACCGAAGGCGAAACCCCACGGTTTTGTGTCATCGCCATGGGCAAATGGGGGGGCGGGGACTTGTCCTATGGCTCCGACCTCGATCTCATGTACGCCTTCGACGACGAATCACGTCGTGACGAATCGTTTCGAATCGCCGCCGGCCTGGCCCGGGTGCTGTCGGAGCCCAGCCGCCATGGCGAGGCCTATTCGCTCGACGCCGATCTGAGGCCGGAGGGGCGAAAGGGCCCTCTGGCCAGGTCCATGGAGAGCTACCGCCGCTACTACAGCCAATGGGCGGAGCCCTGGGAGATGCTGGCCCTGGTCAAGGCTCGCATCGCGGTCGGCGACCCCGTCCTCGGCGCCGAATGGGCCGAGATGGTGGGCGAATACCTGTGGCGGGAGAGTCTCCCCACCGGATTCCTCCGCTCGATTCGAGAGATCAAAGCCCGGGTCGAGAACGAACGCATACCGTCGGGAGAGGACCCCGACTATCACCTCAAGCTGGGCCGGGGCAGCATCAGCGACATCGAGTTCCTGGCCCAGCTGCTCCAGATGAGGCATGGGGCGGCAAATCCCGCCCTCCGGGTCCCGGGCACGCTCGATGCCCTGGAGCTGCTCGCCGGCCATGGCCTGATCGAGGCCGACGAGCTGAACTCCCTCGCCGAGTCATACCTCTTTTGCACGAGGACCCGGCTCCGCCTCCATCTTCAGGTGGGGCGTGCGGTGGATTCCCTGCCCACCGACCCCGACCAACTGCGCAGCCTCGCCGCCTCTCTCGGCTTCGATCGCTCCTCCGAGCTCCGGGAGGAGTACCGGCGGGTCACCCGACGGGCACGGCGCGTATTCGAGTCCCGCTTCTACGAATGATCGGGCGGGTTAGCCTGCGGTCATGATCAGCCCGGAGGTACTCGACGGGTTGGTGGAAGACATTGTCCCCCAGGCGATCGAGTTGCGCCGGGTGCTCCACCGACACCCGGAGCCGGCCAACGAAGAGCACGAGACGACAGCTCTGATCGCGGCCGCTTTCGACGAGAGCGGGATCGGCTACCACGACAGACGACCATCCACCGGGCTCTGGCTCGACGTCGGGCCCGACCCGAAGATCGCGTTTCGCGCCGACCTCGACGCTCTGCCCATCCTCGAGCCCGAAGCGAACACCCCTCGGTCGGAGAATCCCGGTTGGATGCACGCCTGCGGACATGATGCGCACGCCGCCATCGCCTTCGGAGTCGTCCTGGCCCTGAATCGGGCCCGGGTCCCGGCAGGGGTCCGGGTGCTGTTCCAGCCGGCCGAAGAGACCTTCCCCGGAGGTGCCTCGAAATACGTCGAAGAGGGTCTCGTCGACGGTATGAAGGGCATCCTCGCCTTTCATGTCGATCCAACCCTGGAGACGGGCAGAGTGGGGAGTCGGGTCGGTCCCATCACTGCGAGCGCCGACAGGTTCACCATCGTGCTCGAAGGGCCGGGCGGGCACACCGCCCGACCGCACCAAACGGTGGACCTCATCGCCGACGCGGCTCGGCTTGTCCACGAGCTTCCCGGCATCCTGCGACGCACGGTGGACGCCAGGAGCACGCTGACCGTTGCCTTCGGCTCGATTCAGGGCGGACGCTCCTCGAATGTGATCCCGACACGGGTCGAACTACAGGGAACAGCCCGCACCCTCGATCGAGCCCTCTGGGAGGTTCTGCCCGGTGTCATGGACACGGCCATCGCCGGCCTCATCGCATGGTCCGGCGCCGCTTACAGCCTCGACTATGTGCAGGCGATCCCGCCGGTCGTCAACGACCACTCGGTGATCCAGGCGGCCACCGCCGGGATAGCCCATGGCATCGGCCCCGAGGTCGTGGTCCCAACCGAGCCATCGATGGGGGGCGAGGACTTCGCCAACTATCTGGCGGTGACCCCGGGCGGCCTCCTCCGCCTCGGTACATCGGGGAAGGGGCACGATCTCCACTCGCCCGGTTTCGTGCTCGACGAGGGGTCGATCGGCTTCGGCATCAAGGCCGGAGTGGCCGCCATACTCGGTTTGGCCCAGGAGCTCTGAGCGAAGGGCTGCAAAAGCGGCTGGCTACGATCCACGCCGTGGCGACCAATAGAGAAGCGCGTCGTGACCCGGCCATCTACGAGCCTCACATCGGAGAGACCCGGCAGTACTGGCGGGACATCATCCTCGGGGTCAACGACGGCCTGGTCTCCATATTCCTCCTCGTGGTTGGGGTCGTGGGCGGCGGGCTCGACTCCGGGCCGGTCCTGCTCACCGCTCTGGCCGGCGCCCTCGCCGGCGCGATATCCATGGCCGCCGGGGAGTACCTGGCCACCAAGTCACAGGACCAGGTGCTGGAAGCCGAGCTCAGGTTGGAGAGGGTCCATATCAGGGACCATCGTCAGCAGGAGCTCGATCAGCTTCGCGAGATGTTTGCCGACATGGGTCTCCACGAGGAAGACGTCGGCATGGTGGTCGCCGCATTCGACCGCTCCGACGACGCCATCCTCAACGCGATGAAGGCGCTCGAGTTCGGCTTCGTCGAGTCGGAGAGACGATCGCCGTACCGGGCTATGTTCGCTTCGGGTTTGCTCTTCCTGGTCGGGTCGCTCCCCTCCGTCATCCCCTTCGTCGTCTTCGATTCGGTGAACGTGGCTCTGGTCTGGGCCACCGTGCTCGCACTGGGCGGGTTGTTCGTCGTGGGGGTGGTGAAGGCCCGTGTCGCCAGGAACAGCTGGCTCACCTCCGGTTTGGAGAACATGGTGATCGCCGGCATCGGCGGAGTGATCGCCTGGCTCATCGGCGACGCGGTGGGTGCCGCCTTTGTCTGAGGTCGACCGCTTGCTGTAGCAAGCAGCTAGCTGTAAGCTTGCAGTAAGTGAACGAGAGCAAGCACACCGATCTCGGGGAGTTCATCCGACAGCAGAGGGAGAGAGCCAATCTCTCGCTCCGCCGATTGGCCGAGCGGGCCGGGATATCCAACCCCTATCTCTCGCAGATAGAGCGTGGAATCCGCCGACCCTCGGCCGAGATCCTCAGCCGGCTGTCGCGTGCACTCGAGATCTCGGCGAACACCCTGTACTCGAGGGCCGGTCTCATCGACGGGCCGCTCCACTCGTCAACGATCTTCGAGGCAATCGACGCCGACGGGCTGCTCAGCCCGAGTGAGAAGAAGGTGCTGCTCGATATGTACCACGCGCTGATCCATTCCAATGGGTCAGGCGACGACCACACCGAACAGGAGTGACGATGAAGACGAAGAACATCCTCTATGCCGCCGTCGGGGCGCCCGTGGTGGCTGCCCGCAAAGTCGGAGGCAAGATGGGCGATCTGCGCTCCAAGTTGAGCGAGGAAGCCACCGGCTACACACAGGTCGCAGAGAAGGCGATCGACAAATGGGCTGAAGAGGGCGAGAAGATCGTGAGCCGAGTCTCGGACGGAAAGGTCGTCGACGAGATCACGGCCAAGGTCGACCTCGATCAGGCCAAGGAGCAGGTCAGCAAGTTGCGTGACCAGCTCGAGGACATGCTGGCCACCTGGCGGACCTCCTTCCGCCCCGAGAAGGTGGAAGAGAAGGTCGAGCCCGCACCCGCCCAGGCGCCGGCGAAACCCGCCGGCAAGGCTCCGGCAAAGAAGCCGGCCGCTAGCAAGCCGGCGGCGAAGACCAGCACGGCGAAGGCCTCTACCGCCAAGACCTCCAAGTCAACCGCGGCGAAGACCAGCACGGCGAAGGCCTCTTAGAAGAAAGGGCCCCTTCGGGGGCCCTTTCCTCGTACTCGGTAGTCGGTACTCGGTACGTCGTACCCGGTACTTGGGACCGGAAAGGGCCCCTCGGGGCCCTTTCCTCAGCTCGGGTCGAGCTCCTTGGCGGCTTCGATCCAGACCTCGACCATCGCTTCGGTGGGGAGACGGCGGACCACCCGGGCATTGCCGTTGAACCCGATGATCTTGGCCAGCAGCGCGGTGGGATTGCGACGTCTCAGGTCACGCAGAGTGTCCACCCCCGCCGCGACCAGAAGCTCGGCGTACTCCGCGCCGACACCTTTCAGCCGGAGAAGATCGGAGTGATTGACCCATTGCTGGATGTGCTTTGGATCGAGACCGGTCGCGGCAGCCAGTTCGTTCCGACCCTTCCGGTCGCCGGCCAAATCGATCAGTCCCTTGCTCGTTCGAACTCCGGCCTTCCGCAGCTTGGTGGCTTCCTTGTGGCCGATGCCTGCCACCTGATCGATCCGAGCCATGTCTCCTTCTCTGCCATGCCAGAAATCAGAAGGTTCGACTCTAGACCGAAAGGCTCAGCTCGACCCGGGGTGCTTGGGTCGTAATTCGACGACGTCGGTCTCGGTGTCAACGTCCCGGGGCGCCAAGTCGGAGAACCAAACCTCGTTGACCCATTCGGGGTGCGCCTGCCACAGTCGCTGAGCCCCCTCGTCGCCTTCCAGAGACATGAGCCGGGGCCAGAGTGACCGATCGACCAGGACAGGGTTGCCCCAGCTGTACCTGTACTTGGGGACGCTCACCGGCTGGTCGCAGCGAGCATGTGACTCCATCAACTCCTCGACCACCGCGACTGCCACCGACGGCTGATCGCCCATGACGATCAATGCCTTGTCGCAGCGGGAGAGTCGGGTGAGCGCGTCGAGCCCGACCCGGATCGAGGATGCGATCCCCTCCGCCCATTCCGGGTTCTCGATGATTCCCACGTCCCCGAAATCGAAGGCCTCGAGTATCCGCTCGTAGTCGTGACCGAGCACTACCCACACTTCGTCTACGGGAAACTGACGGGTTCGGGCCACGACGTGGGAGAGGAGGTTGGTGCCTCCCCATGGCTCTAGCTGTTTTGGCCGGCCCAGGCGACGGGACTCCCCCGCGGCGAGGACGACGGCGGCAATCGACATCAGGGGCGGACCGGTCGGCCTTCGAGTGCAGGCTCTCGATCGTGGAGGTAGCGAACCGAGATCATCTCGCCCAAGATGGCAACCGCCACCTCGCCTGCGGATCTGGATCCGATGTCGAGGCCGATCGGCCCGTGGATGCGATCCACCTGAGCCGTGCTGAAGCCCGAAGCGAGAAGGCGCTCCCGGCGAGCTGCGGTGGTCTTGGCCGATCCCATCGCGCCGATGTAGCGAACCTCGGTCGGAAGCACGATCGGCCACAGTGGATCCTCGAAGCGCCGGTCGTGGGTGAGCACCACGACAAAGGTGCTCGCATCGAAAGAAGACGTGTCCACAACAGCGTCGGGCCAGCCAACCCTGAGCTCGTCGGCCGCGGGGAACCGCTCGGGTGTGACGAATGCGGGTCGAGGATCGGCGACCACGGTGTGGAACCCGAGAAGGCCGGCGTGCTCCACCAGCTCCTGAGCGATGTGGACCGCTCCGAAGACGAAGAGGCGGGGCCGGGGGAACAGGACTTCGAAGAAGACCTCGTCGTCCCCGTAGGCGAGAGTGGTACTCCTCTCGCGAGCCATCAGGGCCATCGCGTCGGACCGCACCTTCTCGGCCACGCTCTCGGGAATGGCTCCGGCAAGCACCTCACCCCCGGCGTCGATGACGGCCTTGGCTCCTGTGTGGGGACCGGCGATCACCGTGATCACGGCGCCGAGCGCATCCTCGTCGACCAGATTCTGGGTTGCGTCGAGAACCGGCGATGTCACCACGGCTCGATGTACACCTGGATCGTCCCTCCACAGGCGAGGCCGACGGCGAAGGCGTCGTCGTCGGCAATGCCGTACGTGACCAGTTCCGGTTCACCATGTTCGAGGACGGACAGTGCCCGGACCACCACGTCGTTCTCGACGCATCCTCCCGATACCGAGCCTTCCATCTCGCCGTCGGAGTTGACGAGCATCAGCGACCCCGGTCCACGCGGCGCCGACCCATAGGCCTTGACCACGGTGGCCTTGGCCACCTTCTTCCCCTGGTCGAGCCAGCTCCTGCGTCGGGCCAGTGTCTCTCTCATCGACGCCAAGGGTACCGATCAGGCAGTCATGAACTCCGAGCTGAAGGGAAATCGAGTCAGCGCACCCACCCCATGCGTGTCGAGAGGGGACGACACGAGAATCTGCTGGGTGCGTCCCCCGGCGTCGACCGTTGCCTCCATGGCCGCGGCCACGATGTCCTCCACCTCGAACATCGCCGAACTGCAGATCGGGCACCGATCGCCCGAGCGGATCAAGAAGCCACAGGAGTTGCAGATCGACCCGGGTCGCTTGAACTCCCCGGCGACCACCAAGGTGTCGACCGCCTGGGCATTGCATGCGGACAGCACCGGGCTGAGGCCCAACACCGCCAGACCGTCGCCCCACGCCGCGTCGCACAACTGCCCGGCCAGGGCGGACTCCCTGTTACCTCTCACTTCCTTGGCCCGATCCGCCAGCTCGACCCGGACCGCGTGCAAGGACAGTGTCTGCGGGCCGGCCTGGAATGTGACCCGTTGCAGACGTTTGAGGTACGGATGCAGGTTGCGGCCGATCTCCTCGATCGTCTCGCCGTGCCCTCCGATGGCGAGGTAGTCGAATGGGGAGCGTTGATGCTTCTCGAGCAGAATCGCCGCCGCGTCGCGCCACATTCGTGTCGAAACCTCGTCGGCTCTGCTCCGGACCGTGTGCTCCTCGTAGCCGGAGAAGCCTCCGAAGTTGGACTTCCCGATGTCGGCGATCAACGGTGGGCTCACCTCGTCCACCAGATCGCCGGAGGCGATGAACACCCTCGCCTGCGACCTGTCGGCGACCAGCACCCCTACCCGGAAGGCTCTCGGGGCGGCTCGCAATGGCCTCAGGTACGGCCGCGGGCCCAGGAACGAGACATTGGGAACCGGATGCGCAAGCGATTCGACCGCGAAGAGCCCGTCGAGGTCGGAGGCGAAGACGGCATAGGCCGGGGCACTGTCCGCCTCGAGGCTCTCGGCCTGGTCATGAATCCGCTTGGCGTCCGCCCGCACCGACTTCTGCACCGCTCTCTCCCTGGTGTCGGCGGCGTCACGCACCGGTCGTAAGAGATCGGTGAGCAGTGCGCCCATTCCCCCCGGGCTGGGGCGGCTCACGTAGACCGAGATGAGCGAACCGGAAGGGCTCCTCAGCTCGGCTATCGGGTCTGCAAGCACGGTCACCTCCCGCTTCTCCGGGGGATACGACCACATCGTTTGACGGTGTATCACCGACGCTCTCCAACCTACTCAGTACCGCGAGGAGGCGTCCCCGCGGGGACTCGCCTCAGAGGGAGCGGCTGAGCTCCGAGGTCAGGTCGTCGAGGAGCCAGCCCAGATAGTCCATGATGTCCCGCTGCTCGTCCGGCAGCTGGTCGTGGTCTTCCTCGACTTCGAGCCCGAACCTGGCCCCGAGTGCCAGCCGGCCTTCGTTCAACACCCGGAGGAAGGCATTGGCCTCCTCTCCGGTGAGATGGCAGCGGTCGTCGGCAAGGGCCCGCTGGAAGACATGACGATCGGCGTGCCGCGCCGCCGTCAGCTCCTCTCCCATGAGCCGCCACCACTCGTCATTCGAGTCGGGGTCGTCGAGATACACCGGGACCCGGAGCCGTCGCGACGCAGGGTCATCGCCGGTGCGGGGCAGCCCGGCCAGAACCTCGAGCACATCGGAGAGAAATGACCTCTCGGTGCCGGTGAGCTCGACGTCGATTCCGTCTCCCACCGCGATGAATCGTTGCTGCATCACTGTTCCATCGTGGCCCAGAGCCCATGACCGTGGAGCCGGTAGCAATCGATCTCTGCCTTCTCCCTGGGGCCGTCGGAGACGATTGCCCGGCCCTCGTGATGCACCTGGAGCATGAGCTCGGTCGCCTTGTTCTCGTCGTAGCCGAAGAGCTTGCGGAACACATAGACGACATACGACATGGTGTTCACCGGGTCGTTCCAGACGACCACCTGCCACGGTCGGTCGATGTCGAGATCCTCCCCGACGCCGGGGTCGATGACGGGCGTGGGATGCGTGGTCACCAGACCCTGATCGTAGGCAAGATCAGGGAGAATCATCCAGGCCCTCGTCGGACAGGGCGTCGAGGAGCCTGGCTCTGCACACCGTCACAGCATTGGCGAACCCGGGATCTGCGTAGGGAATCTCCGCCACCGGAAAGGGCGAGCCGACTCCGACGAAGCCGGGCAGCGGTTCGGGAAAATCCTCCACACCCAGGTCGACCATGCACCGGCTGAAGCTGTGAAGTTGCTCGACGACTATCTGCCGGAGCCGATCGTCGCCACCGACATCGAGCGCCCCCGCCTCCAGATGCTCGGAGCAGACGGAGACCGCCTCCGCCGTGGCCGGGTCGCCGAAGTCGAGGGTGGCCATCACCAGTTCGAGGCGGGGATGGCCGGTGGCATCGAGGGGGACCTCTTCTATCTCGATGCCGTTGTCGCCAAGACAGTTGCGAAAGGACTCGACGGCCACGTCGGGGACGATGGTGGTGGTGGTGGTGCTGGGAGCCGTCGAGGTCGTCGGGGCCGGGACTGCCGTGTCCGACGGCGATTCCCCATCCCCGGTGCAGGCCGAGGCGAGGGCGCAGGTCACCACGAGGATGATCGTCGACCGCCGAATCAGCTGCTCCCGGGTCCTTCGTCTTCGAGCCGGACATCGGTCATGCCGTCGGCGAGGATCATGGCCAGGTCACGGACCCGGACGTCATCCCGGCCCAACTCCTTGACCCCATCGTCGAGCATCACGAAGCAGAAGGGGCAGGCGATGGCGATCTCGTCGGCACCGGTGGCCAGGGCCTCCTCGGCCCGCTCGATGTTGATCTTCTTCCCGGTCTGCTCCTCCATCCAGAACCGGGCGCCTCCGGCCCCGCAACAGAGGGCACGCGTTCCATGACGGGGCATCTCGACGAGCTCGACGGACTGCGAGGACCCAATCACCTCTCTCGGTGCGAGATAGATGTCGTTGTGACGCCCCAGGTAGCAGGGATCGTGAAAGGCTATGCGTTTGGACACCCCATCCTCTCTGACAGGCGCTTCGAGACGGCCGGCGCCGAGGAGCTCGGCCAGCAGCTGGCTGTGGTGGACCACCTCGTAGCTGCCTCCGAGTTGGGGGTACTCGTTGGCAATGGCGTTGAAGCAATGGGCGCACTGGGTGATCACCCTGGTCACCCCCACCTCCTCGAAGGTGGCGATGTTCTCCAACGCCATCTGCTGGTAGATCAATTCGTTCCCGGCGCGCCGGGCCGGATCGCCGGTGCATGCCTCCCTGACCCCGAGGATGGCGAAGTCGATGCCAGCACGGTGGAGGAGCCGGGCAAGGGCCACCGAAACCGCGGTGTTTCGGTCGTCGTAGGACCCGGCGCACCCGACGAACCACAGATAGTCGGCCTTCGTCTTGCCGTTCTCGCCAAACACCGGGATCTCGAAGTCGAGCTCTTTGGTCCAATCCGCTCTCGCCTGACGGCTCAGACCCCAGGGATTGGCCTGGTTCTCCATGGAGACGAAGGCCCGGCCCAGCTCGGTGGGGAACTCTGATTCCATGAGGGTCAGATAGCGCCGCATGTCGAGGATGCGATCGAGGATCTCGATGTTCACCGGGCAGATCTCGTCACAGGCGCGACAGGCCACACATGCGAACACCTCGTCGGGGCGGACCCGGTCGAATAGTTGCCCCTCCCCGTCGAGCACGGCCAACGTCGACACCGGGCCGGAAACCCCGCCCACGGAGGCGGCGACCTCCCCGGTCTTGAGGACCATCTCCCTTGGGTCGAGAGGCTTGCCGGTGATATTCGCCGGGCAAACCGAGGTGCATCGACCGCAGATGGTGCAGGCATCGGTGTCGAAGATCTGCTTCCAGGTGAGATCGCCAACCACCGAGGCGCCGACGGTCTCTATGTCCTCGGCCTCGAGCAGATTGGGCATCTCGCGCATCGCCCCCTTGGGCCGGGGGCGGGCGGAGAGGAACATGTTGGCGGGCGAGGTGAACATGTGCCGGAGCTTGGTGACGGGGACCACGACGAGGAAAGCGACGAAGGTGGCGATGTGGAAGATCCAGATCGCCTGATGGAGGGCACCGGCCGATGACTGCTCGATCAGACCGGAGAGGGGGTAGCCGACGAAGGACCACACCTCGAACGCGGGTCGGCCGACGAGGGCGATGCGGGCGGCCTCGGTCGCTATCCCGGTCAGACCCATCAGGGCGAGGAGGCCGAGGATCAGGGCGTCCTCGGGCTTGGTCTTGGTCCTGATCCGCCCGGGTCTGACCACATACCGATTGATCGCGAACAGCGCGACGCCGGCGAGGAAGACCAGCGAGGCGAGATCGAGCGTGGCCGAATACCCCTGATAGACCATCCCGTGCAGGAATTTGAGATTGCCGGGGAGGATGTGGTCGATCTCGAGAATGACCGTCCCCAGGAAGAGAACCAGGAACCCGTAATAGAGGGCGGCATGGATCAAGCCCATCCGCGGGTCGCGCAGCAGGGTCTTCATGCGGAGCCCGGCATCGAGGTCCCTGATGCGCCGGGCCCAGTTGCCCCTTCGGGTCTCGTCTCTCCCCAGCGCCCAAGCCCGGGCACGCACGGCGAAGAGATGGAGCAGGAGCCAGACGAACCCGGCAACGCCCAGGTAGAAGACGACCTGGATCGAAAACGGGATGTTGCCGAACACCTCGCGACCCACATCGTGCACCGGATGCTCTGGAAACGTCCCCAGGACTCCCAGCCCCAGTGTGCCCAGGGCGAGGAGGACACCCAACCCTTCCAGGACCTGTGATGCAGTCGGTCGGCGCAGGCTCGACTGCGACTCTTCTTGTCGCTCCTCGGTCAGGGCCATGGACGGCGAGTGTAGGGGGCGGGACCCGCCTCACCCCCCAACTCCGTCCCGGCGATGTCTCCAGCTATCGGCAATCACCGAGCACGGCAGTGACAATTCGATAGTTGTCGAATCTACCCCTTGACAGACGACGCCCGCGTGAGATACTCTCCGTTCGAATGCTATCGAACTCTTACCGAGGAATACGCGATGGTCGAACTGATTAACCCCCAGTCCAGAATTCGAGATCTGACCGCAGCTGCGCGACGGATCCCGATCGACGTCGACGGGGGTGCGTCTTACGAGATCATCCTCACCATGTGGACCGTGTTCAACCCCGAGGAAACCGGCTGCGCGGTGGACCTCGGGCCCAAATGGTGCCAGGAGGTCAGAGAGGCCACGCCCGAGGACCTGGCAACGGAGGTGCAAGCACTGGCAGGCCCCAACGGCGCCGTCCTGCTCAGTCTGCTCGGCCTGGTCGCAGCGGCACCTCATCCTCATGACCCCGACCGGGTCCTCGACTGGCTCGGCTCGATCAACCCGCAACGTCTCCGTCGCTGGATGCTGGGTTACGTCGGAGACCTCGCCGACCCCGGGCTGATCGAACAGGCGGCGGACGGCGACATGGATGCCGTGCGGCAGGTCATCTCCACTGCCAAAGGGGGAAACCTCGACGAGGAGATCCAAAGCCACCTGATCTCGATCTTCGAGATCCCCGGGGAGGAATTGCGCGACCGACTGGTCCAGATGATCCGACGGTTCCGCGTCGAGGTCTTCAGCGAGCACGAGGAGGTCTTCACCGGGGCGATCAATCGGGCTGCCGCCGCACAGCGGGCCACGTCGACCCGGGACAGCGCCAAGGCCGAGATCGAAGAGGTGACCAACGGGCTCGACTACGAGATCCCCATCGGTGTCTCCCGGGTGACCCTGGTCCCCTCGGTCGTGGTCAAGCCGCTATCCCTCATTGACCAGAGCCGGGACACACTGCTCGTCTTCTACGGGATGGCAGACGAGTTCATCGACTCCGATCCCGAGGCACCACCGTCATGGCTGGTCAAGACGTACAAGGCGCTGAGCGACGAGCGACGGCTCCGAATCCTGCGACGTCTCTCCGAAGAAGAGGCCTCGTTGGACGATCTGGTCGACTTGCTCGGATTGTCCAAGTCCACGGTGCACCATCACATGAGCGTTCTTCGTGCCGCGGGCCTGGTCCGGGTTCGCATGAGCGGGAACAAAGACCACAAAGAATCCAAGACGTATGCCCTGCGGACCCAGGCATTGGCCAACGCCGGAGCCTTTCTCGACACCTATGTCAAGACCGACGAGCCGGCAGCCTCATGAGCGAGAGAGAATTTCGATGATCCCGATGATCAACGAGGCGGTCGTAGCCGACCGCATTCACAGTGCAAGACAGAGAGCAGCTAACCGACGTATGGCCCGGGTGGCGCGCGCCGGGGCCTTGCGGCGAGCCGGCCTCCAATCCCTCCGCGATGTGGTCGGCCTCGGGCTCATCGCAATCGGTGAGCGGCTGGTGCATCAACCTCCCAATCCTGATCCCACCTCTCTCCGCAGGGCTGCTTGAGCCCATGGTCTGAGGTTCGGTGACCGGTCACCGAACCTCGGGCTTCCGCTCAGGACCCGAACAGCGAGCGGACGAAGAACCAGGCGTTGGCCGGCCGCTCGGCGAGACGACGGGTGAGATAGGGGTACCACTGGGATCCGAAGGGCAGGTATACCCGCAGCGGGAACCCGGCCGCGAGGAGCTGGCGTTGCAGTGCGCTGCGAACCCCATAGAGCATCTGGAACTCGAAGGGCTGGTCCCGATCCCGAGCCAGCTCCCTCGTCAGTTCAACCAGATCGAGGTCATGCGTGGCCACGGCTGGACGCACCGTCTCGGCCTCCATCAGCGTGCGCAGTTGACTGGCAAAGGCCTGGTCGACGGCCGACTTCGAGGCGAGGGCGACCGCCGGCTCCTCCACGTAGGCGCCTTTGCAGAGCCGGATGTGACCGCCTAGGGGAAGGAGTCGCTCGAGGTCGGTAGGGGTGCGGTGGAGGTACGCCTGGAGTGCAACACCGAGATTCCGGTGGTGGGTCTGTGCCTTCTCGTAGATGCGGACCGTTGCATCGGTGAACCGCGAGTCCTCCATGTCGATGGTCACGGTCGTCGACACCCGATGAGCGCCCTCGGCGAGGCTGTCGAGGAGCTCGAAGGCCAGCCCTTCGTCGATGGCGAGCCCGAGTTGGGTCAGCTTGACGGAGATGTTCGCCTCGAGCTCCTCCGAGCCGACCCGTTCCAGGCCCTCCAGGTACTCGTCTCGCGCCTGGACGGCCGAGCCCCGGTCGGACACCTCCTCACCGAGAAAGTCGAGGGAGACGAGCAGCCCTTCCCCATTGAGCTTCTTGGCAACGGACACGGCCTCGTCGAGCGTGTCCCCGGCCACGAACCTGCGGGCGACCGCCTTTCCCGGCCGGGTTCGTGTGATTGTCCTCTCCACGGGGCCGGCCTCGGTCAAGGCCACGACCGCCCTGGAGAAGATGCTCAACCTTGCTCCCCGAGCTCGGCGGCGCGTTTTGCCGCGGCCCGGACCGCATCCTCCACCAGAGCCCGGAACCCGCGTTCTTCGAGGATGTGCACCGCGGCAGCCGTGGTCCCGCCCGGCGACGTGACCTGAGACCTCAGCTCGGCCGGGCTGGTCGCGGTGTCCGTGAGCAGATGGCCCGCCCCTCTGATGGTCTGGTGGACGAACTCTTCGGCAATGTCGCGAGGGAGGCCCTCCCGGACCGCCGCCTCCGTCAGGGCCTCGGCCAGCAAGAAGACATAGGCGGGGCCGGTGCCCGACACTGCAGTGACTGCATCGAGCAGTGACTCGTCCATCACCCTGACCCCGCCCACGGCGCCGAGCACCCGGGTGGCGAGCTTGAGGTGCTCCTCGCCGGCGTGGGCTCCCCCGGCGATTCCGGTGACCCCCTCCCCGACCAGGGCCGGTGTGTTGGGCATGGCTCGGACCACCGGTATCTCACCGAGCCTCTCCTCGTAAGTGCTTGTGGTTATGCCCGCGGCTAGAGAAAGCAGCATCTGGCCCGGGGACAAGCCCATGGCGAGCCGATCGATCACCACACCGACGTCTCGTGGCTTCACCGCGACCACCACAACCTGACGTGACTCGATCGCCTCCCTCGCCTCGAGTGACACCGGGGACTTCGACCTGCGGGCCAGATCGGCGGCTCGATCTTCCCGGCGCACGCAAAGAGAGAGCTCGTCGGCGGCCCACCCGGCGCGCTTGAGACCGCTGAACAACGCCTCGCCCATGGCGCCGACGCCGATGATGGCAACCGATGGATGGTCGCTCATGCGCGGATTATATGAATCGATTGGGAGCTCGACCCAGGCGGGCATGCCGCGGCGACGCTACTTCTCCCCCACCCTGCTCCGAAGTCGGCGGATCTCGTCGTAAACGCCATCTGTGAGCGTCGTAGAAGCCGGGGCCGAGACTCCCTTGAGCTCGGAAGCGATCCGAGCCTTCACCGGAGGCAGAATCGGCTCAGGCTCTTGGTCGTCTAGCGGAGCGGCACGCTCGGTGCCTTCTCCGTCGTCGACGCGGTCGCTCGACGGGGAACCCATCTCACCGGCCTCTGCGGGCCAGTCGGGGCCCGCCGATCCCGGTGCGACGCCCTCGGCAAGCCGGTCCAGCCAGTCGCTCTCGCCTTCCTGATGCAACACGGTGTCGGCCAATCCGAGTCGGTGAAGGGTATGGAAGATTCGGACGGCCCCACCCCGGCCGTAACGACTCTCCAGGGCGTCGAACGTGAATGTCGGCACCAGATTCACGAACACCTGCCAGTCACCCGGTTCGATGGACACCGGCTCTTCGATCTCGGGTATCAGCTTGACCGCATTGGCGTCGAACAACCCGGAGGCGACAACCTCGCCTTCGAGTGATTGGAGTCCTTCGACATCGAGCAGGACCTCTTCGACGGTCCAGCCTTTGGTGTCGGGTCCGTCGGCGGCCCCGACCGAGAACGAGCCCTCTTCCACGGTGGAGAGGACATAGAGGATGTCGGCGACCCCGGCCCGGTCGTTCCCCGCATATGCCCCTTGGGCCCCGACGAGCTCGGCGCCGGTGACCCGACCTTCACGGAAATGGACACGCCCGCGCCGCTGACCCTCGATGTCGAGCGAACCGGTCTTCTTGGTGACCTGCATGATCTGGAGCAGGTCGTTGATACTCCAGTCAGAGAGCTGACCCGAGAGATGCATCGTTCCTTCCGTGTCCCGTATCGGCCATATCGGCAGGAAACCGGGAACGGTTGAGGCGTTCAGGCATTCTTGGCAGCCTTCATCGCCTTCTTTTTCTCCCTGAGCACGAGCACATCCTCGAAGCTGGCGACGTCGGCGATAGAAGGCCAGTTCGCCGCCTTCTCCTCCCACCCTTCGGGT
>Ga0299914_10000477_pt1 | contig 24283 bp, 25 predicted proteins | sample RVTome_10_FD_201361 | JGI IMG/M metagenome (GOLD analysis project Ga0299914, IMG submission 201361) | Soil microbial communities from uranium-contaminated site in the Upper Colorado River Basin, Wyoming, United States - RVT153D57 (version 2) ... | reverse complement strand
TCCCTTCCACTTGGAGTCCGGCATCGGCCGCGGCGACGCTACAAGACATGGCTGGCAACGGACGGGCCACGGCGGGCGGCGACGATGACGGCGACACGGCGGTCCCGCCCGTCGTCAGATACGAGGAGCACGACGGGATCGCCGTCGTCACCCTCGACCGGCCCCACAAGAAGAACACCCTCGACGAGGCGATGATCCAGGGCGTCGCGGACGGCATCGACCGCGCCACCGCCTCGCCGGAGGTCAGTGCGGTCGTGCTGCGTGGCGAGGGGGACACCTTCACGGCCGGCTACGACCTGAACCCCGGCGACGCCGGTGGTGGCTGGGGCTCGCCCTACGGCGCGCCGGAACCCGAGGGCGGCGCCCGGCCCGGGGCCTGGGACCCCGTCAGAGACTGGCAGTTCATGGGCAACAACGTGCGCCGCTTCATGAAGATCTGGGAATCCCCCAAGCCGGTCCTGGGTGAGATCCGTGGCTGGGCTGTGGGCGGAGCCACCGACCTGGTGCTGTGCTGCGACCTCCTCTACATGGCCAGCGATGCCCACATCGGCTATGCCCCCAGCCGGATCTACGGGACCCCCACGACGATGATGTGGGTGTACCGGCTGGGCTTGGAGCATGCCAAGCGCTTCCTGCTGACGGGGCGCGCCATCGACGCCGCCACCGCCTACCGGATCGGCCTGGTGTCCGAGGTGCTGCCCCCCGACGAGCTGTCGGCCCACGTCGAGGCCGAGGCCAGGCTCTTCGGGCACATCCCGGCCAACCAGCTGGCCTTGAACAAGCTGCTCGTCAACCAGGCCTTCGAAAACATGGGACTGCGCACCAGCCAGCTGCTGGGAACCTTCTTCGACGGCGTCACCCGCCACACCGAGGAGGCCTATCGCTGGGTGGAGAGCTTCGGCACGAAGGGCTTCCGCCAGGTCATCAGGGAGCGGGACGCTCCGTGGGGCGACTACGGCGAGCGCGCCGCCGGTCCCCCGCAGGGCGCGACCCGGTCTGACGACAGCCCCGCTGAGCCGGACGAGGAGGCATCGCCATGACCGTCCCAGTCGAGCACGACGGTCCGGTCATCGTGGTCACCATCGACCGGCCCGAGGCCCGCAACGAACCTCGGGGCGGCGCTGCACCGCGAGGTCGAGCTGGGCATGGCCACGATCCGCTCGGGGGAGACACGTGCCGGGGCAGCCCGGTTCGCGGCGGGGGCCGGGCGTCATGGCTCCTTCGAGGACCTCGAGGTCTCCTGAGGACTCGGGTGCAGGTGCGCGATGGGTATTTCACCGATGCGCCACCGGCCATCGACCCGGCGTTCAGGGGATGTTCATCCACGAGCGAAAGGATGCGGGTGCAGCCGTGATCGCCGGGACCCCCTCCACCCGGCATGCGAGCTGATCCCGGCGACCGGGGGGCGCAGGCGCGCCCCCCGGTCAGCTTCGGGCGGCGCCGGGGTTGCAGGACCCACCGGTCGCCTCGGCGCCTTCGATCCCGGCGACCGTATCGATCGATCCGTCCAGTTCGGCCAGCACGGCGTCGGTGTCCGCCCCGAGGCTGCGGGCGGGCCAGCGGACCCGGCCCGGTGTGGCGCTGAGCCGGGCCACCAGGCCCTGCATGGGGGTGCCGCCGACGTCGATGACGGCGCCCCGCTCGGCCAGGTGGGGGTCGCCAGCCAGGTCGGCCATGTCGTAGACGAGGGCGGCGGCGGCCTCCACCCGGTCGAACTCGGCCAGCACGACCTCGCTGCTGCGCTCGGCCACCCAGCGGGCCAGGGCGCCGTCCACCTCCTGGCGATGGGCCACGCGGCCGTCGAAGCTGACGAAGCGATCGTCGTCGCCCAACCCGACGAGCTCCATGACACGCCTGGCCACCGACTCCGCCGAGGTGCTCACCGCCACCCAGCGACCGTCGGCGCAGCGGTACGTGTTGCGCGGGACGGTGTAGGGGATCTGTGAGCCGAGCCGCTCCTGCTGCACACCGGTGCGCATGTACGTCGAGAGCAAGGGCCCCATGAGCTGCAACATCGACTCGAGCAGGTTGACGTCGACGACCTGACCGACGCCCGAGTGCACCGCCACCATGGTGGCGAAGGCGGCCACCAGCGCGGTGACCTCGTCGGTGAGGGCGATGGGCGGAAGGGTCGGACCGCTCTCGGCGGAGCCGTTGATGGCGGCGAACCCCGACATGGCCTCGGCCAGGGTGGCGAAGCCGGCCCGCCGTGCGTACGGCCCGTCCTGGCCGAATCCGCTCACCCTGGTGATGACCAGGTCCGGATTGCTGGCGTGCAGGACCTCCGGCCCCAGACCCAGCGCCTCCAGCTTGCCGGGACGGAAGTTCTCGATCACCACGTCGGCCGAGGAGGCCAGGGCCAACAGGGCCCGGCGACCCGCTTGTGTGGCCAGATCGAGCTCGACGCTGCGCTTGCCGCGCCCCACCAGCTTCCAGAAGAAGGTCACGTCGTCGCTGGGGTCACGCCAGCCGAGTGACCTGGTGGTGTCCCCCACGCCCGGCCGTTCGACCTTGATCACGTCGGCACCGAAGTCGGCCAGATAGCGGCCGCAGTTCGGCCCGGCCAGAACGGTGGCAAGCTCGATCACGCGAAGGTCGGACAGTGGCACGCCGAGATGTTAGGGACGCCGGGGTCGACCGGCGGCGGCGGCGGCGCGCCGGTGGTCAGTCACGTGGTGGCCCAGGGGGGCGGGGGTTACCCGCGCCGGCATGGGTCGTTGACACCATGAAGATGCTGGTCTCCCATCCCCACCCGCGGCCGAGCCTGGCACGAGTCCTGTGCGCCGTGGCCGGTCTCCTGGCCGCCGCCGTGGTCGCCGCTGGGACCGCTACCCCGGCCGCCGCGGCGACGATCGAGGTAGGTCCCGACGACGACTTGACCGCCGCCCTCGCTGAGCTCGAGTCCGGTGACGAGTTGATCCTGGCACCGGGTACCTACACGCTCACCGGGCGGGTCGACCTGCGCGCCGACGCATCGGCGGACTCGCCCATCACCGTCCGCAGCGCCGAGGGCAGCGAGACCGTCCTCATCGACGGCGGCAAGCCCATCCATCTGATCGACAGCAGCTACTGGCAGTTCGAGGATCTCACGTTCGACAACGTGCGACTCCGCTTCGTCAGCGAGCAGGCCGACGGCTTCGAGTACCACGCTCGCGTGGCCGGCAACCACTTCATCGGCCAAGGCGTCTTCCTGAACAACGCCTCGGCGGTGGAGCTCGTCGACAACCACTTCCAGGACGTCCGATCCCTGCAGCCAGACGTCGATCGCCATGCCATGCACTTCGTCGGGGCGTCCTCGGACCTACGCATCACCGGGAACCTCGTCGAGAACGCCAGCGCCGACGCCATCCAGGCCCAGGGTGCAGTCGACGACGTCGTGGTCGAGGGCAACGAGTTCCGCGTCAACCGCCCCCACCCCAGCGACGATCCGTTCTGCAGCACCGGCGAGAACGCCATCGACATCAAGCGGGCCGAGGGATGGACCATACGGGACAACTACTTCCACGGGTTCCAGGAGGTGCCGGGCTGCGACGCCTTCGATTCCACCAGCGTCGGCGGCGAGGCCATCGTCATCCACAAGCACGGGGCGCGCGACTTCGAGATCATCGACAACCGCTTCGAGGACAATTCCGTGCACCTGCTCATCGCCGGTAAGACGTGCATCGCCAGTGGAACGGACTGCAGTGGGCCGCTGCTCACCGAGGGCGTGCGCGTCGAGGGGAACTCCTTCCGCAGCGCCGACGTGCCGGGCGAGTCCGTAGGGGTGAGGATCACCCCGGGGTTGGGGATCGCCGAGCTCGACGATCCGGTCGGGCCGATCGACGTCTCGGTCGTGGGCAACACCTTCGACGGCGTCCCCTTGGTGGTGGAGGTCAACGCCCGCTCCTTCCCCACTGACGGTGGCCGGGTGTTCACCACGCCGGCCGGCATCACCGTCGCCGACAACCTCCACCACGGCGGCCAGATGCGGCTCGCCCCCGAAGCCGAGGTGGAGTCGGCCGGCAACGAAGTGGTGGACGGCCCCGAGGAGCTGCGGCTCCCCGTCACCGACGAGGCTGACTCCGCCACACCGGCCACCGACGGGACCGACTCCGGCCCGCCGGCAAGCGATCGACCCGAGAGCAGCCGCACGCAGTCTTCGCCGGAAACTGCCGAGGTGGCGGCGGCGCCGACCGATGGCGGCGATCCCGGCTTCGACTGGGCATGGATCGGCATCTTCGTCATCGCCGCCGGCACCCTCGCCGCCGTGGCGCTGATACTGCGAACCATGCTGACGCGCCGCCGCGGCTCGACCGGCTGAGACCGGGGCCGGCGCGGCCGGACCCCCGGGTTCGCCCCCCGTCGAGGCACGCGTCAGGATGGCGCCATGAGCTCGGCTCCAACGCCGTCATGAGCCTCGTCGCCGGCGTCGACTCCTCCACCCGGTCCACCACCGTCGAGGTTCGCCACGCCGACACGGGCGAGCTGGTCGGCCGGGGTCGCGCCTCTCACCCGGCGACGGCCCCGCCCGTCAGCGAGCAGGACCCCGCCGACTGGTGGACCGCCTTCGAGGCGGCGTGGTCCCAGGCCGGTGCGTCCCCCGTCGCCGCTCTGTCGGTGGCCGCGCAGCAGCACGGCCTGGTGGCACTCGACGGCCGTCGACGTGTCATCAGGCCGGCCAAGCTCTGGAACGACACCGAGTCGTCCGCCGATGCCGGCTGGCTGATCGCACAGGCGGCGGAACTGAGCGAGGACGACGACGGAAGGGACTGGCTGGCGCGCAGGACGGGCTCTGTGCCGGTGGCGTCGTTCACTTCTACGAAGCTGAGCTGGCTGCACCGCAGCGAGCCCGAGGCCTGGGCGCGCCTGGCCCACGTCCTGCTGCCCCACGACTGGCTCACCTTCCAGCTCACGGGTGAGCTGGTGACCGACCGCGGCGACGCCTCCGGCACCGGCTACTGGAGCCCTCAGGACGGCGGGTACTGCTGGGACGTCCTGGCCATCATCGACGCTCATCGCGACTGGCCGGCAGTGCTGCCCCACGTGCTCGGCCCGTTCGAGGCGGCGGGGACGTGGGGCGACACCACCATCGGGCCCGGAACGGGCGACAACATGGCCGCCGCCCTCGGGTTGGGAGTGCAGCCCGGCGACGTGGTGGTGTCGGTGGGCACGTCTGGCGGGTTGTTCACCTCGGCAGACTGCGCTGTCGTCGACCCCAGCGGTGCCGTGGCCGGCTTCGCCGATGCCGCCGGTCGTTTCCTGCCCCTGGTGGGCACTCTCAACGCCGCCGGGGTGTCCGACGCCGTGGCTCGCCTGCTGGGCCTGGACCTGGACTCGTTCGACGGCCTGGCGATGGCGTCGCCCCCCGGAGCGGGCGGGCTGACCCTGGTCCCCTGGTTCGACGGTGAACGGACACCGGATCGGCCGGCCGCGTCCGGCCTGCTCCGTGGTCTGCGGACCGACGTGAGCGCCGAGCAGGTGGCCAGAGCCGCCGTGGAGGGCGTGGTCTGCGGGCTGCTCCACGGTCTGGACAAGCTGGCGGCCACCGGCGTGGACACCGACGGCCGCCTGCTGCTCACCGGTGGCGGTGCCCGATCACCCGCCTACCGGCAGGTCCTGGCCGACCTGTCGGGTCGGGTGGTCACCGTGCCCGACGCCGGCGACGCCGTCGCATGCGGGGCCGCCGTGCAGGCTGCGGCGGTGGTGGACGGTACAGATCCGAGCACGTTGACCGACGCCTGGGGACTGGGCCTCGGCCCCGAAGTCGAACCCGCTGCGGTGGACCGCGAGGCCGTGCGCCAGGCCTACGCCGATGCGTGCCGGCTGTACGACGCCTGACGGCCGCGGGCTGGCGGCCGGAGCGGTCGGCGTGGACCGGGCGCTACGGCTGCTCATGGCCGTGGCCGCACCGCTGGCCCTGCTCGTGGCGTGCGGCGGTGGCGGGCCCAGTGGGCTGCAGGACCGGGAGTGGTTCCTGGTGGCGCTGGGCGACCCAGACGAGCCCACACCCACCGACCCCACCCGACCGGCCACCGCCACCTTCGCCGACGGTCTGCTGTCGGGCCGTGGGCCCTGCAACGAGTTCAGGGCCTCGTACCGGCTGGCCGGCGACGATGAACCCGACGACACCCTGTCGATAGGCGACGTCGCCTCGACCAGGGCTCTGTGCGGCGATGCCGCCCTCGATGATCAGGAGACCCGCTACCTCTCGTACCTGCCGATTGCGGTCGCCTACACCGTGGAGGACGACACGCTGCGCATAGACACAGCGCGGGGACCGGTGCTGGTGTTCCATGAGGAGGCGGGCGGTGGGTGAGCGGCGAGCTACGGTCGCCTGATGGGCCAGTACTGCACCACCGAGGCGTCCGACCACATCCTGACCATCACCCTCAGCCGGCCGGAGGTGATGAACGCGCTGCACCCGCCCGCCAACGCAGAGCTCGCTGAGGTGTTCGACGAGTTCGCCGCCACCGACGACCTCTGGGTGGCCATCGTCACCGGTGCCGGCGACCGGGCCTTCAGTGCCGGCAACGACCTCAAGTACCAGGCCTCGGGCGGGGAGATGGGCCAGCCGGCCACCGGGTTCGCCGGCCTCACCGCCCGCTACGACCTCCTCAAGCCTGTCATCGCCGCGGTGAACGGCGTGGCCATGGGCGGAGGGTTCGAGATCGCCCTGGCCTGCGACGTCATCATCGCCGCCGAGAGCGCGGTCTTCGCACTGCCCGAACCCAGGGTTGGCCTGGCCGCGCTGGCCGGCGGCCTGCACCGCCTGCCGCGCGCCATAGGCGTCAAGCGGGCCATGGGCATGATCCTCACCGGCCGGCGCGTTCCCGCCAGCGAAGGGCAGGAGCTCGGCTTCGTGAACGAGGTGGTTCCCGACGGCGAGCTCATGGATGCCGCCGACCGATGGGCCCGGATGATGCTCGAATGCTCACCGATGTCGATCAGAGCCTCCAAGCAGGCCGTGTACGAAGGGCTCGAGCTCGCCGGAGTCAGGGCCGCGTCGGAGGCGAGGTACCCCGCCGTCCGCGACATGGCTCAGAGCGAGGACTTCGTCGAGGGGCCCAAGGCCTTCGCCGAGAAGCGCCCACCCCAGTGGAAGGGCCGGTAGCCCCTTCTCAGTGATTCTCATCGCCGGGGGTAGGCTCGCCGACGATGCCAGCTGGCGATGACCAACGGCGCAGGGGTGCACCCCCGGCCGAGCCCCGGGCTGCCAACGAGGTCCACACGACGGTCGCCAAGCGGCTGGGCCGCCTGGACCAGCGATACACCCGCAACCGGCGCGCCCTCGTCGATGTGCTGCGGGTGGCGGCCGGCCCGCTGACCATCGCCGACATCCTCGGGCGCGACGAGGACCTCGCCCTGAGCTCGGCCTACCGCAACCTGGCCGTGCTGGCCGAGGTCGGAGTGGTGCACCGCGTGTCCACCGGCGACGACCACACCCGATACGAGCTGGCCGAGATGTTGACCGGGCACCACCATCACCACCTCGTCTGCGATTCGTGCGGCTCGGTGTCGGACTTCACCCTGACCGAGGATCTCGAGGAGGTGCTGCAGAAGGCTCTCGACGGCGTCGCCGCCAGCGCCGCCTTCCGGACCGACCATCACCGCCTCGACCTCGTCGGCACCTGTGACGCCTGCCGGTAGCGGCCACGGGCGGCCACGGCGACGCGGCGGCTCGCCCCGATGACGGGATGCGACGCGCTGGTGGTCGGCGGGGGCATCGCCGGCGCCTCCGTGGCGGCAGAGCTCAGCAGCCGCTGCGAGGTCGTGTTGGCCGAGCGCGAGAGCCAGCTCTCCCTGCACACCACGGGACGATCCGCCGCCATGTTCCTCCAGAGCTACGGACCGCCACAGATCCGGTTGCTCACACGGGCTTCGCGGGACCACATGGAGCAGGTCGGCGAGCATGAGGGCGTGCCCGTCCTCACCCCCCGGCGGTTGCTGTGGATCGCCGGCGCCGACAGGCTGGCGGAGCTGCGCAGCGCCGTGGAGAAGCTGCCGGACCTGCGCCCCGTGGATGCCGAGGCGGCGGTGGCCATGTGCGCCGCGCTCGACCCCGATTGGCTGGCCGCGGCTGCCCTCGAGGAGGACGCCTGCGACATCGACGTACCGCTGCTGTGCGCATCGTTCGCCAACACCGCCCGGGACAACGGATCACGGGTCGTCACCGGGGCGGAGGTGGGTGGCGCCGAACGGCGGAACGGCCGCTGGCGGGTGGTGACGGCAGCGGGCCGCTTCGACGCCGCTGTCGTGGTCGTGGCGGCCGGAGCCTGGGCCGACCAGGTGGCCCGGACCTTCGGAGCGCGGCCGGTCGGCCTTCGCCCCTTGCGACGGACGATCGCTGTGGCACGACCGGCACGGATGCCCATCGAGCCGGCCTGGCCGATGGTGGTCGGCGTCGACGAGTCGTTCTACTTCCGTCCCGAGGGCCCCAACCTCCTAGTGTCCCCGGCCGATCAGACACCTTCGGCGCCCTGCGACGCAAGGCCCGAGGAGACCGATGTGGCCATCGCTCTGGAGCGGGTCAACGCCGTGACCCGCCTCGGACTGCGCTCGGTGCTGACGGCGTGGGCGGGGCTGCGCACCTTCGCGCCCGACGGCAATCCCGTCATCGGCTACGACCCCGACGTGGACGGCGTGTACTGGCTGGCCGGTCAAGGCGGCTACGGCATCCAGACGGCGCCAGCCATAGCCCGCCTGGCTGCCGCTCAGGTGTGGGGGGACCCGATCCCGCCGGATCTGGTGGCGGCCGGGCTCGACCTGACCGACCTGCAGCCCCAGCGGCTGCACGCCCAGGAGGTGGAGGCTCCGTGAGCGTGTTCCGGACGCAGGTGGGAGTGGTCGGCGCCGGCCCGGCCGGACTGGTGCTCAGCCACCTCCTGGCGGCACGCGGCCTCGACTGCATCGTCATCGAGAACCGCAGCCGGGACTACGTCGAGCAGCGGGTCCGTGCCGGTGTTCTGGAGCACCCCACCGTCGAGCTGCTACGGGAACTGGGTGTGGCCGACCGGCTCGACCGCGAGGCGCTGGTGCATCGCGGGGTCGAGCTCTCCTTCGCGGGGCAGCGTCGCCGCATCGACTTCGTCGACCTGACCGGGCGGCACATCACCGTGTACGGCCAGCAGGAGGTCGTCAAGGACCTGATCGCCGCACGCCTGGACGACGGCGGCAGCATCCACTTCGAGGTGGACGACGTGAGCGTGCACGACCTCGACTCCACGCGGCCGCGAATCTCCTTCAGCCAGCACGGCGACACCCACGAGATCCAATGCGACATCGTGGCCGGCTGCGACGGCTTCCACGGCGTGTGCCGGCCGTCGATACCGGCCGGAGCGCTCACGACCTACGAGCACGAGTGGCCCTTCGCCTGGCTGGGCATCCTGGCCCGAGCGGCTCCGACGACCGACGAGCTGATCTACAGCGGTCACGAACGGGGCTTCTCGCTGTACAGCATGCGGTCCCCCGAGATCACCCGCCTCTACCTGCAGGTGGCCCTCGACGACGACCTCGACGCCTGGCCGCCGGACCGGATCTGGAGCGAGTTGTCGGCCCGGCTGCCCACCGATCTCGGCTTCGAGCTCGTCGAGGGCCCGATCATCGAGCAGGGCATCACCGCCCTGCGCAGCTTCGTGGTCACGCCCATGCGCTACGGCCGCCTCTTCCTGGCCGGGGATGCGGCCCACATCGTGCCCGCCACCGGGGCCAAGGGGCTCAACCTGGCCGTGGCCGACGTGTTCGTGCTGGCCGAGGGCCTCGACACCTTCTACCGGACCGGCGACGAGTCGTTGCTGGACGCCTACTCGGCCACCTGTGAGCGGCGGGTGTGGCGCGTGCAGCACTTCTCGTGGTGGATGACCTCGATGCTGCACCGCTTCGACCACCACGACACCTTCCAGCGCCGGTTGCAGCTGTCCGAGCTGGCCTACGTCACCTCGTCACGAGCGGCCTCCACCTCCCTGGCCGAGAACTACGTCGGGCTGCCCTTCGGCCTGCCCGCCACCGTCGTCACGTGAGATCCGATCGGGGGTGCAGGTCACCCGAACACGATCGTCCGGGGGCCGGTGACGACCACGCGGTGCTCGAGGTGGGCTCGCACGGCGTGGGCCAGGACGTTGTTCTCCAACTCGCGGCCGCGCCGCACCAGGTCCGAGACGGTGTCGCGGTGGGAGACTCGGGTCACGTCCTGATGGATGATCGGACCCTCGTCCAGGTCGGCGCTGGCGTAGTGGGCCGTGGCTCCTATCACCTTCACCCCGCGCTCGTGGGCCTGGTGGTAGGGACGTCCTCCCTTGAACGCGGGCAGCATCGAGTGGTGGATGTTGATGATGCGGTTCGGGTAGGCGTCCACGACGGTGGACGTGAGGATCTGCATGTAGCGGGCCAGCACCACCAGCTCCACGCCGCAGCCGGCCATGACCTCGAGCATCCGCGCCTCCTGGCCGGGCTTGGTGTCCGGTGTCACCGGCAGGTGGTGGAAGTCCACCCCGAACGATCGGGCCACGTCGCCATGGTCGGGGTGGTTGGACACGACCACCCGCACGTCGCCGGGTATGTCGCCGATGCGCCAGCGGGCCAGCAGGTCGTACAGGCAGTGGGCCTGCCGGGAGACCAGGATGCCCAGGCCGGCCCGTTCGGAGCTGCGGTGCAGCGACCACTCGGCGTCGAGACGCAGGGCCACGTCTGCGAAGCCGGAGGCGAGCCCATCGAACCCCCCGGTCACCGACGCCACGTCGATCTCCAGGCGCTGGAAGAAGCGGTCGTCGCTGTCGGACAGGTGCTGCTCGGCGTGGAGGATGTTGCCGCCCGCACCGGCGACGTAGGTGGCCACCTCGGCCACCACCCCGATCCGATCGGGACACGAGAGCAACAGGACCGCCGCACCCGCCTGCGGCAAGGCCTGGCTCGTATCGGTGCTGACCATCGTCACGGACGGTAGCCAAGGGCGCAATCGCGACGTCCCGCGGGCGTTGCCCGCCGCCACCCGCAGGAGCGGGCCGGTCACGTGCAACACGACGCCCTCAGCCGCACGATGGCTCTCAGCCCGACGCCCAGGGTGAGCACCACCAGCCCCCAGATGACGGCGGCGAGAGGCAGGCTGACGGCGAGGGCGAGGCAGCCCACCAGGCCGACGACGGCCAGCGCCAGGGGCCAACGTCGCTGCGCCCGGCCGAGCGTCAGAGCCGAGGCGTTGGTGAGGGCGTAGTACGCCAGCACGGTCACGCCACTGAAGGCGATGGCGCCGCGCAGGTCGATCGCCAGGACGAGGACCACGATGACGGCGCCGACCACCACCTCGGCCCGCTGCGGCACGGAGCGGCGGCGGTCGACGGCTGCCAGCCAACCGGGCAGCTCGTGGCGGCGGGCCATGGCCAGGACGGTGCGCGACACCCCGGCCACCAAGTTCAGCAGCACGCCGAGGGCGGCGATCCCGGCACCGACACGCACGACGGGTGCCAGCCCGTCGAGTGGGCCGGCCTCGACCACCAGTCGAAGGGGGGCGTCGGTGGCGGCCAGCGCGGCCGCCCCCACGGTGGCCAACGCCGTCACCGCCACGATGGCGTACAGACCGAGCACGGCGCCCAACGCCAGCGGTATGGCCCTGGGGATGTTCACCTCGGGAGCGATCACCTCCTCCCCGAGTGTGGCGATGCGGGCGTAGCCGGCGAAGGCGAAGAAGAGGAAGCCCGCCGACCGCAGCACCTCGAAGGGCCCGGCGTCGATCGGCGTGAGACGGTCGATGTCGGCGGCCTCGCTGGACCACCCCGCCACCACGACCACCACCAGGGCCAGCAGCGCCGCCCCCAGCAGGATGCGGGTCAGCGCCACGGTGCGGGTGATGCCCCCGAGGTTCACGACCACTATGCCCACTACGGCGGCGACCGCCACCGCCCGCTCCTGGCCGGGCCACAGGTAGGCGCCCACCGTCAGGGCCATGGCCGTGCAGCTCGCCGTCTTGCCGACCACGAACCCCCACCCGGCCAGGTGGCCCCAGGCCGGGCCCAGCCTCCGGCCGGCGTACACGTAGGTGCCGCCAGATGTGGGGTACAGGACGGCCAGCTGCGCCGAGGAGGTGGCGTTGCAGAAGGCGACGAGCCCCGCCGCAGCCAGTCCGACCAGCACGGCCGTGCCGGCCGCGCCGGCGGCCGGGGACCAGACCGTGAACACCCCGGCGCCGACCATCGAGCCGGCTCCGACGACGACGGCGTCCCACATGGTCAGCCGCCGGGACAGCGAGGTCATCGACGGACCGCGCCGGCCACGTCAGGGAACCTCCCTAGGGCTCGAGCAGTTGGGCCCGCAGACCTTCCACGTCTCCGGTCCGGAGGCCCAGCGTGGCGGTGTAGGCCTCGAGCGATCCGAACTGCTGGCGGAGCTGTCCCAGGAAGGTGTGCATGATCTCGGTGGGCGCCTCGAAGAAATCGTCGGGAACGGTCGCCAGCTCGCCCGGTTCGAAGGCGTCACCGAAGCGTTGGAAGATCGACCGCATGCGGCCCGAGGACCTTGCGTAGTCGGCCACGATCTCGTCGTCGGGCACGCCTACCAGGCCCAGCACGACGGCGACGACCACGCCGGTGCGGTCCTTCCCACCGGTGCAGTAGACGACTCCCGGGAGGGTGCCGGGCCGGCTCAGTATGGCCAGCACCTCGCCTATGCGGCTGCCCGAACCGGTGGCGATTCGCTCGTACATGCTGGCGAGGTCGAACCGCTGCTCGGGTACCGTCCCCTGCAGCGCCGAGCCGTCCAGGATGGGCAACCAGACCAGGCGCGGCCCCCCGGGCACAGGGACGAGGGCGCCGAAGCGCTCGTGTTCCATCGTCGAGCGCAGATCGATGACGGTCTCCAGGCCACAGCGGCGTGTCAACTCGAGCTGCTCGTCATCGCTGAGAACGTGGAGCCCGTCGCTGCGGAACAGCCGCCCGAAGCGAACCGTGCGACCGTCGGCGGTGGGCAGGCCGCCGACGTCGCGGAAGTTGACGAGGGTGGGGTGCACGTCGGTCACGCCGACAGCTTGCCCGGCCGAGGTGACGCAGCGGTGAACGTGAGGTGACGGCGCACCGACCATCTCCCGGCCAGGGGTCGTCCGCCCGGTCAGACGATCTCGACCCCGGCGGCCGCCATCTCCGCGTAGGCGGCATCGGCCGAATCGGGATCGACAGGCCGCGTCAGCTCCGACAGCACCACCGTTTCCAGGCCCATGGACGCGGCGTCGAGTGCCGTCTCCTTCACGCACACATCGGCCGCCAGGCCCACGACCACGACCTTGCGGATGCCCCGCGCCTCCAGCAGGGCGTGGAGGCCGAGCGAGCGCTCCTCGCTGGTCTCGGGATGGCGGATGCTGAACGCCGAGTAGCCGTCCTCACCGCCCGTCCCCTTGCGCAGGATGACGTCCGCGCCGGTGTGCAGATCGGCGTGCAGCTCGGCCCCCCAAGTGCCCTGCACGCAGTGCTCGGGCCAGACTCCGCCGTCGCTCTCGAAGTGGGGTGTGCTCGGCGGGTGCCAGTCCTGGGTGTGCACGACCAGGGCTCCCGCCTCGCGTGCCTCGACGATGTGCTGGTTCACCAGAGGGACGATCTCCTCCGCTCCCTCGACGTAGAGGTTGCCATCGGGATGGGTGAAGTCGTTCTGCACGTCCACGACGAGCAAGGCCGTCGTCGACTCGAATCGATAGGTCATGACGCTGGTGGGTGGACCGGTCGGCGAGGGTGGTCCATCGCCTCCTGCATTGAAGCTATCGGCGTCGCCCGCGGCTCGGTCCCGGCCTGCGGGCAGGGCGGCCGTAGGATCCGGCCGATGAGCAGACCGCAGGAGGACAGGCCCACGCCCGGAGCGCTCGACGGGGTGAGGGTGGTCGACCTGACCACGGTGCTCATGGGCCCTCTGGCCACACGGATGCTGGCGGACCACGGGGCCGACGTGATCAAGGTGGAGCCACCCAGCGGCGACCCGACGCGCAACAGCCTCCCGGCCCGCCACACCGGGATGAGCGGCTTCGCCATGAACCTGCACCGCAACAAACGCAGTGTGGTCCTGGATCTGAAGCACCCTGAGGGTCGCCGCGCCGCCCACCTTCTCATGGGCTCCGCTGACGTGGTGATCACGAACGTGCGCCGAGCCGCTCTGGATCGCCTCGACCTGGGACCGGCGGTGCTGCGAAGGGAGCACCCCGGGCTCATCTTCTGCATCGCCAACGGGTTCGGGTCGGACGGCCCCTACGCCGGACGGGCCGCCTACGACGACGTCATCCAGGCCGCCTCCGGCCTCGCCTGGCTGATCGGCGAGGTGCAGGGCGAGCCCGGCTACGTCCCCTCCGTGGTGGCCGACAAGGTCTCGGGCCTCACCATCGTCCAGGCCGTTCTGGCCGCCCTACTGCACCGGGAGCGCACGGGAGAGGGCCAGGAGATCGAGGTGCCCATGTTCGAGACGCTGGTGGCCTTCAATCTGGTCGAGCACCTGCGGGGCATGACCTTCGAGCCGCCCATCGGGCCCTTCGGATACGACCGTGTCCTGTCCCGCTTCCGCCGCCCGTTCCGCACGGCCGACGGCTGGGCCTGCCTGATCCCCTACACCGATGCCAACTGGCGGTCGTTCTTCGCCTTCTGCCGGCAACCCGACCTGGCCACCGATCCCCGTTTCGTCGACCACAACGCCCGCATCGCCCACGTCGACGAGCTCTACTGCATCGTGGACGAGCTCGCCGGCGGGCACACGACCGCGGAGTGGATGACGTTCTGCGCCGAGGCCTCTGTGCCCGCCGCGCCCGTGCTCGACCTGTCACGGGCCGAGGAGGACCCGCATCTCGATGCCGTCGGTCTGATCTCCCGCGAGGAACACCCCACCGAGGGCACCTACCGCCACGTGCGCGATCCGGTGCTCTACGCGGCGACCCCGACCGCGCTGCGACGCCACGCTCCCCGCCTGGGCCAGCACACCAGCGAGGTCCTGGCCGAGTTGGGCTACGGACCGGCGGTCATCTCCGACCTGGTGGCCGCCGGCGCCGCCGTGCAGGACTGAGAGGACCCGTCTGCGTCAGGGGATGCCGGCGCCGGGTGTCGGCACCTCCACCACCTCGAGCCTGCCGTTGCGAGCGACGCCCACCTCCGCCGAGCTCGACGAGGGCGCGGTGCAGATGACGAGGTGGCGGCGTTGCGGGCCTCCCAGGGCGCAGGCGAAGGCCGGTTGGGTGGTCTCCACCCGGGCCAGCACCTCACCGCCCTCGGCCACCCGCAGGGCGCAGGGCGCGACCGGGTTGGCCACCCACACGGCGCCGTCGGCGTCGAGGCAGATCCCATCGGGCAGCACGAGCCCGTCCCCGACCAGGGAGGCCCACACCCGCCGGTTCGACAGAGTGCCGTCGGGACGGCGTTCGAAGGCGGTGAGCCGCTTGCCCAAGGTCTCGGCCACTATGAGGGTGGCCCCGTCGGGGGTGATGACCATCCCGTTGGGGAAGGCCATGCCGCGCGCCGCCTCGGTGGTCGAGCCGTCGGGCCCGACCAGCGCCAGGGTGGCGGGCACGGGACCGGGCTCGTCGAGCAGCGCCTGCATGCCGTCCTGGGCGACGGCCGCTTCCAGATCGAAGCCGAAGTTGCCCACGTATGCGTGCCCGGACGAGTCGACGATCATGTCGTTGATGTGGAACCCGGCGATCCCGGACAGGTCGGCATGGTCGACCACCGATCCGTCGTGCTCACGGCGCACGACCACTCGGCGCGTCATGGAGGCCACGAGGAGTCGGCCATCGGGCAGCCAGCCCAGGCCCGAGGGTTGGTCGTCGAGCACCAACTCCGTTCTGACGTCCCCTTCCAGGCTGACGCTCAGGACCGCGTGGGCATAGAAATCGCTCAGCCACAGCCTGTCGTCGTGCCAGCGAGGCCCCTCACCGAAGTGCAGGTCCCCGGCCAGGATGTCCGTGTCTGCCATCGGGCATCACCCCCGCTGTGCAGCTTGGCACAGCAGCTTGGCACAGCAGCTTGGCTCGACCCGCAGGTGGCATGACGATTTTGTCAGATGGGCGTCATAGTGATTGCGATGACATTGCGATTCAGTTACGATGTCCCGATAACGCGGGTGGGCACTCATCGGAGAGTGGGACGCAGAGAGGAACCGACGTGAGCGAGACCTTCATCGACCAGCCGTTGTTCACGAGTTCCGGCGAGCGCATCGGCAACGTCACCGATGCCATCGTCGACCCGTGGAACCTGCAGCCCGAGTGGCTGGCAGTCAAGACAGGCCGCTTCGGCCGCCCCAGCCTCGTTCCGGCCGCCGCTGTCGCCCATCAGGGCGACACCCTCGTCGCCCGCTTCAACAAGGACGACGTGAAGTCGGCTCCCAAGACCAAGGAGCTGAGCGCTCCGACGCTCGAGGAGCGCAAGGCCTTGTACGGCCACTTCGGTCTGCCGGTGCCGCCTTCGGGCCAGAACTAGCCAGAACCCTGCCCTAGCGGACCAGCGGCCCACCCCGCTGCATCCGCCCCGCCCCTTCCGGGTGGGGCGGATGCCCGCGTCCTTGCCCCAGGCTCACTCCCCTTGTTGGTTGCCGCTGGCGCGGCGGCTTCAGTTGCCCTCGTTCTTGAGGTCATCGACGACATCGCGTGCCTTCTCGTCGACCTGCTCCAGTTTGTCCGCGTACTTCCCGCCGGTCTTGTCGTCGACCATATCGGTCGTCTTGTCGACCCCGTCGGCGACTTTGTCGCCGTGCTTGTCGGCCAGGTCCGTGGCCGTCTTGTTGCGCTTGAGGAAGTCGAAGAGACCCATAGGGCCCTCCCTTCAGACGGACGGCGCTGCCAGGCAGCAGCCCTTGTGCGTCGGTCGACCTCCAGCATGGCACGCTCACAGCCAGCACGGCACGCCCACGTCGCCGGTTGCGCAACCGAGCAAGAGCCCAGCTCAGGTGCTCGCCTCGGTCTCCTCGAGCGGAAGCCCACTCAGACGGGCGTCGATGATGGACCAGAAGCGGGGGCAGCGCGACGGGTCCCCCGCAGGGCAGCGGAGGGCGTGCTCGAGCGCGGCGCGGGCCACACCGATCCGCTGCTCCTGCTCACCCAACTCGGCAAGCTTGCGCTCGACCAGCTCGGCCCAGTCGGCCGCCATGGCACCCGGCGCGCGCAACAGCGCGGCGATCTCTGCCAGCGAGAAGCCGACGTCGCGCAGGTACAGCACCACTCCGACCTGAGCTACTGCGGCCTCGGCGTAGCGACGCTGTCCCGAGGCACGCGCCACGGGGCGGACGAGGCCGAGCTCGTCGTAGTACCGGAGGCCGGTCGTCGTCATGCCGGTGCGTTCGGCAAGTCGGCCGATGGGTAGGAGTCCTGACACTTGACTTCGAGCGTACTGGAGGTCCTTCACTCGGGGACATGAGCACCAAGGAGCGCCTGCGACTCCACGTGGTCCGCCAGTTCCACGATCCGACCGGGCCCGGCGGCCACGTGGCGGGCTGGATCATGGGTCGGCGGCCCTCCAACGTCGCCCGCAACCGCTGGGCGATCGACCTGCTCGAGGTCCAGCCCCGAGACAGGGTCCTCGAGCTCGGCTGTGGGCCCGGTGTCGCAGTTCGGGCCGCCGCCGCTCGAGCCACCGAGGGTCTGGTCCTCGGCGTGGACGGCTCAGCCGTCATGGTGAGCCAGGCACGGCGGCGCAATGCCGGAGCGGTGCGAGATGGCCGGGTCCGCCTCGTCCATGCCCGAGTGGAGGAGCTGCCGGCACTGACCTCGGCCGTGCCGGACGAACCGTTCGACGCCGTGCTGGCGGTGAACAACGTCGGGTTCTGGCCCGACCCGTCCCGACGCCTGTCCGAGGTGCGCGAGCTGGTGCGGCTCGGCGGTCGCATCGCGTTGGTAACCCAGCCTCGGTGCCCGGGAGCCACGGCGGCAACCTCGGCGTCGGCAGGGGACGATCTGGCGGAGCTGCTGACCGGCGCCGGCTTCGGCGATCTGACGGTTCACCTGCTTCCGCTCGATCCACCCGCGGTGTGCGTCCTGGCCGCCAACTCCGCCTGAGCAAGTGGCCAGCTGTTCCTGTCCTGGCTGGGATCAGCTTTGCCCAGAGGCGGCGAACAGCCAGCGCAGGCCGGCGCTGGTGGCTGCACCGGGGGTGGAGTGATGGGTCTCGCCCGGGAGGCGGCGGTGTTCGAGCTCGAGGCTGGGATAGGAGCGCGACCGCAGGACCTCGACCAGACGATCCACGTTGGCCGACATGGCGAAGGGCTCGTCCTCCATCTCCGCGGTACCTGCAGACACGAACACCCGGGCCGCCAGGTCATCCCGGCCCGCAGCCAGCTCCTGCTCGATGCCCAGGATGGAGCGGTCGTCCCACCAGATCGACGGGCTGGCCAGCAGGTAGCGGCCGAAGGACTCGGGTGAGCGCAGCAGGGTGTCCAGTGCGAACAAGCCGCTGAAGGAGTGGCCGACCAGCGTCAGGTCGCCGTCGGTGCGCCAGCGCCCGGCCACGAAGGGCACGATCTCGTCGACGAGCACGGCGCGGAAGCGACCGGCACCACCGAGCTGGTCGGCGGGGAGTCGCACGCCTGTCTCGGCAGGGGCCGGCGCCGCGGTGGGCGTGTAGTCGATGGCGCGGCGCTGCACGAGCTCACGCAGGCTGGTCTCGGGGTAGCCGATCCCCACCACCAGGGCCTCCGGCAGCTCACCGCCCATGGACATGGACGTCACCGCGTCGGCCACGGTGCCGAACATCCAGCGGGCATCCAGGACGACGATGAGCGGGTAGCGGTCGTCGGTGCGGTCGTGGCGGCCGGGGACCGACACCGAGATGGCGAACTCGGCGCCATCGGAGGGCGAGCGGAAGCAGTCGTGGACGGGGGCCCAAGGAGTGCCGGTGGCCATCGGTTCGTTCTAGCCGACCCCGGTGGCGTCGCTGAAGGGGATGTACTCGAACGAGTCGCCGCGCACCAGCATGCGGTGGCGGGGGCCGGGCGCGCCGAGGTCGGCGGAGTGGTACGCAGCATCCTCCTCGTATACCGACGCTGCCTCTCCGTCGACACCGGTGACCAGCCGGGGCCGGAAGACCTGGTAGCGCTGGGGGCCCGAGTCCTGCAGCGCTCCGTGCACTGAGGTGTGAGCCCTGAGGCGCAGCAGGCTCACGTAGGTCGGCCCTGCCAGCTGGATGTCACCGGACTCGCTGCGGGCAGTGGCCTCTGCGGCAGTGAACCAGTGGTACTCCCTGATCTCGCCGTCGTCGATGGTGACCGCCTCGTCGGGCGCGCCGGCGACGAAGAACCAGGTGGCGAACCGGCGGTTGCGCCCCTTCGGTGTCGTCCAGTGCGAGAAGGGCAGAAGGGCGTCCTCGCTCACGCGCAGCCCGGTCTCCTCGTGGGCCTCGCGCACGGCCGCCCGGCGTGCGGCCGCCGCCTCGTCGCCTCCGGCCGCCGCCAGCTCGTCGGGGTCGATGCGCCCGCCGGGGAAGACCCAGGAGCCCCCATGGAAGGCAAGGCCCCAGTCGCGGCGCACCAGCAGCACCTCGAGGGTCGGGACGGCCGCCACCGGCTGGTCCCGGAGCAGGATGACGGTGGCCGCCGGCCTCACCGGCACGGCATCGGGGTCCTCGACAGGACGGTTCACGAGCCGGTCCTAGCCGGCGCGGCGGCGCAGCAGGCGACCGGCCAGCGCCCCGGTGTGCTTGCCGCCGCGCATGAAGACCTGTCCACCGACGACGGTGGCCTCGATGCCGGTGGCCCGCTGCACCAGGCGCGTGGCGCCGCCCGGGAGGTCCTGGCAGACGGTGGGGAGGTCGGGCGACAAGGTGTCAGGGTCCACGACGTTGATGTCTGCGGCCATGCCCTCGCGTAGCAGACCCCGGTCGTGGAAGCCCCAGGCGGTGGCCGGGTCGTGGGTGATCATGCGCACGGCCTCCTCGAACCCGAAGGCCTGCTCCTGGCGAACCCAGTGGCCGAGGAGGTGCAGCTGGATGGAAGAGTCCATGATCTGGCTGACGTGGGCGCCCGAGTCGCTGAAGGTGGGGATGACCCGCGGGTGGGCGATGATCTCGCGGACGGTCCGCTGGTCGTGGTTGGCGATGGTCTGGATGAACAGGCGATCGAAGTCCGAGTCGAGGGCCAGGTCGATGAACACGTCGACGGGATCGGTGCGGCGCTCATCGGCCATGCTGCGGATGGACCGGTGCGGTGGCAGTGCCCGCTCCATGGGGAAGATCCAGTCCCAGTCGGGCGGCCTGGTCTCGGCGCCGATGGCCCGCCCGTAGTCGCCGCCGTGCACGGCTCGCACCAGACGGGCCCGCGACTGCTCGTTGGTCAACAGCCGGCGCTGCTCGGCCAGCGGCCGGGACCTCATCTCCCGCCACTCGGGCAGCTGGTCGAAGGGGAGGCGGGTGCGGAACGAGAGCAGCACACCGAACTCACGGGTATGGGCCTGGCCGAAGGCGCGCCCTCCGGCAGCCGCAGCGGCGTCGATGGCTTCCAGCAGGGGCCTCCACATCCTCTCCTCGTGCCCCTGGGCGATGACGCCGTAGGTGAAGGGCACGCCGGTGGCCACCGACAGCTCGATCAGGCGGCGGTAGAAGTCCTCACGCGCCTCGGGCCGGCGGGAGCGGGCCTGGGGCTCGACGGCCAGCTCGAAGATCCCGCCGCCTTCGTCGCCCATGGCCGTGACCAGGCGGACCACCTCGTCCCAGGCTGCCCGGCGGCTGGCCACGGGACGGTCGTCAGCGGTCTCGTGGTTGACGCTGCGCGACGTCGTGAAGCCGACGGCACCGGCCCGCAGCCCGGCACGCAGCTCGGCTTCCATGACGGCCAGGTCGTCGTCGGTGGCGTCGTCGCTGAAGGCCCGCTCCCCCATGGCGAAGGTGCGCAGTGCCGAGTGCCCCACGTAGCCGGCGTAGTTGATGCCCTTGGGCTGGGCGTCGACGAAGTCGAGGTACTCGGCGAAGGTCTCCCACTGCCAGTCGATCCCGGCGGCCATGGCGTCCGCGGAGATGTCCTCGGCCCGTTCGAGGTTGCGCACCACCAGGTGGCGCTCGTCCGCTCGGGCCGGTGCCAGGGTGAAGCCGCAGTTGCCCATCACCACGGTGGTGACGCCGTGCCAGCAGGAGCATGTGCCGAGCGGGTCCCATGCCACCTGGGCGTCCATGTGAGTGTGCCCGTCGACGAAGCCGGGGGTGACGGTGAGCCCATCGGCGTCGACGACCTCGCCGGCCTGGGTTGACCTCAGCCGGCCGATGGCGGCGATCCGGCCGGCGGCGATGCCCACGTCGGCCCGGTAGCCGGGAGCTCCGGAACCGTCGACGACGGTCCCTCCCTTGATGATCAGGTCGTACGCCATGCGTCCCCCCTGGGGTCGTGGCCCCGGGCCAACCTAGCGGCGGCACTGCCGGTCACTTCAGGCCCGGTCACTTCAGGCCCGGTCACTCCAGGCCCGGTCACTCCAGGCCCGGTCACTTCAGGCCCGGTCACTTCAGGCCCGGTCACGTCCGGCCGGGTCAGGTCGCATTGCGCCGTCGAGGGCGGCGTCGATCTCTGCGAGCAGGGCCGCCTTGGGTTGTCCAGGCAGGAACGAAGCGACGACGCCGTTGCGCAAGAGTCCGGCCACCGCATCGACCTCGAGTCCGAAGGCAACGGCCACGCGGCGGTACTCCTCGCTCAGCGTGGTCGAGAACATGGGAGGGTCGTCGGAGTTGATGGTCACGAAGGCGCCGGCAACCAGCAGCGGCCCTATCGAGTGGCTGGCCAGGTCGGGGAACACCCTCGTGCACACGTTCGAGGATGGGCAGACCTCGAGGGGCACCTGCTCGGCGACGAGCCGTTCCACCAGCGCCGGGTCCTCCACCGCCCGCACACCGTGGCCGATGCGTTCGGCGCCCAGCTCGTCGAGCGCGGCCCAGATGCTGGGGGGCCCGTCGGCCTCGCCGGCATGGGGGACCGATCGCAGCCCCGCCGCCCGCGCCTGCTCGAACGCCCAGGAGAAACTGGTGCGGTCGACACCCCGCTCGGCCCCGGCCAGGCCGAATCCGACCAGCCCCTCGGGTGGGTCGTCGAGGGCGCAGTCGAGCGTGGCCCTGGCCGCCTCCTGGCCGAACTGGCCGGGGATGTCGAAGATCCAGGCGAACTCGACGCCAAGGGCGGCTGCCTCGGCGCGGCCCAGGCGAAGTCCCTCCAGGACTTCCCCATAGGGCATACCGCCCATGGTGTGCATGTAGGGCGTGACTGTCATCTCGGCGTAGCGGACGTTCTGGGTGGCCAGGTCACGGGCGGAGCCGGCCACCAGGGTGGCGACGTCCTCGGCGGTTCGGACGAGTGAGTTCACCTTCGAGTAGAGCTCGATGAAGTGCTCGAAGTCCCGGAACTCGAACCAGTCCTCCAGCTCTGCCAGCGACGACGGCACGCCGGCCTCAGGTGTGCGGGCCGCCAGCTCGGCCACCGTGGCCGGGGCGGCCGAGCCCACCAGATGCAGGTGCAGCTCCACCTTGGGGGCTGCATCGATGAGTTTGTCGACGGCCGAAGGGGTCATCGCGGCCGCTACAAGGCGACGCCGTCGAGGACCTCGCGCAACCGCTCGATGTCCGGCGATCCGAACACCACCCGGGACCTGGTGGCGACGTAGAGCAGGTCGAGGTTGACACCGGCGTCGGCGACCCGGCGGGCCAGGGCGGCCAGCTCCCCTGGTTGGTCGGTGGCCTGGACCACCACCACCTCGCGTTCGGCGGTGATGGCGGTGCTGGTGATGGCCAGGGCTCGGCGGACGGGCTCGGCGTGGGGGACCAGGACGTGGAGCTGGGCTCGCTCGGCGTTGCCCAGACAGGTGGCCGCGGCGATGTTCACACCGGCGTCGCTGATGGCCGCGGCCACCCGCGCCAGCTCGCCCGGCTTGTTCTCGAGCTCGATGCACAGATCCGTCGCCATGCTCCCCTCCTCGACGTGATCGCCACCCCTGGCGTGGTGCCCGCCTTCACGCTGTCACGTCCGCCCACCCCGCTCAACCGCCACGCCGTTTGACGGGCGGAGTGCGCGCCGTCACGCTTGGGCCATGACCGGATGGGTGGGAGCGGCCCGGGAGTGGTAGGCGAGCAGCGCTCGGGGCGACAGGTGATCCTCGTCGGGGTGTGCGCTCTGGCCACCGTGGTGCTATCGGCCTCTGGCTGCAGCTCCGACGGGCGGTCGGGGGACGCGGCCGCGGCGGAGCCTGCTCGCCCCATGGCCAGCGTCACCGCGGCCATCGAAGTGCGCTCCGACGTGACCGTTCCCGTGACCGTTCACACCTCGAAGACCAGCGCTGCCGTCGCCCAGGCTCCCGTTCCCACGAGTGCGGCGACGACAGCCGAGGCTCGGCCCGCGACCGTGCCGCCGGGCCTAGCCTTCGAGTCACGCCTGGTCGAGACGCCCGAGGGGCTCTACGTGAAGATCGACACTCTGCCCGCGCCGCCCCCGCGCACGGCGAGCTGGGTGATGGACATCGAGCTGGGCCCCACCCACGTCGTCCCCGCCGTCCCCGGTGCGTCGTTGCGAGTCCCCGCCGAGGGCTTCGGACCGCCAGGGACGCAGGTGAACCGGATCTGGTACACGCTCACCGCCAGTTCGAGCTCGGGCGACATCCTGGCCAGCGGCACCGACATCTTCGAGCTGCCCCGCAACCGCTGACACCGACCTTGTTGGGGAGCGGTCCGGGCTCGTCCTCGCGGTCGGGACGTCCGTTCTCAGCCTGATGCGGTCACGGGCACCAGGTAGGACTCGACGCGGGAGATCAGGCTGCCGGTGAACGTGAACACGTCGCAGTACACGAAGCGGTGGGAGGAACCGCTGCGGTGCGTCCCCTCGCCGGACCCGATCGCGACGACGGTGTCCGCCTCCTCGACGAGTCGATCGAGGACCAGCTTCGGACTCCCGACGAAGTCCTCGTTCTCGATCTCCCCGTCGAAGGACTCCTTGCCCTCGAGATGCTTGAACCCGGGAAGGTCCCACACGACGTCACCGGTGAGGCACTCGAGGATGCGCTCGTGGTCACTCGTTCGGAACCCCTCGAAGTACTCCTCGACGACCCGCTTCCTGTCTGACACTGCAGATCCTCCTGGTCGCAGCTCACCGCTTCCTTGACGGCCTGCCGCCGCCGAACTCATCGGTAGACGGCGTCTCCCTCCCGATAGCCCACGTCGGGGGTCGCTACTTGGGAAGCTAGAGGACTTGGGAAGCTAGAGGGCAGGGCACTACCCGAGGCGCAGGAGGCGTTGTCGTGGATCGCTGCGAGGAGTGCGGCTTCGAGTACGACCTGGGCCGGGCGTCCCGGGCCCGGCTGGACATCGTCGACGGCGCGGCGCAGTTCGCAAGTCTGCTGGAGCGGCCGGGA
>Ga0299914_10000476_pt1 | contig 24286 bp, 15 predicted proteins | sample RVTome_10_FD_201361 | JGI IMG/M metagenome (GOLD analysis project Ga0299914, IMG submission 201361) | Soil microbial communities from uranium-contaminated site in the Upper Colorado River Basin, Wyoming, United States - RVT153D57 (version 2) ... | reverse complement strand
CCTCGGACGGCTAGACGTCCGCGGACCACCCGGTCCGCGCGGCCCAGGCGTCGGCGCGGTCCAGGGCGTCGTTGATCCAGGGCGTCTTGCGCCCGGCATAGTCGTCGATCGTCTCGTGCGACTGTGCGACCAACTCCCGCTTGAGCGCCTCGTACTCCTCTACACCGGACGGAGTCGCCCGCAGCCAGTCACGCAGCAGCAACGCATCGCGCCAGGTCGGCGACTCGACCGGCCGGACGTGGACGTTCGCCGCCCGGCCCGGATCGGCATTGCAGGCCATGACCTTGTCGTGCTCCCCGCGGTCCCGGCCGGTGTCCCACCACCGTTCCGGCATCCGAACCAGGCCCGCACCCGTAAGCGAGCCGGCGACCTCCTCGGCGGTCAGCAGGTCCGTGCAGACCACCTGCAGATCGATGACGTCCTTGGCGGCCAGGCCGGGCACGGACGTCGATCCGACGTGATCCACCCGCAGGATGCGCCGGCCGGCACAGAGCCGCACCCGCTCGATCAGCCGCACCGCCTGCGCGGGCCAGGTTGGATCCGGTGCGACGAGCACCGCCCGCGTCGACCGTTCGGCCGGTTTCCCGGCCCGAAGATTCGCCTCGAACGGGACGAGCCGAGCTGCCCACACCGAGTTCACCGCGGCAACGGTGTCGTCCGGCGAACCCGAGTTGTCCAGCCAGACGTCCGCTGCCACACGCCGAGCGTCGTCGTCCGCTTGTGCCCGCACGCGCGCCCACGCGTCATCCTCGGATATGGCGCGGGACGCAGTAATCCGTCGCACTCGTTCGCCGGCCGGCGCATGGACGACCATGACCAGCGCGAACCCCTTGCCGAGGGAGTTCTCCACGAGCAGCGGAATGTCCTCGACCACGATCGCGTCGTCCGGCGCGGCTGCGACCAACTCCGACCGGCGGGCGTACACGAGCGGGTGGACGATCGCGTTCAGCGCGGCCCGGCGATCGTCGTCGGCAAAGACGATCTGTCCCAGCGCGGGCCGGTCGAGTGATCCGTCGGGCGCCAGAACGCCCGGCCCGAACTCCTCGACAACGGCCGCCAGCCCCGGAGTGCCCGGCGCCACTACTTCACGGGCAATCCGGTCGGCGTCCACGATGACCGCACCGAGCTCCTCGAGTCGTCCCGCCACGGTTGATTTGCCCGATCCGATACCGCCGGTGAGGCCGACCCGGAGCACGCTCAGTTCACCCGCACCGTCGCGAAGACCGGCAGGTGGTCGCTGGCCAGGGTCACCGGGATGGCCACGTCGGCGAACTCGAGGTCCGGTGTGCCGAAGATCCAGTCGATCCGGTGGTCGGGGTTGAGGGCCGGGGAGGTGTTCCAGGCCGGGTCGCCGGCCACGTCCTGCGCCGAGACCAGTCCGGTCCCGTCGAACCAGGGCGCGATGTCCTCAGAATCCGGCCGTGCGTTGAGGTCACCACCGATCACCGTGCGCTCGCGGCCGGCCCACTCCCCAAGCAACTGGCGGGCCTGGGCCACCCGGGTCGCCGTCGTGTCGTCCTGATGCTGCAGGTGAACGCTCCAGACATCGAGCGTGGAATCGCCTAGCGCAATTGTGACGCCGACGTAGCCGCGTTGCATCGGGCCCTCGCCCCGGTCCACGGTCGCCGACCAGCTGTCCAGGATGGGCCGGTCGGCCAGGACCGCGTTGCCGAACTGGTGATCCGCCGCGGTCCCGAACGCGAGGTCCGTGCCGAGCCGACGGGACAGATAGGCCGCCGAGTCAAGCCCGCCGGCCAATGGCCAGCCCCGAGCCACCTCCTGCAACATGACCACTTCGGCTTCACCATTCTCGAGCACGCGAGCGATCGCTTCGGGATCGAGCCGGCCGTACCAGTCGACACCGCCGTGAATGTTGTACGTCGCCACCCTGATCTGACCCGTGGCCTCGGCGGGCGGTTGAACGTCCGGCCAGGTCAGAGCGAGCCAGGACGGTACGAGCAAAGCAGGGATCGGCCCCAGCGCTGCCACCCAGCGCATCGGCGAGACTCGCTCCGTGGGTACGGCCGCCGGCGCCGGCGCGGTTCGGGCCAGCAGCACTACGACGATCGCGCCCACCACGGGGAAGAAAAACTGCGGCACACCCAGCGGGATCTCATATGAGATCTGGTAAGGCAGCAGCACCGCGACCAGGACGAGCGCACCCACGCCTGCGCCGAGGCCTGTTCGCCAGGCCTGCCGGTCCTCGCCGGCCGCTTCGGCGCGTACTGCGGCCGTCGCCACCAGGGCGCCGATGGCCACCTGGCCGACGAGCACCCCGAATGGCACCGGCCAGCCGGTCAGGCCGGTGGGACCGGTCAGCAGGCCCGCCGCCAGCACCAGCGCCGCCCATGCCGCCCACGCAGCCGGCGCTCGTAAGGCTGGAGTCGCCGCTGCGAGCCCGAGCCCGAGCAGGACCACCGCGCCGGACATGGCCAGGCCCAGCCCACCCGAGGAGGCCACGAAGCCCGGGTTCGACAGGAACAGGGTCTGCAGCGCAAGAACCGGCCCGGGGAGCACGGCGAACCACCACAGGTCCGCTCCCCACCGAGCGTCCCTCTCGTTGATCAGAATGGCGACCAGAACCGCGATGAGCGCGACCGGCAATGCGCATCCGACGATCCAGCCGACGGTGTCGCTGCGCCAGGCGGCGTCCCACGTCACCAGCGCGAGCCGGATGGCGGTGTCGACGACCAGGCCGAGGAAGATGGCCGAGCCTGACGTCAACGGCCCGATCCGAGCCACGGAGACCCGCAACGCGGTGGATATCGCGATCAGACCGAGCACCAGGCCGACGAAGGTGATCGCCAAGGCGGGCGTGTCCTGCACCTGCATGGTGAGCCGCGCCACGGCCAGCCCGGTGGCGCTCACCAGCAGCAACATCCGCGGACCGATCAGAGCACCGAGCGGTGCGGCCAGCAACGCCGTCGCGAACAGCACCGGGATGACGGCCGCGGCGGTAGTGAAGCCGATGCCTCCGGCGAAGTCGTAGAGCAACGGGAACGAGACCCGCATTACTTCGGCGACGGTGGCGGTGACGAGTACGACCAGCAGACTCGAGTCCTGCATGATGCGACGCACGGGCGAGACACTACGCCTTCGGCAACTGATCAGCTAAGGGTCTGAGACGGCGATAGCAGTTGTTCGACCATTGTGACCAACACGACCGGCTCGGCTGGATCGTCCAGCACGTCGCGCGACAGGGTCACGACGTACGTCAACTCCTGGTCGGCGACGACGTACGAGATGGTGTCGTCGCCGCGCAAGATGAAGCCGGAGCGGCCCGCGAGTTCCATCGCCTCGACCTGCTGACCGCCGATGCGCGCCGAGTCCACCGTCGAGTCGACCCGAACCGTTGCGGCACCGGGATCGGTGTACGAGCTGACTGCGATCGTTACGTACGGCTCGCGCTCGCCACCGTCCGGGTCGCTCTCTTCGTCGGCGCCGTCGTCATCGGCGGCTTCGGTGCCGTAGTTGCACGTCAGCCGCTCGATCCGGCCCGAATCGGCCGGGAAGTCGTCCTGGTAGACCCGCGACGTACCCGCCATCGGAACGGCCATGATCTCTGCGACGCGGACGAACGGGATCAGCTGGCCACATTCCTGCGGGAATCCCGCCTCGGTCGGCTCGGCGTCGGTCGGTGTGCCCGTCGACGTGGGGGTCGCCGTGGGCGTCGGGTCCTCCAGCATCGGATGCGTCGCCTCGTCCGGGTCGTCCTCGCTGCATGCAGCCCCGACCAGGGCGACTGCCACCAGGGCGGCCACTAGGCGACGTCTCACGGGGGCTACGGTACGTCCACCACTCGATGATCACGAAGACTTTGCAGCCGGATTCGGCTACAAAGTCTTCGTGATCACGTAAAACGGTGAGATCAGTTGCCGGTCAGCTTCTCGCGAAGCGCCTGTAGCGCCTCGTCGGAGGCGAGGGTGCCGGCCTGCTCCTGCTCGGGCGCAGCACCGCCGCTCGTGACCTCGCCGGCCTCGGCGTCGATCTCCTGTGCGGCCTCGATCTGGCCCTTGTGAACCTCCCACCGGGCGTGGGCCTCGGCGTACTGGCGCTCCCACTCCTCGCGCTGCTTCTCATAGCCGGGCAGCCACTCGTTGGCCTCCGGGTCGAAGCCGTCGGGGTACTTGTAGTTGCCCTGCTCGTCGTATTCGGCGGCCATGCCGTACAGCGTCGGGTCGAAGTGGTCGAGCGCGGTCGATGCGACGTCGCCCTCGTTCGCCTGCTTCAGCGACAGCGAGATGCGCCGGCGCTCGAGGTCGATGTCGATGACCTTGACCATGACATCCTTGCCGACCTGAACGATCTGCTCGGGGATTTCGACATGCCGCTCAGCGAGCTCGGAGATGTGCACCAGGCCTTCGATGCCGTCGTCGACGCGCACGAACGCGCCGAACGGAACCAGCTTGGTGACCTTGCCCGGCACGATGTGGCCGATCTGGTGCGTGCGAGCGAATTGCTGCCACGGGTCTTCCTGGGTCGCCTTGAGCGACAGGGAGACGCGTTCGCGGTCCATGTCGACGTCCAGGACCTCGACGGTGACCTCCTGGCCCACCTCGACCACCTCGGACGGGTGATCGATGTGCTTCCAGGACAACTCGGACACGTGCACCAGGCCGTCCACTCCGCCGAGGTCGACGAAGGCGCCGAAGTTGACGATCGAGGAGACCACACCGGACCGGATCTGGCCCTTCTGCAGCTGCTGGAGGAAGGTGGACCGGACCTCGGACTGCGTCTGCTCGAGCCAGGCACGGCGGGACAGGACCACGTTGTTGCGGTTCTTGTCCAGCTCGATGATCTTCGCCTCGATCTCCTTGCCGACGTACGGCTGAAGGTCGCGGACTCGGCGCATCTCTACAAGGGACGCGGGCAGGAAGCCGCGCAGGCCGATGTCGAGGATCAGGCCGCCCTTGACGACCTCGATCACGGTGCCGGTGACGACACCGTCCTCCTCCTTGATCTTCTCGATCTGTCCCCACGCGCGCTCGTACTGCGCACGCTTCTTGGACAGGATCAGCCGGCCCTCCTTGTCCTCCTTCTGGAGAACCAGGGCCTCGACCTCGTCGCCGACGCTGACGACCTCGTTCGGGTCGACGTCGTGCTTGATCGACAGCTCCCGCGAGGGGATGACGCCCTCGGTCTTGTAGCCGATGTCGAGCAGGACCTCGTCCCGGTCGACTTTGACGACGACACCGGCAACGATGTCTCCGTCATTGAAATACTTGATCGTCTCGTCGATAGCGGCGAGGAAGGCCTCCTCCGACCCGACGTCGTTGACTGCGACTTGTGGGGTCGCGCTGGTCGGGGTGGCCTCAGTGCTGCTCGTCATGTGGTCGGGGGCTCCGGACAGGTTGGCTTGTGGTGTGTAGCGCGCTAACGGGCCCTGTGATCGCAGTGCCGCGAGGCCTGGACACCAGGGCTGGCGGCCGGACCGGTTGGGACGACATGTACGAGCGCGAGCCTGCTCGGTCTGAGGTCGCACAGGCCCACAGCGCGTGAAAAGGTTACCGGGCATGACCGATCACGGTCAATTGCACGCCCAGCACGCAGGGATAACGGAACGATATCACTCGTGCGGGTGGAGGCGGAACACCCGCCTTAGCCGGCGCGTTCGCGCCTCTCGAAGTCCAGGATCGACGCCCCGTCCGACTCGCCGCCGCTATCGTCGGGACTGTCGGATTCGGCGTGCCGACCGGACGCACGGCGTGGCCCACGCTCACGGAGCAGAAGGATCCCCGCTGCCAGCAACACCAGACCCGCGATGAGTGCCACCAAAGGAAGAGTGTTCCTGATCAGGTTGAGCTGGCTGGCAGTCCCGCTGTACTCATCGATCAGACTCGCGACAGTTTCATCGGTGTACGCCAGCGCGCCATCGGTGACCTTCGCGATCTCTTCACCCTCGTACCGGAGGATCGAGTCCTGCTCCTCCTGACCCCTGATGATCACACCTGTGTTGGGTTCCACCCAGAGGGTCCGGACGTTGGAGTACACGCGCTCGACCTCGACAGCATCCTGGTCAACACCGGCGAGCCCGCCTGGTACATCGAGCCGGTCGACCACCGTTGGCTGGATGGACTGGACGAAGCGATAGACGGTCAAGCCGTCGATCTCCTCTTCGCCGTCGTAAACGGCCGGCTGGGTGGCAAGAATGTTCGCGTCCCAGAACTCGTAGTCGCGCTTCTCGGTACCGAAGGGAAATTTCAGGATCTGGCCCTCGTGTTCGACCGGCTCGCCGTTGACCGCCTGGTTGTAGCCCGGCACCCCGGCGCCGGTATGGCGGTCGAATGCGACGATCGACTCAGTGGCGCTGATCGTCATGTCCCGCGCGTCCGCATTGTTGACGACGGTGTGCCACACCGCGACGTCATCGTTGCTCGCACTCTCCGGCAGTTCCCCGACCAACGAGACTGTCCCGCGCGTCGAGGTGATGTCGGTGACCCGCTCAACCGCTGTTCGACCGGCAAGCACGGCCGCAATGTCCAGGATCCTGATGTCCTCGCCGAACGATACCGTCGTGGTCTCGGTGTCATGTGGGACGACGGCCACCTGCGGGTATACGAACCACCGCAGGAGGGGCGCCAGCAGCAGCAACAGAGTGCCGAGAGCTATAACAACGAGCGCGATCGGGCGCCGCATGGCCACCTTCCAGGTCAAGGGACGCGTGCTGTAACGGTGACGAAACCTAGCGCACCAAGCTACCGGTGAGTAGGGCATGACGCCAATCCGTGATAATTTGCTGCGCCAATGCCCGACGCCTCCGTTCAGCACCCGGGCCGCAAACTCGCGGCACTCACTGGCCTGCGCGGCGTCGGGATGCTACTCATAGTCGTCAGCCACACGTCATTCCACAGCGGCGACAAGCTTCGGGGAGCGCTCGCGCCCGTTCTTGCGCGGATGGACCTAGGCGTAGCGCTGTTCTTCGCGCTGTCCGGATTCTTCCTGTACCGCTCGTTCGCCCGCGCCGCCCTCGATGGGCGTCCGCTGCCGTCTGTGCGCGCCTTTGCCGCACATCGCGCGGTCCGCATCCTGCCGGCCTACTGGCTGGCGGTGCTCATGGCGTGGGTGCTCATCCCCGCGAACCACGACGCGAATGTCTCCGACCTGATCCGCCAACTGACTCTGACTCGGATCTACCAGCAGCATGACACGAGCTTCTTCGAAGGAACCGTCCAGACCTGGAGCCTCGACACGATCGTCGCGTTCTACCTGTTCGTGCCGGTGGTGGCGTGGATCGCAGGTGCGGGCCTGGTCGGCGCACCACCGCGCCGAGCGCTTCGCCGACAGAGCGTGGTGATCGCCGCGTGTGTGGCCGCAAGCCCTGTCTTCACGGCCGCCTGGGCCGCGGGCTGGATCCCATGGCCGCTCGGCCACCATTGGCTGCCGGCCTACTTGGGTTGGTTCGGGGCAGGTATGGCACTTGCGCTGGCCAGCCTGGTGCTTGCGAGAAACGAGGCTGGGCCGGTGTCCAGAGTGGCAGGAGTCGCCGCGTCGGTGCCAGGCACGGTGTATCTGGTCGCACTGAGCGCTTTCGCCATCGCCGCCACGCCGATTGCGGGCCCGGGAGGACTCGAACTCGGAGACGGCTTCCACCAGGTCGCGAGGATCGGCCTACTTGGGGTGATCGCGTGTCTCATCGTGCTACCGCCTGCACTCGATCCGTCGTCGACGAACATCGCAACTCGAGTACTTTCCGTCCCTCCCCTGCTATGGCTCGGCGAGATCTCCTACGGCGTCTTCCTGTACCACGTGGTCGCATTGACGCTCGTCGCGGACTGGCTCGATATTCCACCATTCACCGGCCGGTTCTGGACACTCACAGCGGCCACCCTGGCCGTGACGATTCCGACGGCCTGGCTGTCGTACCGCTACGTCGAATCCCCGCTCATCGATCGAGTACGCCGCCTTATCGGCCAGCCAATCATTGCAAGCGAAAGCGCCATCAGGACGAGGACCTGAGGCCAGGCACCGAGCGCAGCCGGCGCCAGATGTGGCCATGGACGAGACGCCACCACGAGCCCTGCCACCCCGCACAACGCGACGATCGGCAAGGCGGCCCGGGCGTCAGCCCGACCGACCTGCCAGGTTTGCGGCGCCTGTGGTGAGGCGCTCGGTGCCGGCCATGCTGCCAGCACGATCACCAACGCCAGGACGACGAGGCCAGCGACCAGTGCTTCCCGATGCGCTGCCGCGGGCGTGAAATTCAGCACGACGAAACCGGCATCTCCGGGCGGAATCAAGTAGGCCTGTGCCCAGCCGTCGTGCCGTACTGAAGGAAGGACCTCGCCATTGAAGATCGCCTGCCATCCGGCGTTGGCGTTCTCCGGGACGACGAGAACCGTCGCCTCGTCGCGGTCGCTGATCGCCACGACTCGCGAGGAATCGTCCCACGAGTGAACGACGACGCTCGGCGGGGCTGACGGCGGCCGCGGCGCACTGTTCGGCATCAGCCACAGGCTGACCGGCACGGTCTGTGCCGTCGGCTCTACGCGTACGTGGTGGCTGCCCGCCCTGAGTGGAACCGCGTTTGCGCAGGCTTTGAGCTCCAGCGGCCGCAGAGCCATGATTTCGCCGGCGGTGCCGCGCACCGATGTCGGTACCTCGGCGCCGTCCACCGAGATCGCGGGTCCAGAGCCGCACGGCAAGTCGATCACGGCCGACTCATCACGTGGCACGACAAGGTCCTCTGCACCCCTGATGATCACTTCCGATATCCCTGGCGGTAGCGGCGACCTGGTGCCGAAGGTGGATTCGACATCAGTCACAGTCGCCCAGTCGGTGATCTCCACGCTCAACGTCCTGGCTCGAACAGTCCGGCCGAAATCGACCGAGCCAGCGGCATCGACGTCGGCAACCCAGCTGTTCCCACCAGCCGCTAGGACGAGTCGCACCGGCTGGGAAGCCGCCAGGCCAGGTGCAAAGCTCAGCTCGAGCCCGTCGATCGTCCGCTCCTCGGGTAGGTGGAGCCGCAGCGACGGAGTGGTGTCACCGGGCGCTGCGATCCAACTCGTGCCGAGATCTCCGTCTGCGGCCGCTTGCGGGCCGGCGACCGGTTCGGCGAACCGCCGTGACGATGCTGTGACTCGCAACTGGTCAGACGACGGCTGAACCAGGCGTTCCAGCGCCGCTCCGGGCCTTGGCTTCACCTGGCCGGAAATGACGTACTCACCGCCGATTGGCAGACTGAATTCCCTGACCAGCGTGCCGCCCTCTTCTCCATGGCGGGCGATCGCGTCGCCGCACCGCCACCACCGGCCGTACTCGGCACACGCACTCCGCTGCAGGTCGGACGTCGAGAACACGGCCGCCGGAGATCCGTCGAGCTGCATATCGGCGTCGCTCGGCAAGTCTGCGGCTCGCACACCACGAGTGAACTCGATTCCGGGCACGACTATCTCACGTACTCCAAACAGCCCGGCTTGACCAGATTCGGTGTCCGCGACGGCGAGCCTGAGGCGATTCGTCGGGCCTGCGGGTACGGCCAGGCGCTGCCGTGTCCCGTCCGGCCGGACCGCTACCTCGATCTCACCCTGATCCGTGACGACACGCATCAAAGTTGGAGCCGCGACAACCGGTGGCTCGTCGTACAGGCTGACCTCGACGGTGCCCACATCCACTGGTTGCCCGAACTCCAACTCAATCCATTGGTCGACCACGAATCCGAATCCACCCGACAGCCAGGCCGTCTCGCGATCTCCGTCAACCGCCGCCCACGGCGAGTACTCGGGCCCGAACGCACCCGGAAGATCCGGCCGAGACGAACTCGATGACGTCCGGACCTCGGTGATGCCTGCGACCACAGCCACCGACTCGTCGCCAGTTATCGGCAGGTAGGGCCGCAGCGTGTCCACATCGGGGCGCTCGTCGGACCTCAGCACCTCAGTCGTGTTGTCCCGCGCCATGCCGTACCAGGCGGTGCGGCGCCGATTGCCATCAGTGATCACGGGCACCGCACGAGCAGGTGCAACATCATTGACATCGGCAGCCAGGAACGCTGCGCGTCCCTCAAGGATGCCGGCATCGCTCATCGAGAGAATGGATTCCGGCCCGCCCGAGAGCCAGAGACTGCCAGCCTCCGGGTAGGCCCGCACCCGCGCTTCCGTCCCACCACCCTCGACGGCGAAGATGTCGACAGCTGAGAACGGCGGGCTGAGGCCACCGTCGCCTACGGACCCGGGTTGGTTCAGCGATCCATATTGTTCTCCAAACGACGCGACCCACTGGAGTCCTGGCGTGTGATTCAAGGCGTCATAAAGCAGCAACGAACGCGGCGTCCCCGATGCCGCCGAATTGAGATCATTGCGAACGACGATATGGGTGATTCCAGCTCGGACGAGCGCACCTGTGACTGCTTCACCGCCCCCGCCCGTGGCAAGCCGTTGCTCGATGGCGTCGAGCAGTCGCAAATTGCCGGCCGATGAGGGCGGGGCCGGCTCGCGAGTTGCCCACGGCACGTTGGTCAACGCACCCACCACCTCGCCGCCTGGACTCCCCCATTGGTACACAGCTGCTGTCGCTCCGGGAACGATCAGGGCTCGGCCCGAAGCGGCGTTTTCATTGAGCCACCCGCCCACTTCCCGCCAGTGTTCCGGCACCGCCTCATAGGACCGGCGGGCGAGATCATCTGTGAGGGCGGGTGCGGCCGTCCCAAGAATGGTGATCCCCGCAAGGCCCGCGGCGATGAGTCGGACTGTGCGGTCGGCCCACGGCTCCCACCGGGCAACCGACACCAGGTAGGCCAGACCTACTGCCAGAGGCAGCCGAACGACCACATCGATGAAGGCGACGTCACGATATTCCGGCGGCATACTGTCGAGCAGCCTTTGCCACCTGTCGGCCAGTGGACTCGCAATCGACGCGGCCTCGTGTCCGATCGTGATCGCCGCGAGGCCTACCGCGACACACATCAGCAAGGCTGGGCGAAAGGGGACCCCACGTCGCGCCAACCCGGCCAGCCCAAGGCCGGCGATTGCGGCCGAGGCGACGATCGGCAACGCATTCGAGGCGAGGTTCCAGCCAGCGGGCAGAGCAGGCTCCCCACCCACGGCGATGTACGCCTGCCAGTCGGCCGCCCCGCGGAACGCGTTGACCAACGACGCGTTCGCTGTCGTTGCGCTGGCCGGCACCGACCAGTCCTCGACCGGGGTCCGGAATTGAATCGTCGCCAATGCCGGTGCCCACCACCACGCGGTCGCCGCTACCACTGCGGCGGTCCACCAGGCAGCGAACCGTCCACGCGCCGCCAAGCCGCCCTGCCAGCCTGACACCAGTATTAGCAGGCATGCAGCCGGGATAAGGAGCGGAATCACCAGGACGCCCTGCCCGGCTGCGGCGAACGCGAGCGAAGAAGCGGCAGCGTTCCTCCGGATATTTCCACCGCGCAACGCCCGGATGATGGGTGCTACAACCCACGGTGAAATCGCCGCCGCCCACGCGAGTGGGCTGTCGACCGCCAGGCTGGTAAGTGCGGTGGGCGCCAGTGCAAATCCGAACCCGGCGACGACTCTGGCCACTTGCGATCGGACGCCAAGCTCTCCGGTGAGGCGAACCAGGCCGAGAAATGCTGTCGCGAGCACGATGGACCACCATGCTCGCTGCGCAACCCACGACGGGACCTGAGCCGCATCCATAGCGCCGTAAAAGGCGATCATCAGGAGTGGAGGCTGCTCGGCAGCCGTTTCGACGTGACCGAAGTTATCGAGATGCCATCCGCGCCAGATCGCGTTCAGCGACTCTTCCACGTTCAGAGTCAGTCCGACGTCGCGTCCCGGAGCGATCAGACCCGGCCGCTGCCAGAACGCGAGCGCGGCCAAAGCAAGGGAACACGCCAGCAGCCTCAACCGCCAGATGATCCGCTCCTGGCTCATCGTTTGACCAGCACCACTACCAAGTTCCAGGTCACCAGTTCCCGCAGGATCGGCACCCGCACCACCCACCGCGCCCACGCGGGGTGATAACGAGGAAACGCCGCCAGCAACGTGCCGTTGGGAGTGGCGCGAGCCCATTTCATCGCCTTTGCAACAGACACGGCGAACAGGCTCTGCCCGAACACGTTCTTCGGAGGCTTACCGTGCCGGCGTTCGTACCTTCGCGCGGCGAATGAACCACCGAGGTAATGCCACGGCGCGGTCTCGTGGCCACCCCACGGCGACCACCACGTCGTGAACGAGCAGAGCACCAACCCGCCCACTCGGGTAACCCGCAGCATTTCCTCGGCCATCTGCCATGGACGGGGTACGTGCTCGAGAACGTTGGACGAGTAGCACACGTCGACCACGCTGTCCTTGATCGGCAGGGCCATTCCACTGCCCAGCACGCTTCCCGGCATCGGAAGCCCCCGAGCGGACATCTCCCCGAGATCGCTGTCGACCGAAACATACTGCGCGCCGGCTCTTTCGAAGGACTCCCGGAAGTAGCCGGGGCCGCCGCCGACGTCGAGCACTCTCGCGCCGCCGAGCGTGGCGAAACCCTGTATCTGCTCGACCGAGTCATCCGCCAGCAGCCGGTAGAAGTAGTCGGGTTGGGTCTGCTCCCTCCGGAACGCGCGGAACAGCCGAACGCACCGCGCGAGGTCCGCCCGCGTGGTCACGCGCGTCGGGGCCCCAGCCGTGAGGTACACACGCCGAAGGTACCCGCCAGTAACATTGGCTGCGATACGCGGGTACTGTGTGCGGATTGCACCGCGAGACCGCGTAAGGAACGACGCCGATCCGATGATTCCTCCTGCACCCCACACCCGCCTCTCTGTGGTCATGCTGAACTGGCGTGACACTACACACCCCGAGGGTGGCGGTTCGGAACGGCACGTAGAAACGGTGGCGTCCGGGCTCGTTGCCAAGGGGCACCACGTGACGCTGTTCTGCTCGGCCTACGCCGGTGCGCCGCGGTCGGAGTATCGCGACGGTATCCGGATCGTACGTGCAGGCGGGAAGCTCACCGTATACCTACAGGCGCTGTTCCATCTGATGACTGGCCGCCTTGGCCGCCCCAACGTGATCGTCGACGTTCAGAACGGCCTGCCGTTCTGGAGCAAGCTGGTCGCGCGCGTGCCCGTCGTGGTTCTGGTCCACCATGTGCATCGTGAGCAATGGCGGGTCATCTACGGCCGCACCATGGCCGCCATCGGCTGGTGGCTCGAGTCGCGACTCGCTCCGCGCGTATACCGCAGGTCGCGCTACGTCGCGGTATCGGAAATCACCCGCCGTGAACTGGCCGCTCTTGGCATCGAGCGAGGTCGGTGCACAGTGATCCACAACGGCACTGAACCTCCGCCTCCCACCGCCGCGCGGCGAGAGCCGACACCCCGAATCTGCGTTCTGGGCCGGCTCGTACCGCACAAGCGGGTCGAGCATGTGCTTCAAGCGGCCGCCGGATTGCGCACTCGCTGGCCAGAGTTGCGGGTGGCCGTGGTCGGCGACGGTTGGTGGTCCGACGAACTTCACGGCTGGGTGGACCGGCTGTGCCTACATGACATAGTCGAGTTCTGCGGGCACGTCGATGAGCCGCGCAAGCACGAGGAACTTGCGCGGGCCTGGATTCTGGCAGCCCCGTCGATCAAGGAGGGATGGGGTCTGGTCGTAGTCGAGGCGGCCACCCATCTGGTACCCACGGTCGGGTATCGCAACGCCGGCGGCCTGGCCGAGTCAGTACTGGACGGCCAGACAGGAATCCTGGTGGACGGCTTTCAGGAGTTCGTCGCGGCCATCGAGTTGCTCCTAGAAGATCAGGAACTTCGTGAGCGCTTCGGCCAGGCGGCCGCCGAGCACGCAGCCAAGTTCCACTGGCCCGCCACTGTCGCAGCGTGGGACCACCTGCTCTACAAGGCCGCGCATTCACGCTGACCGCAGATCATCGGCCCTATGCGCGCTGCGGTCGCACGTCGCTACCTGTTGCCGTAGGCGATGTCTTCAGCGAGCGTGCTGCTGTCGATCTGCTCGTTCTGCCGTTCGCTGGCGACCTCGTCGGGGGTCGGGCCGCTGCTGACGGACACCAGGGTAAACGCCGCGGCGGCGGCGAGTGCTCCGCCAATGAAGCCCGAGACGATCCCCGCGAGAAGATTACCCATCAGGCTGACACTCCCTTGTTGGCGCAAGTTCACTTGGCGGGGACTGTACCAGGCTCACCCGACCGTCCCATCTTGGTCCGCACCACAACGAGCCACAGCCCCGACGCGACAAGCAACAGAACCACAAACGCATCGACCACGATCACCGGGCCGCCCGGTGGTCCGCCAGCCCAGGCGACCACGTCCCCGGGTACACGATAGACCTCGATGCTGGTGGACATGTAGACCAACTCCAGCTGTGTCAACAGATCAGGGTCCACATGCCCTGGAGTGTCACGCTCGACGGCCACCCACCCCACCCCGGCGTCGCGGAGGCCGTCGACTGGTTGCTCAGCGTCGAGTGCCTCGTCGACTCGCAACGCTCGCGGGTCCTCGCCTCTGATGCGCCTGCTCCCGACCGTCAGCGTGTCGGGCATAACCGCCTCTACACCCGCGAAGCGCGGAAACGGGTCGAGGACGGTGCGGTGGTCGTTCCACGGAAACGAGCGGAACGGCTGGAATGGCAGGACGATCAGCGCTTCGCCGTTCTGCCGATGTTGGAGCGCATCGCGTGCGCCATGCCAGTCGGAGGGATACTCCACCGGCTCCAGCCGCCCCCACACCCCCCATGCCAGGTCAGGCAGGGCCAGCAGAGGGAGCACACTTGCCGCTCCAACCACGGCCACGGCGGGCAGACGCCGAGCCCGTCGGGCTACATAGGTCCCCACGCGGGCCGCGCCAAGCCCGGCCGATAGGGCCAGCAAGACGGCGAACCAGGCGAGAAACTTCTGCCCATCCCGCAGCAGGCCCGCTCCCGGAAGGTTCTCGACCGTCCACGCCAGCGCACCGCCCCAGGCGCCTGCGAGGGCAAGGATCACACCCACCGCCGCGAGCACTGTCAATGCCGGCACGACGCCGGCGCCGAGCCGAGCCGTAAGGTCACGGGCCCCCAGCATGGCCAGGATGATCCAGGTCACGGTCAGGATGGCCGCTGATACTAGACCGCGGCTGTCAGGGACGACGTCGCCGTTCCAGACACCGCCGAGCGTCAGCACGCTACCCACGAGGCCGAGCGGCGAATCCGACCTCGCCGCGAAGGCGTCCGCTCCGTTCGGGTCCGGGGGCAGCGCATCCTGATTCAACAGGGCAGGCATCACCCAAGGCAGCTGCATGGCTAGGCCGGCGGCAATCACGATCCACCGCGCACGCCCCGCCCATACGGCTCCGGCCAGCCCAACGGCCAACAGCCCGCCAGAGGGAGTCAGCGAAGAGAGTCCGACCAACGCGATAGCCAGCGGCAAGGCGCGTCGATCGCCTTGCCGGGCCAGGTTCGCTGCTCGCACGATCCACGGCAAGGCCGCATAAGCGACCAGCAGGGTCCAGTGGCCGATCACGAGCCGTTCGGCCACATAGGCGTTCCACGCGTATACAGTCGCGGCGACCGTCTGGGCACCGAGACCGGACCCATCGAGCACCCGGCCTGCGCCCAACGCGGCTCCGAAGACAATGCCGACCAAGATCAGGCGATACACCAGCTGGCCCGGCAATATCCCGGTCAGTATGGCCAGTACGGCGTCTTGAGGAACCGCCCGGGGCAGCCCGCTGCCCAGCCCCAGCGCCTCCGGCACCAGGCGCTGATCAGGCACCGTAACCATGTCGTAGGTCAGGACGAAGCCCGGCCTTAGCAGCGGCGCCCAGATCACGGCGGTGAGCAGCCCGCACCACATCGGCAGCCACCAACGACGCCAGCCCAAGTTACGGCGGCCGGGCACCTACCCTCCCCCCACAACAGCCGCGGATACTACGGTTCGCACATGGCCAACTCGACGGACCGCGACTGGGAGATCCTGGGCCGGACCGATCCGTTGTGGGCTGTCTACGTCACGCCGGGCGCCAAGCGAGGCGGATGGGATCTCGAGGAGTTCCTGGCAACCGGACGGGACGAAATCGACCGCACGCTCGATCGGCTGCAGTCCCTGGATCCAGCAGTCCCGCGCGGGCGCGCCCTCGACTTCGGATGCGGGGTAGGCCGCCTGAGTCGCGCTCTTGCCGACCATTTCGATGAGGTCGTCGGCGTTGACGCGGCGCCCGCCATGCTTGCCAGGGCCCGGGAGCTGGCCGGTGACCGCTGCCGATTCGTCCTGAATCAGGCCACCGATCTTGCCGTCATCGACTCCGATTCGGTGGATGTCGCATACTCCAGCCTCGTCCTGCAGCATCTGCCCAGAGATCTTGCGCTCGCCTACCTCACCGAGCTCATCCGGGTGACCAGGCCTGACGGGTGTGTCATCGCGCAGGTCGCCAGCCGGCCCGACTGGTCGATCAAGGGGATTGTCTTCCGCATCGCCCCGCGGTGGCTCATCAGCTGGGCCCAACGCAGGCTGCTGGACTACCCGGCGCCTATGCTCATGACCTCGCTGCCGGACCGCAAGGTCCGAAGCGCCGTGGCGAGCGCAGGAGCGACGGTCTTGGCTGCGGAGGAGGACACATCCTACGGCGGCCACTGGCGCTGCGTGCGCTACTTCATCAAGCCGGCATAGCCGTGTCCCACCGCTCATGACGTTCCGACCAGCACGCCCGTGACACATACCGCGTCACCAGAGGGAAGCCCTCCGATCGTCACCTCACCAGGCACTGCGATCCCTGGCAGTTCGACGTACAGGTCATGCGTCCCAGCGAGGAAGTCCACGGCCACTAGATGCTCACCGACGCGCAGCTGTCCGGACGTGGGATGACCGGCAAAGTACGACACCTGCACGATCCACTGCCCTTCACTGAGCTCGCCATCGAGTGTGATCGTCCGGTCACCGCTGCGGACCGGCCGCGGACAACCATGACCTTCCGCGATGGGAAGCGACCCGACATAGCCTCGAATTGCGACCGGCAGCGGGAGACCTGCTGCATCGAGTATGCGCAGATCCGCCGTCGGTTCGTAGAACCGAAGCGGCTCTGGCGCACCAGCGAAGACGACTGAGGCCTTAGCCGCATCGAGGAAGGCGGAAGACATCACCTCCTCCGGTACCTGACTGTCGACCGCCTCGATACCACCCAGCCGCTGAGCGGCGTCCCGGCTTCCCTCGACGTACTCTCGAGAACCCGCCATCGGCAAGTGTGAAACCACGCCCACTGCGCTGACGGCAGCCGCTGCTCCTATCACGAGCACCGCCACGCCCGCGATCAACCCGCGTAGCCGCCACATCTCCGGAGGAAGCTGCTGCCACCGCTTGGTGACCGCGACGCCCACGCCAGCCATGGAGACGACGGCGACCAGGACGGCGTCGGCGGTATACCGCGGGTCGCGGCCGATGATCGTGCCAACGAAGTCGACGCGGGCCGTCGCAATCAGCGCGACATTGACGAAAAGGTACGCAGCAGCGAGAACAAGTGGAAGTAGAGCCGTCCCCCCGGCGCTACGAACGGCAAGCACCACCCCAGCGCCCAGGATGAGTACGCAGGCCACCACCACGCTGACCAGTGGCGCGGGGGCGAGCAGCGCAGCGGTCGGTGCGTCACCGAACATCGCGCCGAGCAAGCCGGGCAGAAAGGTGTCCAACACCGCATACCGGGTCAGCTGCCAGAGGTCGGTGAACTCCTGCGGCTGAGCTGAATCGAACGGCCCGTTGAGCAGCCAGAGCCCTGCATACGCGACAGCCAGTCCGGCGTAGGTCGCCAGGACAGGAGCCGACTCACGCAGAATGTCCCGAGCACGCCGTTCGACCACGACCGGCGCTACCACGATGGTGAAACCGATCAGGACCAACGCGATGAGGATGCCCTTCTGCCAGAAGAGCATCCCCGCCAACAATGCGGCTACCGCCCACAACGCCCAGCGTCTTGACCCGGTGCGAAGATAACGCAGATGAGTCAGCAAAGCCCAAGCCATGAAGATCTGCAGGGGTAACGCCTGCAATGCGGACGCCCACCAAAGGGTTGCGGTAAAGATGAGTGGGCTCAGCGCGTACACAGCGAACAGAACGAAGGTGAGCGGTCCGTCACCAGCCAGCGACCGTAGCAGACGCAACACAAGCAGGCTTGCGGCGAGCTGAAGCACGAGCAAGACGCCAGCGGCGAATCCCCAATGCATAGGCGCGACCTGCTGGATCACCCAGACCAGCAAGAACTGGCCCGGCATCAGGTGCCCGTCGTAATCCCGAGCCAAATAGTCCAGCGATAGCCCTTGGGACGCGTCGCGCAGGTAGATGAAATCGTCCTGCCAGAAATAGCCGCCAGACAGCCCGTATGCACGAATCGCGAGCTGCACCACAACAAGGCCGAACGCGGCGATGATCCACGGTCTCACCCGCCACCACGGTCGGGCCGCGATCCGTCCTCCGGTATCCCCGGTAACCGCGCGGATAGCTCCGACCCCGACGAGAGCGATCAGCGGTAGCACCGAACCTGCCCGTATCGCGTCCGCGTAGTCGCGTCCGACCAACAGAGAAGCTCCGACACCTGCGATGGCCGCAAGCCCGGCGAGCGCTGCGACTGGAGCTATCCGCCGGCTGACAGTCTGGGTTACGACCGCTGCCGCGAACGCCACCGCGCCAAGAACTCCGGCAAGCACTCCTCCGATCACTGTTGCGGCGATCCACGTCGCGACGCGTCGCAATAGTCGTGGAAAGCGCCGTGGCCTGGCTTCGATCCCCAACAAGCGATGGCAGCTCCGGGTAGGAACTACCGCGAGCCCGAGTAGGACTACCGCCGCGAGGGCTCCCCCTCCGAGAGCAGCCATAAAGGTCCGTTGCGGTGCGAACTCGAGTTCCACGGTGCCCGACGCGTCGGCCGGTAGCAGCCAAGCCTGCTGCCATCCGTCGACGCGTGCAGCTGGAAGCACCTGGCCGTCGAATCGCGCGACCCAGCCGTCGTTCGCACTTTCTGGGACGATCAACAGCGCCTCGTCATCGGTCGTCACCTCAACCGTGCGTCGGGTCCGGTCCCATCCGCTGACGTGCGCAACGCCGGCCTTGCCGGGCACTCGTGACCATGCCCCGGGCTGATCCAGCAGCACGCTGTCCGCAGCGAACATCTCGTCAGCATGAACCTCGATGACGTGCTGCCCCCGCCTAAGGGTGATCCCTCCCGCGTGGTCGCCACAAGCGTTCCATCGCATTGGACGCCCTTCGAGGACGTCGCGGACTGTGCCCACGACCGTGGTCGGGATGGGCACACCATCGATCACGGCATCGGGGCCGAACCCGCACGGCCGGCCAGTGGGAGCATCCAGGTCGGGTGGGACGATCAGATCCTCGAGTCCCGGAATCTCGATCTCCGCGATTCCGGGAGAGACGCGCGTCGTGCCGGTTCCGGCCGGATCGGTGGAAAGCACCGTTGTCCAGTCCGTGATCCTGATACGTAGCTGATCCGTCCGGGTCCTTGGAATCATCACCCAGCCATCGACCACATCACGATCCCATTGCGCTTCCCCTGCAGCCACGGTGACTGATGTGGGACGGGCGACGACAGGATGCTGCGCGGTTGTCAGCCGGATCGCTGCGACCTCGCGCTCCTCGGGCAAAACAAGCTCGATCACCGGATTGAGGTCGAAGCTTCCGGCCACCCAGGAGGTCGAGGGATTACCGTCCACGGCCCACTGCGGGGCGGCTGCTGCATCACCGCCGCGAGTCGAGGAGGCCGACGCCGTGATACCCGAGAGCGGTTCCAGGAGCCGGTGTGCGGCGCTGCTGGGGCGCGGCAAGACCGTGCCAGAAACGCGGTACCGCGCCGACTCGGGCGTCGCAAAGCTGCGGGCCAACAGCACCGGCTCGTCACCCCGCCGAACGAGATTCGGGTCACACCTGATGGAGAAGTCCACCACCATGCACGCGTTGCGGGTCGCTTCGTAGCGGTGCAGGGAGATGCCGGCCGGGGCGATTGACGGCGTACCGCCATCGGCAACCTGCGCCGTGGCTACGACCCGGCCCGCTTCTACGTCGGCAAGCTCGATCTCCGCCACGCCCGCCTGGCCTTGCGAGCCTCCGGCGGTCTCAACTATCTCCAGCCGGATGTATCTTGTCGGCCGGGGCGCCAGCTCGAGCGTCTCGGGCGATCCGTCTCCAGCCACCCGGTTCCGACGTACGCCACCTTCGGTGTGCACATCGACAGCGGTTACTTGCGATCCGATCAGACGCGAGTCGACGAAGCGAACCGTCGCTGAGCCCAACGCCACAGGCGCGGTCAAGTCCACCTGAATCCATTGCCCCACCGGCCCGTCCCGGGTGTCCGAGCGCCACGCGGTGAAAGGGTCTCCGTCGAGTGCCGACCACGGAGCGAGAGCCAGGTCCGTGGGCAACAACGAGTCCGCGTATCCGCGTGACGAGGACGCACTCACCCGAGCGACGCCGATATAGCGAGCCGTTGCCAAGTACTCGTCCGCGCCCGACGGAACGATGTCGTGCCGGGCTCGGGTGAACCTCGTCGGTTCGTCTGCGGCGAGGACCGGGCCCCGGTTGTCCCGGACGCGGCCGAAGTTCCGTTCCCGCCGAGGCAGGTCGTCGGTCAGGAGCCGGAGGGCAGCACCGTCGACACGATCCGTGCCCAGTACGGCCGGCACGTCGGCGGGCAGCAGGCGATCCTCGATCAATCGCGGAATCGACTCGGGACCGCCGGTGACTTCCACGAGATCATCGAGCGCAGCGACCCGGGCCGGGGCCACAGTCCGCTCCACCTCGTAGACCTCGATGGCGGGAACTCCTGCATCAAGTCCGTATCCCAGCACGCGCAGGCCAGTCACGGCACCGCCGGTGAGGGACGGACCGAACTGAGCGACCCGGCGTATCCCTCCTGATCGTTCAAGTGCCTGGCGAACTACGGACGCGAGCGGTGTGCCGGAGCGCCGGGGTTCGAGATCTCCACGGACGATCACGAAACGCACCCCGGCCCGCGCCAGGATGTCGCCCAGAGCGGGTGAACCACGTCCGCTTTCGATCCACGCGTCGAGCCCTTCGACCCATCGAGCCGCGCCCTCGCTACCCAGAAAGACCTGATTTCGACTCACCCATGGTGCCCCGGCAAGTGGCTGGATCGGTTCGTCGACTGTTCGACCCCACACCTGGGTACCGAACCCTGTCGACGGCAGCACGAGAGTGCGCGCGGCGGGGTCGCGTTCAGCGACGAAGTCGGCCGCTTCTGCCCACCAGGAGGGCACCTTGTCCCAGCCGGGGCCTGGACGAAGGCCAGGGCTTAACGCCACAGTGGCCGGCACGACTACACAAACCGCGACTCCGACCGCCAGCGCACCCCGCGCGACCGATCGCAGATCGGCACTGAATTTCGGTCGCAACACGCGCCCGACCACGTGTGCCAGCCCGATCGCTACTGGGAGACGGACCAACGGATCGAACTTGTGGACGTTTCTGAACGGATTGAGCGGGCCGTCTAGCAGGTTGTGCCACGTTGCGGCCAGCGGGCTCTCGAGAGGGTCGATCGAGCCGACCGTCAGCACCACGACGCCGAGAATCGCGGACACCAGGAATGCGCTACGCAACGGCACACGTCGATCGAGTAGCGCGAGCAAGCCCACCGTACCGATCACGGTGCCCGCCAGGATCAGGACCGGCTTGGTAGCGGCGACGTATGCGGAGGGCCACCATGGGTCCGCCCCTACGGCTACCCACGCGACCCAGTGCGTTGCACCCCGCACGGCTTCAGCCAGTCCAATGCCGCCGGTGGTGTTGACGGCGGATTCCACATGATTCAGGAACGGTGTGCTGTACGTGCCGAACACGAGCAGCGCACCGACCCACCACGCACACGCCAGCCCGATGCTGGCTGCCCACCACGCCGCCAGCCTGGCCCGCACACCGCTTGGTTGAGCCAACACAACAAGGCCGAGCAGCGGTAGGACCGCCACGACCAGAGTCGCGTTCGCAGCGCCCATGAGCAGGACACCCGCTGCCGACAATGCCGCCGCGCGGCGCAAGCCCAGCCGTTGCCAGTGCAGCAGGGGGAGGATGGCCCACGGCAGCAGTGAAACGATCAGTGTTTCGGCGGAGATCGGTCCGATAGTCGTCAAGATCCGTGGGCTCAATGCATAGGCCAACCCGGCGACGATCTGACTCCAACGGTTGCCGACGGGCAGGGCCCGGCACACTGCGACGACGCCGGCGTACGCAAGAGCAAGGAGCAGCGCCGTCCAGATACGCTGAGTGATCCAGCCAGGGAGTCCCACGGCATGCCCGATCGCAAAGAACGGGCCGATAGGAAACAAATAGCCGTACGCCTGGTTCTGCAGTTCCCCGAAGCTTCCGTCCGGGTTCCACAGGCTTAACGCCCGGTCGAGAAAGCCGAATGGGTCCTCGGTGAGATCGAGCTTGGTGTCGAACGTCGTTTGCCCAGGGCGCTGTACGAAGGCAAGGAGCACCAGCACCGAGATGACGACCAAATGCGGTCGGCGGACGCGAGCCCACGCCGTGACCCGCGTCCACCGGGTCACGGACTCGCTCTTGGTTGGCGGCCGCACCCGCGGATAGTAGTCGCCCCAAGCATTTGCCTTCACAACCGACTCCCGTACGCTTCAGCGCTATCGCACGACGAAGGGGACATGGTTGACCAACGTCGATCGCCGGCAAGCGGGAGAAGCAAGCGTGGAGTTCGCCGCCGCCTGGACGGAATGCGACCAGGTGCCTGGTTGGCTGACACGTGACCAGGCGCTTGCTTTGTGGACAAGCGCGCGAGACCTGCCCAAGGGTGGCTGTGCGGTAGAGATCGGGAGCCACCAAGGTAGATCCACCGTCGCGCTCGGACACGGTGCGCGCGGCGCCGGCGGGATGGTTGTCGCGATCGACCCGTTTCTTGAGGGGCATGTGTTCGGCGGACAGCGCACACGCGAGCGGTTCGAAAGGAACATCACTCGCGCGCGCCTCAATGATGTCGTACACCTCGAACCGGATTACAGCGAGAAGGTGCTCGCACGCTGGAGCGGTCAGGTCGATCTGCTCTTCATCGACGGCAAACACGACTTCTGGTCGTGCACGAAGGACATCGGCTGGGTGAAGCACATGCACGATGGCGCACGGGTATTCGTCCACGACGCCTTCTCCTCCGTCGGCGTGACCACCAGCTTGCTGGCCGAGATGCTCCGCCCTTCGACACGGCTCAGGTACACCGGTCGGTCCGGCTCGTTGGCGGCCTTCACCGTCGGGCGCCCGAGCGTGGCACAACGCGCCGCAGTCGGCAGGGAACTTGGCTGGTTCTGCCGCAACCTGATCATCAAGGTATTGCTGCGACTGCGCTTTCGGTCAGTCACCAGACTGCTCGGCCATCGGTCGCCGCACGATCCTTACTGACCAGTAGGTATGGTCGGCGCATGCAGCGCAGCGCGGCTCTGGCGACGCGGCTGAGTTCCGGCATTGCCGGGCTGCTCCCTGATCGCGTCGTGGGCGCGGCGATCCGTGCGGTGTATTCCCGGGTCGAACCCGAACTCGATCGGATTGACGACTTTGTCGGCAAAGGCGGCACCGCCGTCGACGTCGGAGCGTGGTATGGGCCGTGGACGTCCCGCCTGGTTCGTCGCGCCGGTCACGTAGTGGCGCTGGAGCCGGCAGCTCAACTGGCCGCTCACTTGCGAACGGTATTTCCAGAAGTACAAGTCGTGGCGGCTGCCGCTTCCGACCGTGCGGGAGTAGCAGAACTGTTCGTCTCGGAGTCAGGACCCGCGGTCGGCGTGTCGTCATTGGAGCACGGCCAAGGTCCCGCCGTCACCGTTCCCCTTACCACGATCGACAGCCTTGGCCTGTCGGACGTTCGATTCATGAAGTTGGATGTGGAGGGACACGAGCTGCCAGCTCTCCGCGGCGCTGCCACGGTCATCCAGCGCGACCGCCCCGTCCTTCTCGTCGAGGTCGAAGAGCGGATTCAACCCGTCGAGCGTGTCGTCAACCTCCTTACTGAGTGGGGCTACATCGGTTACGTCCTTCCCGAAGATCAGTGGGTACAGCTCTCGCGGTTCGACCTCGCCACCCATCAGTCGGCAGCACTCAGGCGAGTTGGTCAGAGCTTCGTCGGGCGCGTGATCTGGCCCAGTCCGCGCTACGTCAACTCGGTCCTGTTCCGGCCGACCTGAGAGCATGCCGAACGTGACTCAGCGGCGGATGCGCCGAATCATCGGCACCGCGGGTGGAGTGGCCGCGGGTGCGAGCGTTGCCAATGCGCTCGGTTACGTGCTGACGGTCATCGCCGCTCGGGTGCTCGGTCCGGCCGAGTTCGGCGCGTTCAGTGCGCTTCTCGCCTTGATCATTGTGGGCAACG
>Ga0299914_10000475_pt1 | contig 24305 bp, 19 predicted proteins | sample RVTome_10_FD_201361 | JGI IMG/M metagenome (GOLD analysis project Ga0299914, IMG submission 201361) | Soil microbial communities from uranium-contaminated site in the Upper Colorado River Basin, Wyoming, United States - RVT153D57 (version 2) ... | reverse complement strand
GTGGCGTTCTTCACCCGGACCCAGACCGGCGCGCTGATCAGCCGGCTCAACAACGATGTCATCGGCGCGCAGCGCGCGCTGACGGGCACCTTCGGCACGCTGACCGCCAACACCGTGCAGGTCGTGTTCGCCGTCGGCTCGATGTTCCTGCTGGAGTGGCGGCTGACGTTGCTGGTGCTGTCGGTGCTACCGGTCTTCGTGCTGGCGGCCAAGTACGCCGGCCGGCGGCTCCAGGCGCTGACACGGGAATCGATGCAGCTCAACGCCGACATGAACACGATCATGACCGAGCGCTTCAACGTCGCCGGTGCGATGCTCGTCAAGCTGTTCGGACGCTATGACACCGAGACCGATCGCTTCGGCGAGAGCGCCATGCGGGTCGCCGACGTCGGCGTGCGCAGCGCCGTGGTCGGTCGCATGTTCTTCGCGATCATGACGCTGATGGGCGCGCTGGGAACGGCCGCCGTCTACCTGGTCGGTGGCCGCCTTGCGCTGTCGGGCTCGATGTCGACCGGCGACGTCGTCGCGTTCGCCGGCCTGTTGGTCAGCGCCTACGGCCCGCTGGCGGCCCTGAGCAACGCGCCGGTCGAGGTGCTCACGGCGCTGGTCAGCTTTGACCGCGTGTTCGAGATCCTGGACATGCCACACCCGATCCGCGACGCGGACGACGCCGTCGAGTTGGAGTTTCCCCGGGGTGAGATCGCCTTCGACGCCGTTCGGTTCGCCTACCCGTCCGCGGCGGACTCGTCGCTGGCGTCGTTGGAGACCGGATGGGCCGGCGCGCTGGAGAACACGCCCGGCGCGCTCGTGCTCGACGGGGTCGACGTGCACATCCAACCCGGACAGACCGTTGCCCTGGTCGGCCCGTCCGGAGCGGGCAAGACCACGATCACCGCGCTGGTGCCGCGCCTGTACGACGTCACCGACGGCGCGGTGCGCATCGACGGCCACGACGTGCGCGCTGTCACGCTGGAGTCGCTGCGTGCGGCCGTGGGGGTCGTCAGCCAGGACCCGCACCTGTTCCATGACACCATCCGCGCCAACCTGCGCTACGTCGCACCGGACGCGTCCGACGACCAGCTGGTGGCCGCCTGCCGCGCCGCGCAGATCCATCACGTCATCGCTGCTCTGCCGGACGGCTACGACACCGTGGTCGGCGAGCGGGGGTACCGGTTGTCGGGTGGGGAGAAGCAGCGGCTGTCGATCGCCAGGGTGCTGTTGAAGGACCCCGCCGTCATCATCCTCGACGAGGCGACCGCCCACCTCGACAGCGAGTCGGAGGTCGCCGTCCAGCAGGCGCTGCGCTCGGTGCTGGCGGGACGAACCTCACTCGTGATCGCCCACCGGCTGTCCACCATCACCGGCGCCGACCTCATCCTGGTGGTCAGCGAAGGCCGCGTGATCCAGCAGGGCACGCATAGCGAGCTGCTCGCGGCCGAGGGGCTGTATGCGCAGCTGTACCGCACCCAGTACGCAGGGAGTGCCACCTAGCCCGTCCATGGCGTGCTCGCTAGACTTTCGGGAGTCCTGGGTTCCCCGAGACACGCGGTGGACCCTCGGCCCTAGACTTACCTCACAGCGACGGCGCTCTGCGGCAATCCCGCGAGCGCCGTTCTTTCGTATCCGGACCTTCGCCTCGATCAGCGAGGAGGACCATGATCGGCCCAAGCCTCTACGACCCGACCGACGAACGTGACGCATGCGGCATCGGCTTCGTCGCCGACACCGCGGGCAACACGTCCCGCGCCATCGTCGACGCGGCGATCGACGGTCTGTGCAACGTGCGGCACCGCGGTGCGGTCGCCGCCGACAGCCGCAGCGGCGACGGCGCGGGCCTGTTGCTGCCACTCCCGCAGGCCTTCTTCGGCCGTGAGATCGAGCGGCTCGGTGGTTCGTCGGATGGTGACATCGGTGTCGCGATGTGCTTCCTCGACGGCGCCGAGCACCAGCGTGCAGGCGACGCGCGGCGGCAGGCCAAGGAAGCGGTCGTGCAGGCGCTGGAAGCGTACGGCATGGTCGTCGCCGGCTGGCGGACGGTGCCCACGGCGCCCGAGGTGCTCGGCGACCAGGCCCGGCGGGGCATGCCCGCCATCGAGCAGGTGCTGTTCACCGCCCCACCGGCGCTCGAAGGCGATCGCGAGCGGCTCGCCTACCTGGCACGGCGTCGCGCAGAGCGCGCCTGCCGGCGCATCGACGTCCGCGCGTACTTCGCGTCGTTCGGCTTCGCGTCGGTGACCTACAAGGCCCTGAGCGCCGCGGACCAGCTCGCGGGGTTCTACCCGGACCTGTGTGACGACGCTCTCCGCGCGCCGTTCGCGGTCTTCCACCAGCGCTACTCGACCAACACGCTGCCCACATGGGAGCGGGCGCAGCCATTCCGGATGCTGTGCCACAACGGTGAGATCAACACGATCGACGGCAACGCCAACCTCATGCGTGCGCGCGCCGGCAACCTGGGCGCTGACTGGCCGGAGCTGGGTCACGAGGGCGAAGCGCTGCTCGAACCGCTGCTCGACCAGACGGAATCCGACTCGGCCAAGCTCGATTCGGCACTCGAGGTGCTGGTCCGCGGCGGCCGCACCGCCGAGCACGGCATGGCCATGCTGGTGCCGCAGGTGTGGGAGGGCAGCCGGGACGTGTCGCCGAGCGTCCGCGACTTCTACCGCTACCACGCGGCGCTCGTGGAGCCGTGGGACGGCCCGGCCGGCCTGATCTTCACCGACGGTCACCGCGTGGGGGCGACCCTGGACCGCAACGGGTTGCGGCCGCTGCGCTACCAGGTGTGCGACGACGGGATCATCGTCTGCGGCAGCGAGGTCGGGGCCGTGCGCACGGCGGGGCGTGGCAACGTCCGGCGCGAGCGGCTCGGACCCGGCGAGATGGTCCTCGTCGATCCTGAGGTGGGCCTGGTCGAGAACACCGCGCTCAAGCGGCGGCTGGCGGCCCGGCGGCCTTACGGCGACTGGCTGCGCACGCGTCAGCGGACCATCGACGCGGGACAGCCGGTCGATCACGCGCCCGAGGACCTGCAGCCCCGGCAGATCCATGCGGGGTTCACCAAGGAGGAGCAGACCGCGATCCTGCGGCCCCTGGCCAACGACGGCAAGGAGCCGGTGTCGTCGATGGGCGACGACACGCCGCTGGCCGTGCTCAGCGACCACGCCCGCACCGTCTACCACTTCATCAAGCAGCGGTTCGCGCAGGTGACCAACCCGCCGATCGACCACCTGCGGGAGTGGCAGGTGATGAGCCTGCGCACGCAGTTGGGGCCGCGCAGCCCGCTGCTGTCCGAAACCCCCGACGCCGTGCGGTTGCTCGAGCTCGACGGCTTCCTGCTGTACCCGGAAGGGCTCCGGCGGCTGCTCATGGATCTGGACCTGCCGTTCGGCGTGACAGGGCTCGACACCACGTTCCCGGTGGCCGCCGGTCCCGACGGACTGCGTGCCCGCATCGACGAGCTCGTCGGGGAAACGGTCGATGCCGTGCGCGCCGGCGCCGCGATCCTGGTCTGCAGCGACCGCAAGATCGCCGCCGAGCGTGCCGCTGTGCCTGCGTTGCTGGCGGTGGGCGCGGTGCATCACGCCCTGGTCGACGCGCGCCTGCGGACCAGGGTCAGCATCATCTGCGAGACCGACGATGCGCGTGAGACCCACACGTTCGCCGCGCTCCTGGGCTACGGCGCCGACGCGATCTGCCCGCGCCTGGCATTCGAGACCATCACCGAGCTGGCGGACGCCGGCCGGCTGGGTCGCGACTCGTCGTCGGCCGGCGAGGCGCAGGAGTCCTACGTCAATGCCATCGCCGACGGTGTGCTCAAGATCATGTCCAAGATGGGCATCTCGACGCTCGACTCGTACCGGTCGGCGCAGATCTTCGAGGCGCTGGGTCTGGGCGACGAGGTGATCGACCGCTGTCTGCGCGGCACGCCGTCGCGCATCGGCGGCATCGGTCTGCGCGAGCTCGGCGAGGACGTGCTGACGCGGCACGCGCTGGGCTACGCGGACCGCGCGGCACTGGCCAGCCCTGGCTTCTACAAGTTCAAGCGGGGAGGCGAGTACCACGCCAACCACCCCGAGGCGATCGATGTGCTGCACCGGGCGCTCGGCCTGTCCGGTGACCTCGAACCGCTCGGGCAGACGGCCGAGACCGCGGCTGACATCACCGCGGAGCAGCGCGCCGCCCATCTACTGGCCGTCGCGGCCGACACCGGCCGCTCCGAGCTCTACGAGGAGTTCGCGCGCCAGGTCAACGAGCGACCGCCGACCGAACCGCGCGATCTGCTCGACCTCGTTCCGGCCGACGAGCCGGTGCCGCTGGTGGAGGTCGAGCCGGCGACCAGCATCGTGCAGCGCTTCTTCACCGGCGCGATGTCGCTGGGCGCGCTGTCACCCGAAGCACACGAGACGCTCGCGGTCGCCATGAACATGCTGGGCGCCTCGTCGAACACCGGCGAGGGCGGCGAGGATCCACGACGCTACGCGACGCGGGGCACCGCGCGCGATGCCAACTCGCGCGCCAAGCAGGTCGCGTCGGGCCGCTTCGGCGTGACACCGGAGTACCTCGCCTACGCCGACGAGGTGCAGATCAAGATGGCGCAGGGATCCAAGCCCGGCGAGGGTGGCCATCTGCCCGGACACAAGGTGTCGGGCCTCATCGCGCGGTTGCGGCACACGCAACCCGGTGTCGGGCTCATCTCGCCGCCACCGCATCACGACATCTACTCGATCGAAGACCTCGCGCAGCTCATCTTCGACCTCAAGCAGGTCAACCCGTTCGCAAGCGTCGGCGTCAAGCTGGTGTCGTCGGCCGGCGTGGGCGTCGTCGCGGCCGGAGTGGTCAAGGGCCTGGCCGATGCCGTGCAGATCGCAGGCTCTGACGGTGGCACCGGAGCATCGCCCCTGTCGTCGATCAAGCACGCCGGCCTGCCCTGGGAGCTCGGCCTCGCCGAGACCCAGCAGACCCTGGTCGCCAACGGCCTGCGTGGCCGCGTGCGCGTGCAGGTCGATGGTGGCTTCCGTACCGGACGCGACGTGCTCGTCGGGGCCATGCTCGGCGCCGACGAATACGGCTTCGGCACCTCGGTGCTCCTCGCGGAAGGCTGCATCATGGCGCGCGCCTGCCACCGCGACACCTGCCCGGTGGGTGTGACCACGCAGCGGTCGGACCTGCGCGCGAAGTACGCCGGCACGCCGGAGATGGTCGCGACCTACCTGCTGTTCGTCGCCGAGGAGGTCCGGCGCGGGCTTGCGAGCCTGGGAGCCCGCTCCGTCGACGAGATCATCGGCCGTGTCGACCTGCTGCGGCCGCGGCAGGTCGACCATCCCCGCAGCGCCGCACTCGATCTGCGGTCGTTGCTGGCGCCGCCGGATCACGGGCCGCGGCACTACACCGAGAGCCTGCCGATCCAGGCACCGCGTGACCGCCTGGGCGATCAGGTCTTCGACGCCGCGTTCCCGGCGATCTGGAGCGGCACCGGCGAAGCCTTCGACTTCGACATCCGCAACACCGACCGGACCGTCGGGGCACGCCTGGGTGGCGCGATCGGCCTCGAGTTCGGGGAACGGATGCCCGAGCAGGCCGTCACGGTCAAGTTCACCGGCGAGGCCGGTCAGAGCTTCGGGGCGTTCCTGGCCCAGGGCGTCGCCTTCGAGCTGACGGGCGAGGCCAACGACTACGTCGGCAAGAGCATGGCCGGTGGGCGCATCGTGGTGCGGCCTCCGGAGCACGACGCCGGCGATCCGGTGCTCATCGGGAACACGGTGCTCTACGGCGCCACCGGCGGCGAACTGTTCGTCGCCGGCCGGGCCGGCGAGCGCTTCGCCGTGCGCAACTCCGGCGCCCGCGCGGTCGTCGAGGGGACCGGTGAGCACGCCTGCGAGTACATGACCGGCGGGGTGGTGATCATCCTCGGCCCCACCGGGTTCAACCTGGGAGCGGGCATGACCGGTGGTGTGTGCTTCGTCCACGATCCCAGCGCGAACATCCTCGCGCGCATCAACACCCAGCTCGTCGAGGCGCGACGCCCCGAAGGCAGCGAGCTCGATGAGGTCCACACGCTGCTCCAGCAGCACGTGGCGCTGACGAGTTCGACGCGGGCGCAGCACCTGCTCGACGACTGGGAGGCGAGCGGCATGACGTTCTGGCGCGTTGCACCGCGCGGCAAGCTGTCGAGCGTCGAACGCAGTGAGCGGGGTGTCGGCGCGGCGGTCTGACCGCGTGGCTCAAGTCGCGGAGCGGTAGCCACACGCCGTGTTGTGCGCGCGGTGAACACCCATTCCGCAATGTCTTTTTCTCGCTGCCCGGCGCGGATCGCCGAGCAGCAGATCGCCGCTCGTTGCGGGTGTGCCCGGCGAGCCCGGCCGGCCGCGACCGACCTGACGCCGCTGCGACAGGCCTTTGCTAAGGTGCGGTCCTGATGCAACCTCAACTCCTCGGCCACCCGAAGAGCAAGGTGACGCGCAAGGCGCAGCGCTTCTTCTCGGATCGCGGTGTCACAGTGACCTTCAACGACCTTCGCAAACGCGCTCCCACCCCCGGTGAACTGCGGAAATGGGTCGAACGGTTCGGTGTCGACGCCGTCGTCGACCGCGAGTCCGCGGTCTACCGTGAGCGCGGCATGGGCTACTTCTCGGCCGGCATCGATACCTGGCTCGACGAGTTCGCCAAGGAGCCGCTGCTGATGCGGCTGCCGCTGGTCAGGTGCGGCAAGGAGCTGTCGGTCGGCGACGATCCGAAGGCCTGGCAGCGCTTCGTGGAGCTTGTCAAGAACTTGTGAAGGCGGTGGTCGACGACCGTCGTGGACTGGCGCAAACGGGCAACGTGCTTGCACATCGGCCGCGGACGGGGCAGTTTGGTGCCGCGAAGGCGGGTCGCGGGCATTTCGGGCGCGCTTTCCTCCGAGCCGGAATGAACGACACGCCATCCGTGACCCCAGATCTGAAACCAAGCATGAGGAGTGCACCTTGAACAAGGCAGAGCTGATCGACGCCGCTGCCGATCGCGCCGAGATCGCCAAGAACAGCATGTCCGAGGCGCTCGACGCAGTGCTCGAGACGATCACTGAGACGGTTGCACGCGGCGACAAGGTCACGTTGACCGGGTTCGGTACGTTCGAGCGCCGGCACCGTGAGGCGCGGACCGGCCGGAACCCGCAGACGGGCGCGGAGATGCAGATCCCCGCGCAGCACAGCCCTGCGTTCAAGGCCGGCAAGGCGTTCAAGGACGCCGTCGCGGGTTGATGACGTGACCGTCTGATCGTAGGCGGGCGTGCACCACTCGACGCGTCCCGGAGTGATCCGGGACGCGTTCTTCTTTTCGCGGGCCTGATCGCCTGCGTCCCGGACCGTGCGCAGCGCTGCCGAGGATCATCGAGCCGGCAGGCGCTCCAACCGTCGGAGACGACCAAGGATCGGGTGCGCGCTACGTGGCGAGCTGCAGGTGCCGCAGAAGCTCCATCGGCGTCATGGTGAGCCCGGTGACGAACGGACCGAACTCCGCGTAGCTCGCGCTGACCTCGTCGAAGCGCATCTCGTAGACGATCTGCTTGATCGCGACGGGATCGTCAGCCAGCAGCGTGACCCCCCACTCCCAGTCGTCGAGGCCGACCGAACCGGTGATCAGCTGGAGCACCCTGCCGCGGTACTTGCGTCCGACCCGTGCGTGGCCGGCCATCAGCGTCTTGCGGTCGGCGAAATCGAGCGTGTACCAGTTCTGCTCGGGGTCGCGGCGCTTGCTCATCGGATAGAAGCTGATCACCCGCTTGGACGGCAGTTGCGGGCGCAGGCGGTGCTCGGCGTAGGCGGTCATGCGATCGCGGAAGGCACGCAACGCCGCCTCGTAGTCCTCGGACGTCGGATCCATGCCCTCGTCATCGATCAGGCGCTTGGCCTCGTCGGCTTCGGTCGCGGTGTACTCGCTGATCTCGGTCAGCGACAGGTACGACGCCGCGGGGATCAGGATCTGCCCCAGCGGTGACGCCGCAAGATCGACCGTGAAGCGGTCCAGCGCGGTCATGTCGGGACCCAGCGCCATCAGGCCGAAGTCCGCCTTCTGGCCGAGGACGCTGAAGGACAGGACCTGGCAGCCGTCCCGCTGAGCGAAGGCGTCGATGCGCGCCGCGAAGTCGCGCGCGGCACCGCCCGCGCCTTCGGTCGCATCTCGCCGCACGTGGAAGAACAGGTGCAGGACCGCACGTCCTTCGGATGGGATGATCGGCTCGACGGGCACGCTCAACGTCCTTTGGTTGCGATTGCGGAACAAGCCTAGTTCGTTCGTCGCGCGGGCCCCGCGTGCGACATCGACACCTGTTCACATCGGTGTTTCCGCATTGTGGGATCACCGGGCGTTGTGCATCCGCGTATATGCGGCACAATTCGGGCACTCTGCGCGAATGCGACGTCCGTCGCGCAGATGGCATGAGGCTTCGAGGGCGCCGACCAGAAAGAGGGCGATGACGCGTACACACAGCAAGGGACGGACGCCTCTCGAGGTCCCGAGTGATGACAGCCTGACAACCCGCCTATGGCAGTACGCCGAGCGGTCGGGTGGTCAGGTCGCGATGAAGTACTGGTCGGACGGCAACTGGCGGCCGCTCGTCTGGCGGGAGCTGGCCGAGCAGGTCCGCGCGATGGCGGCGGGACTGGCCGCCGTCGGCGTGGAGCCTGGTGACCGTGTGGTCCTCATGAGCTCGACGCGGGCCGAGTGGACCATCTGCGACCTTGCGATCCTGGCCGCCGGCGCGGTGACGGTCCCCGTCTACGAGACCAGCTCGGTGGACCAGTGTGGCTGGATCCTGTCGGACTCGGGCGCGAAGGCCGCGATCTGTGCCGAGCCGGAGCTGGCCAAGCGCATCGAGGAGGTGCGCTCGCAGGCGCCGGAGCTCGGTGAGGTCTTCATCATCTCCGAGGGCGGCCTTGATGACCTCGCGGCGCGTGCGGGTGACGACCTCTCGGTCGTTGACGAGCGCGTGGAGGCCACCACCACCGACGATGTCGCCTCGATCATCTACACGTCGGGGACCACGGGACTCCCCAAGGGATGCGTCCTCACACATGGCAACTTGCTGGTGACGGCACGGCAGGCGCAGTTGGCGCTTGGTCCGGTGCTGATGCGCGACGACGCCTCGACGCTGCTGTTCATCCCGCTCGCACACGTCTTCGCGAGGATCATCCAGTTCGCGGTGCTCGACGCCGGCACCGTGCTGGGTTACGCGCGCTCCGTGGAGACGCTGTCCGAGGACCTCCAGTCGTTCCGCCCGACATTCCTGCTCGCGGTGCCACGCGTCTTCGAGAAGGTCTTCAACGCCGCCCAGGCCAAGGCGCAGGGAGCCAAGGCCAAGATCTTCGCCGCCGCCGTCGACACGGCGGCCGAGTGGTCCCAGGCCGAGAGACCCGGCCTGATGACCAACGCCAAGCACGCGGTGTTCGACCGGCTGGTCTACTCCAAGCTGCGCGCCGCGCTCGGCGGTCGCATCACCCACTGCATCTCCGGAGGGGCGCCGCTGGCGCCTCACCTGGCGCACTTCTTCTCAGCGGTCGGCATCAACGTGCTCGAGGGCTACGGCCTCACCGAGACGTCGGCCGCGTCGGCCGTCAACCCACCGGAGTGGAACAAGATTGGGACCGTGGGGCAGCCGTGGCCGGGCACAGAGTTCCGTGTCGCGGACGACGGCGAGCTGCTGATCAAGGGACCGGGCGTCTTCCGCGGCTACTGGAACAACGACGAGGCGACCTCCGAGGTGTTTGACGGCCAATGGTTCCGCACCGGCGACATCGGTGACATCGACGACGACGGCTTCATACGCGTCACCGGCCGCAAGAAGGAGATCATCGTCACGGCCGGTGGCAAGAACGTCGCGCCCGCGGTGCTCGAGGAGCGGCTCAAGGCCAACCGCCTCATCTCGCAGGCCATGGTGGTGGGGGACGAGCGGCCGTTCGTCGGTGCGCTGATCACGCTCGATCCCGACGAGCTGCAGACGTTCGCCAGGGAGCATGCGCTTGTCGGCGGGCCCGAGGACCTCGTTCGTAGCGATGCGGTGCGCGCCGAGGTCGATCGCGCCGTGGCGGAGGCCAACACTGCGGTGTCACGGGCCGAGTCGATCCGCAAGACGGCCATCCTCAGCCGCGACTTCACCATCGAGCACGGTGAGTTGACGCCAACGCTGAAGGTCAGGCGCATGGTGGTGGCCAAGAACTTCGAGACGGCGATCGACGACATGTACGCCACCTCGACGTGATCGCCGTCTCGTGCCGGTGGTGTCCCCGGACGCCGCCGGCACGACGCGGGTACGCCGTCAGTCTCTCAGACGGCGTGCCGCCCAGGCGCTGCACGCCGCGGACGAGGCGGCGACCAGCGCCGTCAGGCGGCGGCCCCGAACCCCGGCGCGACGCCCCATGCGCGCGAACGCGGCGGCGTCGACCGCGTCGGCCAGCGCGCCGGCCTCGGCCCATCCGCGCTCCGCGGCGCTGCCGTGCCCGGTGGCCAGCAGCGCGCCGAGCCCGAGCCCCAGGTCACGCACGCCAAGCATGCGCACGGTCAGCGCCTGGGCGGGAGGTGCGGCGCCGAACTGCAGGCGCGCCGCCGCGTACGGGGTGACGGTCGCCACCACCCCGATGCCCACGCGGGCCAGCGCGATGGCGCGCACCAGCAACAGCGCCAGCGCAGATTGCTCTTCGTCCGTCATGGTGGCGACCCTCTCATCGTCCGCTGTGGCTCGGGCGCAGGCTACCGTGTGGCCATGACCACCGACGCGACGTTGCCCACGTGCCGGCAGCATCCCGATCGGGAGACGCGTCTGATGTGCCCGCGCTGTCGTCGCCCCGTCTGCGCCGAGTGCCTGACCGTGACCGACGGTGCCGGACACGCCTGTCCCGACTGCCGGAACGAGATGACGGCATCCGCCGACGAGTCCCGGCCACGACCACAGCAGTCCGGCGCGCCGGTCACGGTCAGTCTGCTGGTGGCGTTCGCGCTGGTGTTCCTGGCGGACGCGATCACCGGACCCAACCCTTCGTGGATCCTCAACGAGGGTGCGCAGATCAATGGCGCGGTCCGCAACGGTGAGTGGTGGCGTGTGCTGACGGCAACCATGCTGCACGCCAACCTGACTCACCTCCTGTTCAACGGTTACGCCTTGTACGTGCTCGGAGCGCATCTCGAACGCAGCGTCGGCAGCGCCGGGTTCGCCGCCCTGTACGTCGCGTCCGGTCTGGCGGGAGGGCTGGCGTTCCTGTTCAGTTCGCCCGATGAGGTCGCCGTAGGTGCCTCGGGGGCGATCTTCGGGCTGTTCGGAGCGTGGTTCGCCGCGTCGTGGGTCAACCGCGACACACCGCAGGGGCGCGCCGGCCTATCGCAGTTCGGCATGCTCCTGCTGATCAACCTCGCGCTGCCGCTGTTCGTCCCCAACATCGCGTGGCAGGCGCACATGGGCGGCCTGGTGGCCGGGGCGATCGTCGGGTTCGACTGGGCCCGGCGCAACCGCAGCGGCACGCGTCCGACACCGCGGGCGCGCCTGGAGACGCCGCTGCTCATCTCGGTTGCCCTGCTGCTCGGCCTGCTCTGGTACACCATGGCCTAGCCACGACACCATGGAGGGCACACGCATGAGTGAGGCGGTCGCCGACAGCATCGTGATCAACGCCGCCCCGAAGGCGGTCATGGACGTCATCCTCGACCTCGAGGACTACCCGCGCTGGCAGGACGACATCCGGGAGGTCGAGGTGCTCGAGCGCGACAGCCAGGACCGGGCCGCAAAGGCGCGGTTCGTGGTCGACGCGCGGCTGCTCACGGCGATCTACACGCTGGAGTACACCTACGACGAAGACGGCGTCCGGTGGCAGCTGGACAGCAGCGAGCAGCTGCGTCAGCTCGACGGTGGGTATCGCGTGGCTGGCGGCACCGACGGGACGACCACCGTGACCTACGAGCTGGTTGCCGATCCCACGATCAGTGTGCCGCGCTTCATGCGCCGCAAGGCCGCGGAGCACATCGTGCGGGGGGCCCTCGACGGTCTCAAACGACGGGTCGAGACCGGCCCGTGACCGGTACCGCGCGTGTGCTGATCCATATGGGCAAGGGTGGCGTCGGCAAGACGACGACCGCTGCGGCGACCGCGGTCCGGCTTGCGCGGAACCGCCACCGGACGCTGGTCGTGTCGAGCGATCCTGCGCACTCGCTCGCCGACGTGCTCGATCAGCGGCTCGGTGACCAGCCGACCGCGGTCGCCGACAACCTCGACGCCCAGCAACTGCACGCACGCCAGCGCCTCGACGACGGATGGGAGCACATCGCCGGATACCTGCAGTCGTTGCTGCGCTGGGGCGGTGCCGGCGACCTGGAGGCCGCCGAACTGGCGGTCCTGCCCGGTCTCGACGAACTGTTCGCGTTGCTTGATCTGCGCGCCCACGTGGACAGCGGGCGCTATGACGTCGTCGTGATCGACTGCGCACCTACGGCGGAGACGCTGCGTCTGCTGAGCCTGCCCGAGGTGCTCGGTTGGTACGTCGAACGGCTGGTGCCGCTGCAGCGGGGGATCACCCGTGCGCTGCGCCCGACGCTTCGGCACGTGACCACCATGCCGCTGCCGCACGACTCGCTGTTCGACGCGGTCGGCGGCCTGTACGAGCGCCTCCAGGCCATCCGCGCGGTCCTGTTGGATCCCGCCGTCACGGCGGTGCGCATGGTCCTCACACCCGAACGTGTGGTCCTGGCGGAGGCGCGCCGTACCCACACGCTGCTGTCGCTGTTCGGTTACGCGGTGGACGCGGTCGTGGTCAACCGCGTGGTGACATCGGGCAGCGATGATCCGCTCATCGCGGGGTGGCGGCGACGCCAGGGAAGGATCCTCGACGAGATCGCCGGCACGTTCGGGCCGGTCCCCAGGTTCACCGCGCCTCTGGCCGCGGGCGAACCCGTCGGCGTGGAGGCGCTGGCGGAGCTGGCCGGCGACCTGTACGGCTCCACCGATCCGATGGCGGTCCTGTACGACGGCCCCCGGCTCACGCTCGTCGAGGACGGCGGCGGTCACACCATGCGGGTGCCGCTGCCGCAGGGCACGCCCGACGACGTCGAGCTGTTCCAGCGGCGTGACGAGTTGTTCGTCCGGGTCGGCGGCCACACCCGAAACCTCGTGCTTCCGTCGGGCCTCGCCGACCGAGCGGTGACGGCAGCGGAGGTCGAGCACGGCTGGCTGTGCATCCGATTCGCCCCGGACACGACGGCGCCGCACGATCAGCGCACGTCCGCAGCCAAAGTGTGACCCGGTCATCGCCCCTGTCGCCCTGCGGTGGCCGTTAGACTGAAGCAATGTCCGACACCCCGCACGAGCCCGGCGGCGAGTGCCGCTCCTGTCCCGTATGTCTCGTGTTGCAGGTGCTCCGTGATGTCCGCCCCGAGGTGCGGAACCACCTCGCCGCAGCAGGCCGCGAGCTGGCGCTCGCACTGCAGGCGGCGATGGGCCCCGAGCGTGAGCACGGTGATCCCTGGGCATCTCCATCGGACATGACCCCAGATGACGACAGTGGCAGGTCGCCCGGGCGCGCACCGGACGGTTCCGCAGCGCATGCCCCGCGCCGTCTGCGCCGCATCGACATCCGGTGATCAGTGTTCTTGGAACTTCATCGAATGAAAGGAGCAGCCCTTGGAGGTCACCGCCACCGCCATTCGCGAGCTGCTGAACCGGCCCGCGTCGTCCACACCCGTGACCTCGGTCTACCTCAACACCGATGGTTCCCGGTACCCGCGGCCAGCGGACTACGAGGCACGTCTGGACAACCTGTTGCGCGGCGTCCGGCGCGCTGCCGATGGGTTGGATCACGACGCGGCCGAAGCGGTCCGCCGCGACGCCGACCAGATCAGCCGCTGGGTGCGCACCAGCTTTGAGCGCAAGGGTGTGCGCGGGCTGGGGATGTTCTCCTCCGACGGTGAGATCTTCGAGCAGTTCGAGGTCGCGATGGGTGTGCGCAACATCGCGCGGGTCAACGAGCGGCCCTACGTGGTGCCGCTGCAGGCGCTGTTGGGACGCCACCACCACATCGCGCTCGCCGTCGTCGAACGCGACAAGGCCAGGATCTTCCGGTACCAGCTCGGGCAGATCGAAGAGCACATCGACGTGACCTCCGACGTCCACGGCCAGCACGACCAGGGTGGATGGTCGCAGGCGCGGTTCCAGCGCGGCATCGAGCACGAGGTGCTGCTCCACATGAAGGACGTCACTGACGTGCTCCTGCGGCTGCACGAACAGCAGGCCTTCGATGCCCTGGTCGTGGCCGGACCGACCGCCGAAGCCAATGAGTTCATCCGCAAGCTGCACCCCTATTTGACCAAGGTGCTGCACGGCGACCCCATCAGCCTGCCGCTGGCCGCCGAGGCGGATGTGCTGCGTGAAGCGTTGCGTGAGGTCGAGCAGGAGCTTGTTTCGGGCAGGCGCCGCGAACTGCTCGCCCGCCTCGAGGCGGGCAAGGGGTCGTCGGAACGTGACGCCAGGGGCATCCGGCACGTGGTCGAGGCCATCAACGCCAAGCGGGTCGACACGCTGTTCGTGGTCGAGGGCGCCGGCGAACCGGGCTGGAAGAGCGCATCGGGTGCTCTGGCGCTGCACGAGCACGAAGCCGAGGCGTATGGCACGCCGGTCGAGGCGGTCGACGACCTGGTCGACGAGATCATCGAGCAGGCAGTGATGAGCGGGGCGAGCATCGAGCTGTTCCGTGACGGCTCGCGCCTCGAGGGCCATCCGGTCGCAGCCCTGCTGCGGTTCTAGTGGCCGACGACGAAGTGGCCGATGCCGTGCCGGCGATCGGCCTTGACATCGGTGGCACGAAGATCGTGGCGGCGCTCGTCGACCGGGACGGCGCGATCCTGGTCGAGCGGCGGGTCGAGACGCCCGTCGACGGCGAGCGCCGCACGGCCGAGCTGATCGCGCTGGTCGATGGCCTGTGCAAGGAGCACGATCTGCATACGACCACCGTCGGTGTCGGCGCCGCCGGGCTGGTCGACCTCGACGGGGTGGTGCGGTACGCCCCCAACCTCGACTGGCGGGACTACCCGCTGCGCAGGTTGCTCGAGTCCGAGCTCGGGTTGCCCGTACGGGTCGAGAACGACGCTGCCGCCGCGGCCTGGGGCGAGTACGTCGTGGGTGCCGGACGGGATGCCGCTGGCGGCGCCCTGATGCTCACGGTCGGCACGGGTGTGGGTGGTGGGCTGGTGACCGAAGGGCGGCTGGCGCGTGGCGCTCACGGGCTCGCGGCCGAGTTCGGGCACATCATCATCGCGGAGGGAGGGCCGCGGTGTCCGTGCGGCAACCGCGGTTGCCTGGAGGCGCTGTCGAGTGGCACGGCGATCGGCCGCGCGGCGCGCGAGGCGGTCGCCGCCCGCACACTGCCGGAGGGGTCGGTCCTGTACGACGTCGACGACCTCAGCGGCACCGACGTCACCGTTGCCGCCCAGGCGGGTGATGCCGGCGCGCATGCGGTCCTCACCGAGGCGGGGCGGTGGCTGGGGGTCGGCATCGCGTCCCTGGTCAACAGCCTGGATCCTGAGGTCGTTATCGTCGGGGGCGGCGTCATCGACGCAGGTGCGTTGCTTCTGGAACCCGCGACCGAGGCTTATCATGAGCGCCTGGTGGCGCGCGAGCACCGTTCGGTGCCACCGGTCGTGGCCGCGAGCCTGGGCGATCACGCAGGGGTCATCGGCGCCGCGTTGCTCGGTGCCGGCGCACGGTCGTGAACACCCGCGGACGGGGCGGTCCCGAGCATCCGCAGCGGTAGTCACGTGGGAGGTGTGGTCTGGCCGGGCCCGTCGTTCGAGATGCGCCGGTGCTGTACCGGACGCTGAAGGCCGTGCTCCGACCGCTGGCCACCGTGCTGATGCATCCGCGCGTCGAGGGCCTCGAACAGGTGCCGGCGACCGGTCCCGCCATCCTGTGCGCCAACCACCTGTCCGTCATCGATCCGGTGATCGTGGCACTGCCGGTGCCGCGGACGGTGTTCTATCTGGGCAAGAGCGAGGTCTTCGCCCGGCGGTGGCGATGGCTGTTCGAGCACCTTGGCGTCGTGCCCGTCGCCCGGGAAGGTGGTCCTGCTGGTGAGAGCAGCCTCGAACGGGGACGCCAGGTGCTCGCGGCCGGCGGGCTGCTCGGACTTTATCCGGAGGGCACGCGGTCGCCCGACGGCCGGCTCTACCGGGGCAAGACGGGCGCGGTGCGGTTGGCGGTCAGAACCGGCGCGCCGATCGTTCCCGTCGGCATCGCCGGCACCCGCAGGGTTCTGCCGCCGCACGCGCGGCTGCCACGGCGGGGGCCGGTCAGGGTCCGCTTCGGTCCGGTGATCGACCTGCGCCTGCATGACCAGGCTGACGACCGGCGCGTGCTGCGCACAGCGACCGACGAGTTGATGGCCAGGATTGCGATGCTCTCGGGTCAGGTCTACGTCGACGTCTACGCGGCGCAGGCGCGGGCCGCGCAGCTGTCCCGCCGGCCGGTCAGCGAGTTCGATCGGTTGCGTCCCGATGACGACTCCCTCACACTTGACGACTCACGGTCCGCCTGAGCGATGGCGCCGTCAGATCCGCTGCAATCGGAGTGGGGTCCAGTCCAGCGGGGTTGCGCAGGGCATGATGCGTGGGTACAAGTCGACACGGACGTTCACTGGTGATCAGGAGGTAGGTGTGGCGCAGCCGCAACGCGGTCCGGTGCGGACGGAGGTGAGCGACCTACGCAACATCGTTGATCGGCTCGACCTGCTCATGGGATCGTCCGCAGATGCGTCCGCCGAGTCCGCTCAGGGACTCGGCGGGTCGGCGCGCGAACAGATCGAGGACGCGCTGTCGGAGCTGTCGCACCGTGTCGGTGTCGTCGAACGCGAGACCGAGGAGCTGCGCACCCTGGTCAACCACCTGATGACCATCGCGACATGGCAGGCGAAGGTGACGGCGACGCTCGTCGGTGATGATGACGAGGCGGACGACGACGAACCGTCCATCGCCCAGCACCATGACCCGCCCGCCGTCGCCGACGATGCGCCCGTCGAGGACCAGCCGCTCTACAGCCCACCGCCACCACCGGATCAGCACGGCTTCGTGGAACCTGACTCCATGGCCCATGGGGCGGACCTCCAGCCACAGAGCCCACAGAGCTTCGTCGACCGGGTTGGCCAGCACATGGAGTCGCGGCGGACCGACGAGCCCGACCGGCCCCGCCGGCCCGCTCCGACAACGCTCGACGACGACATCGACGACATCCTGGGAACCGACCGGGAATCGTCGTCGGAGACTGGTCCGCCACCGGACTTCGGCATCTGACACACATCGCCACAGCGGTCCCGCACCCGGGGTCGCGCCGCTCGGAAGGAGGTCGCCGTGAGCCCCGCCCGCAACGGCCATGTGCCGCCGGCTCAGGCCGTTGCCCCACCGGTGGCCCGGCGCCGGGCGGCGAAGGCACGGGCGGACCTGCGCGAGCTGCAAAAGCTGGTGCGCATCCTCGAGCAGCACGTCGCGGTGGACGACACCGACATGCAGCGCGATCTCGAGCTGCTCGCCGATCCCGATGCGGTGGTGCGGGCCGAACCCCGGCTACGGGCGTTGACCGCGCTGCTCGTGAGCCTGTCGAGCTACCGCCAGGCGACCGCCGCCGCGCGTGTGCGCCCCCGCACGGCTGCCCCGGCGGCGCGCCCGTCTCCGAACGCCGCCGTCCCCTCCACCAACGCCACCCGTTCCATCGGGGCTGGAACGCAGGTCAACGGCACGGTGGCGGTCAACGGTGTCCACGTCAACGGGCGCCACACCAACGGCGTACACGCGGACGTCGACACGGCGCAGGCGGTGGCGTCCGATCAGGAGCTGGCGGCAGCGACCGCGCGCTACATCGCGAGAGACCTCGCGGCCCGCCAGCTGTCGGAGTTCACATCCGCCGAGGGGTACCGCCTCGCGCGCGCACTTGCCCGGCTGGGCCGGGTGGACGAGCCGGTCGAGCGGTTGCTGGCGGAGGCCAACCAGGTGCGTCTGCACCCCATGCCGCTCGCCGACGCCGTGTCACACAGCCCATTGGGGCATTAGCGGCCCGCCTTGGGCGGTCGAGCGCACCGCTGCTACGACGAGGTGGCCAGGCCGTCGCGCTCGGGGTCGATGATCTCGGCGAGGTGACCGAGTCGCCCGGAGATGTACTCCATCGCAAAGTTGGCGACACCGTTGCCGCTGCCGTTGCGCTCCTGTTCGACCTGGCTCTGGTACGCGCGCAGCGCGGTGACGATGAGTGCGCGGTCGCTGAAGTCCAGACCGTCGACGTTGTTGGGTCTCCAAGTGACCATTGAGAACTCTCACCTCGGGGTTAGTCGTGACGGATCGTGCGAACAGCGCATGCTCGGAGCGTGCGCTGCGCCGATGCGCGTGGATGCCGTGATCCTAGGCGGCAGCGCCCGGCCGGGACAAACCGAGCGGTGCCGGTCTACGACTCCTGCAGTCTGGCCTTGACATCCGGGATCGCTGCCGGGCGCATGCTGAGCTCCGTCACGCCAAGATCGACCAGGTGGGCGGCGGTCTCGGGATCACCCGCGACCTCGCCGCAGACGCCGACCCAGCGGTCCCTGCGCTGGGCCGCAGCGCAGATCCCGGTGACCAGGTGGTCGAGCACGTCGCGGGCCGCGTCCGGCAGGTGGCTCACCTCGTCGATGGTGCGTCCCGCAGCGGTCAGGTACTGGAACAGGTCGTTGGTGCCGAGGCTGACGAAGTCGACGTGTTCGAGCAGTGGTCCTGGTCGCAGTGCCGCCACGGGAATCTCGATCATTGCGCCGACGGCCTCGATTGAGCCGGACGTCACGGCGGCCTCGTCCAGTTCCGCGCGCGCCCGCTCGAGCTCACGGCGTGCGGCGACGAGCTCGTCGGCAGTCGTGACGAACGGGAACATGATCCTGACACGATGATCGGTGGCCAACCGCAGCATCGCGCGCAGTTGTGCCCGGAACAGCTCCGGACGCTGCAGTGACAACCGCAGTCCGCGGACGCCGAGGAAGCCGTTGCGGACCGGGTCGAGGTCCAGTGCGCGGCTCGGTTTGTCGCCGCCGATGTCGAGTGTGCGGATGATCGCCGGGCGTCCTTCGAGCACCTGCAGGATGGCGCCGAGCGCCGCGACCTGTTCGTCCTCGGTAGGCAGTTCGCTGCGGTCTCCGAAGAGGAACTCGGTGCGCAGCAGGCCGACCCCGTCGGCGCCGTATGAGACGGCCAGTTCCGCCTCCAAGACGCTGGCGACGTTGGCGGCCACCTCGATCAGGCGGCCGTCGGAGCGGGTCACCGTGGCCTGCGCCGCCACCCGGCGCTCCTCCCACTGCTCGCGGCGCCGCCTGAGCTGCTCGGTCACCTCCTGCTGACGCTGCTCCGGCGGGTCGACCTCCACGAGCCCGCGGTCGCCGTCGACGATCACGGTGACGCCATCGGCGATCTCGTCCACGGCGTCGCCGGCTCGGATGACCATCGCCATGCCGAGGTTGCGGGCGACGATCGCCATGTGCGAGACGGGAGCCCCACGCCGCACGACGGCCGCCGCGGCCCCGGACGCGTGGATCGCCTGGACCTGCGACGGTGTCAGATCGTCTGCGACGACGACCTGGCCGTCTCCGACCTCGACCGCCCCGACCTCGATGCCCAGCGCGTCGAGCACCCGACGGCCGACGTCGTCGATGTCGGCCGCACGTGCCGCGAACACCGGCCCGGCGAGCGCGGCGACCCGATCCCGCTGCGCACGGATCGCCTCCCACCATGCGCGCGGCGCCGACGCGCCGTCCGTCAGCCGTGCGTCGGCGGCATCGAGGACGTCGGGATCGTCGAGGATCTCAGCCTGTGCGGCGAAGATGTCGCTGTTGGGTCCGCCGACCTGCGCGAGCTGATCACGGACGCGGTCGCGCGCCTCGTCCAGCCGGGCGCGTTCGTCGGCGACCGCTCCGCCGGCGGTGGGCAGCTCCGGATCGGCCTGCCGCAGCCATGTCGCGGGACCGATCGCCAGGCCGGCCGACCCGCCGACGGGGCCGGTGCCGCCGGAGGGAGCGGGCTCGTCGACCGGCGCGTCCGCCGCAAGCGGTTCCCCGAACCCGTCCTCGACCAGCGCACGGACCTGTGTGAGGGCCTCCTGTGCCTGCGGACCGCCGGCCTGCACGCGTATCGCCGTTCCGGCGGTCGCACCCAGGCCGACCAGCGCGAGCATGCTGGCGGCGTTGGCGCTGTCATCGGTGTCGACGCGCTCGATGCGGACGGTGGCGTCGAGCGGCCGCAGCGCGCGGACGACCTGCCCGGCGGGTCTGGCGTGCAGACCCTGGGCGTTGCGGATCTCGAGCGTGGCGGAGTGCTCCAGATCGGACACGGCACCGGTACCGTCCGCGGCCGGTGCCGCGTCCGCGGATGCCGCCGGCTCACCACCCGCTGCGCGCGCCGCGGCGGCGACCTCGGCGACGTCCGCACCGCCACCCGCGGCGCCGGCCGCCGCGAGGGCGCCTTCCACCAGCGGTGCGGACACCAGGAGGCAGCGCTCCTGGCGGTCCTCGTCGAGGAACTCCAGCGCCGTCTCGGCGGTCATCTCGGCGCTGCCGAGGTCGTACAGCACGATCGCGCCATCGCCACGGTCGGCATCGTCGAGCGCCGCGTTGATCAGGTCAAGGCTGGTGCCGATCTCACCATCGTCGGTGCCGCCCGCGATGCCGATCGGTACATCAGGTTCCATCTGCAGCAGCAGGTTCCGTAGACCGCGGACCAGATCGGGGGAGTGGCTGACGAGCGCGAGTCCGACCACGGCGGCTCCTGAAGGTGTTGTGCGTGGATCCCCTGCGCATGATGCGGCGCCGGCGTTCGGCCGGCGCCGCAGTCACACGTATCGTGGCGTGGAACTCAGCCCTCGACGTCGACCAGGCCCAGGGTGCGCTGGACCGCGTCCTTCCAGCGCGCGTAGCCCTCCTCGCGCTGATCGTCGCTCCAGCTCGGCTCCCAGCGCTTGTCCTCCTGCCAGTTCTGGCGCATGTCATCGGTCGACTCCCAGAACCCGACACCCAGGCCGGCGGCGTACGCCGCACCCAGGGCGGTCGTCTCAGCGACCACGGGCTTGGACACCGGGACTCCGAGGATGTCGGCCTGCAGCTGCATCAGGGTGTCGTTGGCGGTCATGCCGCCATCGACCTTGAGAACCTCCAGGTCGACCCCGGAGTCCTCGTTCATCGCGTCGACGACCTCCTTGGACTGATAGCAGACCGCTTCGAGGGTGGCGCGGGCGAGGTGGGCCTTGGTGTTGAACCGTGACAGCCCGACGATGACGCCTCGGGCGGAGGAATCCCAGTAGGGTGCGAACAGGCCCGAGAAGGCTGGTACGAACACGACGCCGCCGCTGTCGTCGACGCTCTTGGCAAGTGTCTCGGATTCCGCGGCTTCATGGATGATTCCCAGCTGGTCCCGCAGCCATTGCACCGCCGAACCGGTGACCGCGATCGCGCCCTCCAGGCAGTAGATGGGCGCGTCATCGCCGAGCTTGTAGCCCAATGTCGTCAGCATGCCGTTCTCGCTGCGCACCGGCTCTGTGCCGGTGTTGAGCAGCAGGAAGTTGCCGGTGCCATAGGTGTTCTTGCCGTTGCCCACGTCGAAGCAGACCTGGCCCACGGTGGCGGCCTGCTGGTCACCGAGGTCGCCGGTCAGCGGGATCTCTCCGGCGAACGGCCCGTCCGAGCGGGTCACGCCGTACTGGTTCGGGTCGGACGACGGCCGGATCTCCGGCAGCATCGCACGCGGCACGCCGAAGATCTCGAGCAGCTCGTCGTCCCAGTCCAGCGTCTCGAGGTTCATCAGCATGGTGCGGCTGGCATTCGTCACGTCGGTGACGTGCACGCCACCGCTGACGCCGCCGGTCAGGTTCCACAGCACCCAGGTGTCGGTGTTGCCGAAGGCGACCTCGCCGTTCTCGGCGGCCTGCTTGAGGCCGTCAACGTTCTCGAACAGCCACTCGAGCTTGCCGCCTGAGAAGTACGTCGCGATCGGCAGGCCCGCCTTCTGCTTGACGGTGTCCTCGTCCCCCTCGCGCTGGTGGCGGCTCACCAGGCGGTCGTTGCGCGTGTCCTGCCACACGATCGCGTTGTGGTACGGCTTTCCGGTCTTGGGATTCCACACGACGGTGGTCTCGCGCTGGTTGGTGACGCCGACCGCGGCGAGGTCTCGCGATGTCAGGTTGGCGCCACCCAACGCCTGCTCCACCGCGTTGCGCACGGACTGCCAGATGTGCAGGGGGTCGTGCTCGACCCAGCCGGCCTGCGGCAGGATCTGCTCGAACTCCAACTGGGCCTTGCCGACCTCCTTGCCCTCATGATCGAAGATCATGAATCGACTCGACGTGGTGCCCTGATCGATCGCGCCTACGAAGTCCGCCATCTGTGTACCCTCTTTCGTCGATCGTTGCTGATTCCTGGTGCAGTGGTCGTCTCAGGTGTCCTCGACACCCGGGCCCTGTTCGGGCGGCTTGTCCGACGCATCTTCGGCCGCCGCCGTGATCAGTTCGTCGTCGCCGGTCATGCACGCGATGAGCATGGCGGTCGAGGTCGCGCCCGGATCCTGGTGGCCGATGCTGCGCTCACCCAGATAGCTGGCGCGCCCGCGCTGGGCCTGGACGGGCACGGTCTCACGCTTGCCGCGATCGGCCGCTTCGGCCGCGCGCCGGAGCGCGTCGCTCACATCGGCGCCGCCGTCGACCGCTTTCCGGGCAGCATCGAGCGCCGGGCCGAGCGCATCGAGCATGGTCTTCTGTCCGCGGTCCGACTTGCCGCGTTGCTTGACACCCTCGAACGCCGCGTCGAGCGCGGCGACGAGGTCGGCGGCCTCGAGGGCGTCCTTGCCCTCGACGGCCTTCGACGCCCGCAGAAACGCGGTGCCGTACAACGGACCGGCCGCGCCGCCGACCTTGGAGATCAGCGCCATCGACACCGCTTTGAGCAGCGCTGCGGGGTTGTCACCCTCGAGCCGGCTCAGGGCGGCCTGCATGCCACGGTGCATGTTCTCGCCGTGGTCGGCGTCGCCGATCGCGCTATCGAGCCGCGTCAGCAGCCGCCGGTGTTCGGCGACCTCAGCCGCGAACCGTTGCAGGAACGTCGTGATCTGCTCGTTGCCGACACTCACGTCAGCCCCTTCCGCGGGTCGTGGGCCCGCTCGTCTACCGCCCTTTTCGCAGCGCCGGGGTGTGGACCGGCGCGTCCCACAGTTCGATCATCTCGTCGTCGAGCTTGAGCACCGTGAGCGATGCGCCGGCCATCTCCAGCGCCGTGATCCAGTTGCCCACGAGCTGACGTTCCACGGTGATCCCGCGGTCGGCGAGCAGCGCGTGCGCGGCCCGGTAGGCGACGTACAGCTCGAGCAGTGGCGTACCGCCCATCCCGTTGACGAACAGCAGCACGCGGTCGCCGTCCGAGAACGGCAGGTCGCCGATGATCGGCTCGAGCAGCCGCGCCACGATCGCGTCGGCGGGCTCCAGCTTCATTCGCTCGCGGCCTGGCTCACCGTGGATGCCGATGCCGATCTCCATCTCGTCGTCGCCGAGCTCGAAGGTCGGCTCGCCCGCGTGCGGCACCGTGCACGACGTGAGCGCCATGCCCATCGATCGCACGTTGGCGTTGACGCGCTCGCACAGTGCGACGACGGCGTCGATGTCGTCACCGCGTTCGGCGGCGGCACCGCAGATCTTCTCGGCGAGCACGGTACCTCCGACACCCCGCCGGCCCGCGGTGTAGAGCGAGTCCTCGACCGCGACGTCGTCGTTGATGACGACGGTCCGCACGCTGGCGTCCTCGGCCAGCTCCCCGGCCATCTCGAAGTTGGCGATGTCGCCCGTGTAGTTCTTGACGATGTGCAGCACTCCCGCACCGCCGTCGACAGCTTCGGTCGCCGCCTGCACCTGGTCGGGGGTGGGCGATGTGAACACCGCGCCGGGGCATGCCGCGTCGAGCATTCCGTAGCCCACGAACCCACCGTGCATCGGTTCGTGTCCGCTGCCGCCACCGGAGACGATCGCGACCTTGCCCTGTACCGGTGCATCGGCCCGCACGATGACATGGGGGTCGTAGGACACCTTGAGCAGGTCACTGTGCGCGAGCTCCATGCCCTGCAGCGCCTCGGTGACGACGTCGGTCGGGTCGTTGATGAGTTTCTTCATCGGTTGCTCCTGTTCGTCGTCACGCTGGCCGGGGCGTGCGTCATGACCACGGCATGATCGTCCAGATGAGCGCGCCGAGGATCCCGCCAACGATCGGGCCGGCGACCGGCACCCAGCTGTACTCCCAGTCGGAGCTGCCCTTGCCGGGGATCGG
>Ga0299914_10000474_pt1 | contig 24313 bp, 24 predicted proteins | sample RVTome_10_FD_201361 | JGI IMG/M metagenome (GOLD analysis project Ga0299914, IMG submission 201361) | Soil microbial communities from uranium-contaminated site in the Upper Colorado River Basin, Wyoming, United States - RVT153D57 (version 2) ... | reverse complement strand
GCCTTCAACGCGGTGAGCGATGGTGCGGCACAGGTGTCGAAGCCCAGCGAGTCGGTTCGGGTGGACGTCGACCCGGATGGGTAAACGACGGGCGTCTCGGGCTCGGCGGCCGCCGGGGTGGCCAAACCGACAAGAAGGACGACACTGCTGCCGAAAGCGGCCAGTCCCTGACTGATCTTACCTTTGCCGGCCATGGCACACCTCTGGGAAACGTATTCAGTCTCCTACTAGAAATATGCGTCGTACGAGGTCACAGGGTTAGGGCCGATAGTCACCAACAGCGCGCGAGGCGCGCCATCTCGATGCGGTCATGTCTTGCATGCGTTCAGACCTGCATGCAATGTGGTGGGCGATACTGGGATTGAACCAGTGACCTCTTCCGCGTCAAGGAAGCGCTCTCCCACTGAGCTAATCGCCCGAGCCTGATGCTGTGGTGGTATGCCGAGGTGGAGACGGGATTCGAACCCGTGTAGACGGCTTTGCAGGCCGTTGCCTCGCCTCTCGGCCACTCCACCGAGGTGAGGCCGGAGCCTCCTCGAGCGGACGACGGGGCTCGAACCCGCGACCTTCACCTTGGCAAGGTGACGCGCTACCAGCTGCGCTACGTCCGCCTGCGATCCGCCGGAACATCGTACCCGGGGCGCGTTGAAACATTAGCTCATTCCAGCCGCCGACTCCAAACCAGCGTAGGCCTGCAATGCGTGCCGATCCGCGATCGCCCGGTCGTCGGCTTCGCCCTCCGCGGGACGCGGCCGACCGTCCTGTTCGGCGAAGGTGAAAGTCAGCGGCGCAGGCGTTGAGCACCGCCGCTGCGAGCAAGGCCGGCCGATGGTTTCGCACCCCCCGCAGGGAGAGGTAGCGTCGCTGAATCGTGAGTACGTGGTCGGACAACGGGGGAGAGCCGCTGGCTCATCTCGGCGGCCAACTGGCGACCGGGCTGGTCGAGCTGTCCGACGACCCGCGCGTGCTGGACAGCAGCGGCCGTTGGGCCGTTGTCGTCACCTTCGAAGGGCGGCTCAGGTGTGCACGGTTCTCATCCTGGCGTTTCGCCGCGCTACCTTCGGGCCGGCGTTGGCGCGGTCCGGACCCCAGGGCGTGGACGAGCTCGCTCGATCACGCGGAGTACCTCGCCGCTGTCGCCGAGACCAGAGAACGCATTGCGGCCGGGACGGTCTACCAGGCGAACATCTGCCGGGTGTTGTCCGCACCGCTTGGTGGCGGCACTCCGGACCTGGTGCCGCTGGCTGCCCTGCTGGCTGAACGCCACCCCGCACCCTTTGCCGGCCTGGTGCGGCTTCCGGACGCCGGAGTGCACGTTGTCACCGCGTCCCCAGAGCTGTTCCTGCAACGGGACGGCCGCCGCATCACGTCCTCGCCCATAAAGGGCACCGGCCGGACGGTGGCCGACATCACCGGCAAGGACGTCGCCGAGAACGTGATGATCGTGGACCTGGTGCGAAACGACCTGTCGCGGGTCTGTGAGACCGGTTCGATCGCCGTGCGCGATCTGCTCGCGATCGAGAAACACCCCGGCTTGGTACATCTCGTGTCGACCGTGACCGGGCGGCTGGTAGCCGGTGCGGGGTGGCCGGAGCTGCTGGCCGCCGCATTCCCGCCCGGCTCGGTGACAGGAGCGCCGAAGTCGAGTGCGCTCGCCACGATCGCCGACCTCGAGTCGGTACCGCGTGGCCCCTACTGCGGCGCGGTCGGATGGGTGGACGCTGACACCGGACGTGGCGAACTGGCTGTCGGTATCCGGACCTTCTGGGTGAGCGGCGGGATGTTGAGGTTCGGCACCGGCGCAGGGATCACGTGGGGATCGGTTCCCGAGCGCGAATGGAGGGAAACCGAGTTGAAGGCCGAGCGGCTCGTAGGGTTGGCTTCGGCGGAACCGGACATGTGAGGAGCCCTCGATGAGGACGTGGGTCAACGGCAGCCTGCTGGGCCGCGACAGTGCCGTGGTCAGCGCCTTCGACCATGGCCTGACAGTGGGTGACGGCGCGTTCGAGACGGTGAAGGTCGTCGATGGTGTGCCGTTCGCCCTGCGCAGGCATCTCGACCGGTTGTCTCGCTCGGCGGCCGGTCTCGGCCTGCCGGCCGTCGACAAGGACGCCGTAAGGGCCGCCTGTGCGGCTGTTTGTGCACAGGCACCGGTCGGGCTGTACCGCCTCCGGATCACCTATACCGGCGGCATCGCACCGCTCAGTTCAGAACGCGGTGATTCTGGTACCACCCTCGTGGTAGCCATCGCACCCACGGCTCCGCCCGCCGAGTCGACGTCCATCGCTGTCGTCGAGTGGCGCCGCAACGAACGCGGTGCCCTCGCGGGGCTGAAGACCACGTCCTACGCGGAGAACGTCGTCGCACTGGCCCACGCCAGAGGTCTCGGTGCGACGGAGGCCGTGTTCGCAGACACTCAGGGCCGGCTATCCGAAGGCACCGGCAGCAACGTCTTCGTGGTGGTGGCGGGGCAGTTGCTGACTCCTGCATTGTCGACCGGCTGCCTCAACGGAATCACCCGTCAGCTCGTGCTCGAATGGACCGGTGCCCGGGAAGCCGAAGTGCCGATCTCGGTACTGGACGACGCCGACGAGGTGTTTCTCACGTCCAGCATCCGTGACGTCCAGGGTGTGGCGGCGATCGTCGGCCCGCGGCACGCCCGGACTCTGCCGGCGGCGCCGGGACCGGTCACGCGCGAGGCCGCCGCGTTGTTCGCCAAGCACAGCGCCGAGGACCCGGAACCGTGAACGCGCTGGCCATCCGGCCGATGACTCCGGCTGAGATCGACGCCTATGTCGACCACGTGGCCCGGGGGTATTTCCAGCAGAGGATCGAGTACGGCGGTGAGCCGCCGGAAGTCGCGGAGCGCCATACCGCCGAGGCCATGGAGCGGTTCTTTCCTCACCGGCGCCCCGCCGAAGGCCAGCACCTGTTCGCGGCCGAGGTCGCCGGAGAGGTTGTCGGCTCACTGTGGCTCGCCGAGCAGGCGCGCGGCGGTCCCGATGGTCAGGGATGGGTGTACGACGTCGAGATCGACCCCGCGTACCGCGGCAAGGGCTACGGTAGGGCGCTGATGGAGGTTGCGGAGCGCCAAGCGCGCGAATACGGCTGCTCGAGCCTCGGGCTCAACGTCTTCGGCGGCAACGAGGTTGCGATCAGGCTGTACCAGTCGCTCGGGTACCGGACGACGTCCCAGCAGATGAACAAGCGGCTGTAGCCGTCGCGGTGCGCGAACCGCTCAGCTTCCGCTCGCCGCTCGCTGCCGCTCCCGGTACGCGGCCACGTGCAGCCGGTTGCCGCAGGTGCGGCTGTCGCAGTAGCGCTTGGAGCGGTTGCGTGACAGGTCGACCAGTACGCGGTCGCAGTCGGGCGCCGCGCATATCTGGAGCCGCTCGTGTTCGCCCGCGGTGACGACGAACGCGAGGGCCATACCGCCGTCGACGATCAAATGTTCGGCGAGTGACGCATCCGGTGCGAAGTAGTGAATATGCCAGTCGTACCCGTCATGGTTGGTAAGCCGAGGCCGCACGGTGAACGAGCTCAAGATGGTGTTGAGCATTTCGGCTGCCGGCTCCTCGCCGGACGAGAGGAATACCTCCCGCAGCCGCGGGCGAATGGCCTGAACGGCCTTGAGATCCTTTTGGGTGAGCTCACCGACACCGCTGATCTCGTACTCCTTGACGAACGTGTTGAGAGCTTCAACGTCCGGCAAGAGTTCCTGGCCCCCAGCCACGGGATCCGTGTTCACCAGGTCGACCACGGTGGCGAGGGAATGCTCCACGTCGTGGGTGAAAGTCAAGGCGGCGGTCTCCTTGCGTATAAGCGGGGGGAAGGGTGTGCCTGACCGTAGCTCGCCCTGGCCGTCCTGACAACAGGGCGGACTGCTCAGGTATCGGCGAGCAGGGCTGTGATTGCGGCCTCCAGGTCCAAATGCCGGTGTTCGGTGCCGGGCGGAACCAGCCGGTGGGTGGCGTGGAGGAATCGTTCGAGCTCGTCCGCGCTCGCCTCGAGAAGCGCGTCGCCATGAGGGGACCTGAGCCGGACGTGAACGGCCGGCCGGCCGGCGGAGTCGCGGGTCGGCCAGATGAGTACGTCACCCTCACCCGCGGATTGGTCGAGGCCCGCCTCGAGCAGATCCCGGGCGAACACCCAACGAACCGGTTCGTCGCCACCGTCGTTGAACAACACCGTAACGGCCAGCGGATCGCTCGCGTCGTAATGCAAGATCGCGGTCAGCGGCAGAACGTGACCATCTTCGCCGAGCAGGTGTAGTCCGAGGTCGTACGACACCGTGGTGCGGTCCATGGGTTGTGTAGTTCCTTTCCGCGAGCGCCTTAACCCTCGGTCGGCGCACGTAGTGAGAGCGTTTGCACGGAACGCCGTGCAGGACGGTATCTGATCGCCCGGTACTCAAAGGTAAGCCCACAAGTAACTACCTGCACAATTCAGTGACGGGAGTCACTGAATCCGGTCCTGAGCTGCGGCTTTTGCCCTTTACGGTTGGGATGTGAGCTCGGCCGCAATTAAGTGCCGCGCCCTCGTACGTACGGCTACTCAGTCACGGATGCCCCGCCTCCCACGGGCGTGTGGCCGACCGGCTCGTCGAGCATTTCGTGACGCAATGTCAGATAAGCGACAGTGGCGGCGAGCGCAATGGCGCTCACCACAGCAGCGGCGTGTAGCCCGCTCGTGGAGGTCCCAGCGCCAGGGCGACTCGACTGGCTCACCCGGGCCACCCCGGTTCGGTGATTGCGCGGGCCTCAGAACACGGTCGAGCACGTCGCGGAGCCGCCTCACTACGGGCCAATTCGGTTGGGTCCTGACGCGTGAGATGCGGTACTGTTCTGGCGCACCCGGGCGATTAGCTCAGCGGGAGAGCGCCTCGTTCACACCGAGGAGGTCACTGGTTCGATCCCAGTATCGCCCACCGTGTTGCGGACATAGATCCAGCTCTACTTGTCACAGCGGCGCTAAGGCGTCCAGCGTCCTTACCCGCGGGCATGAATGTTTAGCGGGGTTCTTCGCGGGAATGTCAATCGAAGCAATTCCGTCAAGACGCGAAAGTCTTGCCGGTTGGAGCTGGGCGGAGGAAACCGTCATGATCATGCTCGTTGTTGCGCTGGTCCTGTTCGCCGTGGCGGTCGTGTTGGCCGTTGCAGTGCTTGTCGCAGGCGCCGAACCCGTGGAATTCGACGTGTTCAACGTGACTGTCGATACGACCGTCGGGATTGTGTTCGTGGCCGGTCTGATCGCCGGATTGGCTCTGCTGGCTGCCGTAGCAGCCATGATCGCCGGAACTCGGCGGGTGCGGACTCGCCGTCGCGAGGTGCGCAGCCTGCGACGTAAGGTGGCCGCGCTCGAGGGCGACGCACCGGCTCAGGCCGAAGAGCCCGCCCGTCCAGAAGGCCCGGACGATCGGCTCGACCGGCGCAGCGAGCCGGCCCAGCGCGTCTCCGACCAATCCTGACGTGGGGCGATAGACGTAATCAGCATTGCGGCTTGCTGAGCTGGACCTGCCAGACGTCGAGATACCCGGACCGGAAACCCGCCTCGGAATAGCCGAGATAGAACTCCCACATGCGGCGGAACGTCTCGTCGAAGCCGAGCGCAGCGACGTCTGGCTCGGCCTGTCTGAACCGGTCGCGCCACATGGCCAACGTTCGGGCGTAGTGCGACCCGAGGGATCGACTTGCGGTTATCTGCAGACCGGTGTGCCTGCGGACTTGATCGCCGATCGCCTCGGTGGACAGTAGTTGGCCGCCCGGGAAGATGTACTTGTGCACCCAGGTGTACGACCGCAGCGTGGCCTGGAGCCGGTCGTGCGGCATGGTGATCGCCTGTAGAGCGATCCGGCCACCCGGAACGAGGCGCTGGTCGAGGGTGGCGAAGAACACCGGCCAATAGTCGGCGCCGACGGCTTCGATCATCTCAACCGCTACCACTGCGTCGTACTGCCCGGTGGCGTCCCGATAGTCCTGCAGCAGCACACGGACCCGGTCATCGACGCCTGCCTCGGTGATCCGTTGCCGGGCCATGGTTCGCTGCTCGGCGGAAAGGGTCAGGGTTGTGACGTGGGCGCCACGCTGCGCAGCGCGGATGGCCAGCGCGCCCCAGCCGGTGCCGATCTCGAGCACCCGGCTGCCGGGGCCGACGCCGGCCAGGTCCAGGATGCCGTCGATCTTGCGCAGCTGGGCGGCATTGAGGTCGTCGCCCGGCCCGAACCAGGCCGACGAGTAGGTCATGGACTCGTCGAGGAACGCCGCGAACAGGTCGTTGGACAGGTCGTAGTGCCGGCTGATGTTGGATCTCGCGTTACCCGCCGTGTTGTCCTCGGATGCGGGGCGCGCGGCGTCGACCCAGCGGCGCAGCGCCTGCAGCGGCCGCGGGACCAGAGTCGCGACGCTTTCGGCGAACGGGGTCAGGACATCGGCCAGATCGAAATCGGCGGTCCAGTCCCCGGCGAGGTAGGCCTCAGCGAACCCGATGCTTCCTTCTACTCCCAACCGGCAGAAGAATGCGTCCGGTCGTTCGAGTCGCAACACGGGAGCACCGGAACCACCACCGCCGAGGCGTTCTCCGTCCGGGAACTCGACGATCAGATCCAGCCGGCGCACGGCATGCCGGAACAGCCGCTCGGCGAGGCGGGCTCGCAGCGCTGATCGTGGCGGTATGGCGAGTTCGGGCCAGGACGTGGTGGTGTGGCGTCGAGCCGGTAGCAGTGTCACCGGACTCCCTCCTGATGGACGTGCGGGGTATGCGGAACGATCGGTATGCGGCGTAGCCAGAGAGCCAGCCCGTGGCGCCGGATCAGCGCGCTGACTCGCTGGGGCATCAGCGGCCGGCGCGCCGCGGTTCGAACGATGCCCGCGGTGTCGGCGGCGTGCGCCGTTCCGACGACGGTGGCGACGAACTCCGGGTGTTCGTGCCGGACCAGCGAGATGGTCAGCGAGAGCTTGTCCTCCGGCTTGGGCAGGCGCATGCGGTAACGCCCGTCGAGCGGCAGGAAGGGCGAGACGTAGAACGCCTTGTCGGTCTCGGCGCGCCCCTTACCGTCCGGTTGCAGGAGGTAGCAGTGTCGCTCGCCGTGGGTGTTGTGGACCTCGGCGACCACGCAGGACAGCTCTCCGTCGGGTGTGTGGCACCAGTAGACGGTCAGTGGGTTGAACACATAGCCGAGCACCCGGGCATTGGTCAGCATGACCACCTGGCCACCGGCCAGGTCGATGCCCTGTAGGCGCAGCCAGGCGTCGAGGTTCTCCCGGATCGACCGGTCAGGGGAGCCCAGGTGATCGCGAGCCCTGAAGCCGGCCAGCGGTCGCAGCCACCAGGGCAGTCGCGGCAAGTCCGACAGGTCGACCAGCCACAGGTAGACCTGGTGCGAGAAGGTGCGGTGCAGTGCATCTCGCCGGACGTGGGTGAGCCGGGCGTCGTAGATGGCCGGGGTTGTAGTCACCAGCCGGCTCCGAACGACGCTGCCGCGCGGACACCGGACGCGCACCCGTCTTCGTGGAATCCCCAACCGTGATAGGCACCGGCGAAGGCCGTGCGCGGCCCGTTGAGGTCCGGCAGCCGACGTTGGGAGGCGAGCGACTCGGAAGTGTAGACCGGGTGCTCGTAGGTCATCGTGGCGATGACCCGGTCGGGGTCTACGCGACCGGCCGGGTTGAGAGTGACCAGGTAGTCGTCCGGAGTCGGCAGCCGCATCAGCCGGTTCATGTGGTACGTGATGCCCACCCCGTCGACGTCACCGGCGCACGTGGTCTTGAGGTAGTTCCATGACGCCCGGGCGCGCGGCTGGCGGGGCAGCGCAGACGCATCGTTGTGCAGCCAGGTCTCGTTGCGTGAGTAGGTGAACGCGCCGAGGGTCTCCCGTTCGGCTTGTGTGGGGTCGTCGAGCAAGGCGAGCGCCTGGTCCGCGTGGGTGGCGATGACGACGCGATCCGCCCAATGTGCCTCGCCGGCCTGATCGCGGATCTCCACTCCAGTCGCGTGCCGGGTCACCCCCAGTACCGGCGTACCGGCATGGACCGCGTTGAGGTTCTTGGCGGCGCGTTCGACGTAGCTGCGGGATCCGCCGACAACGGTCTTCCAGCGGACCGTTCCGCCGGTCGACAGCATCCCGTGGTTGCTCAGGAACTCGAACAGGTATCGCGCCGGGTAACGCAGACTCACCCGTTCGCCGGCCGACCAGACGGCCGAGACCAGCGGGACGGCGAAGTGCTCGATGAAGTACTGCGAGTGCGCACCCGCGCGCAGGAACGCGCCGAAGGTGACCTGGTCGGGACCGTCCTGCTCCAGGAACCGGCGGGCCCGCCGTTGGAATCGGGTGACCTCGCCGAGCATCCGGAGGTAGTCCATCCGGCGCAGGTGGTCCAACCGGGGGAGTAGGCCCGCCAGCCGCTTGCCGCCGGCGTACTCGAGGCCGCACCCCAGGCACCGCACGCTCATCGACATGTCGCTGTCCTGCGTCTTCACCCCGAGCTCGCCGAACAGCCGGATCAGGTTCGGGTAGGTGCGCTCGTTGTGGACGATGAACCCGGAATCGACGGCAACCGTACCGCCTGACTGTGACGGCACCTCATGGGTGTGCGCATGGCCGCCAAGACGAGGCTCGGCTTCGAAGAGCGTGACGTCGTATTGACGCTGGAGCAGGTAGGCCGCGGTCAGCCCGGCCACACCGGCGCCTATCACCGCGGTTGTGGGGCGGCTCACCGGATCGCCCCGGATGCCGTGGATCGGTTAATCATGGCTGGTCAACTCCCCGTTGTGGCGTATGTGCGCCTGCTGTGCATTGATGGTAAGCTCATTTTAGTGCTAAATACAAGTCCGGCGGATGAACAGCCGCTGGGATACTGGATGGAGGGCACGTCAATGCGACGAGCCGAGGTGGTGTCGATCGTGGCCGGGAACGCCAGACCGAGGACCGGGCGAGGGGGTACGAACGCAGGCCGGCCAATCGGCCGGGTGATCGATTCGTTACTCGATTTCAGCGTGGTCGGCGGCTACACGCGCTGGGGGTACGAAGCCCGCAGCCGATTGCCGGGCTGGCCGCCGGACCCGCCGCCGGGCACGTTGGCGGGGAAGGTGGCCCTGGTGACCGGCGCCAATGCGGGGCTCGGCAAAGCCACGGCTACCGGTCTGGCCCGGCTGGGCGCGCGAGTTCATCTGGTCGTCCGCAACGTGGAGAAGGGACGCCGGGCCAGGGACGAAATCGGCGCCGAACTCGGTGGTGCCGACCTGACCGTCTGGCGGTGCGACGTGTCCGATCTCGACGACGTGGCGCGGTTCGCGGCCGAGTTCGCTGCCGCTCAACCCCGGCTGGACGTGCTGGTTCACAACGCCGGCGTGCTGCCGGCCACTCGGCAGACCAGTGCCCAGGGGCACGAACTCACCCTCGCCACCCACGTGCTCGGGCCGCTGCTGCTCACCGAATCGTTGCGTCCTACGCTGGCCGCCGCAGGCCAGAGCCGGGTGATCTGGGTGAGCTCGGGCGGGATGTACACGCAGGGACTGCCTACCGATGATCTCGAGTACCGCTCCGGCCAGTACCGCGGAAGCACCGCGTACGCCCGGACCAAGCGGGTCCAGGTGGCCCTGCTGCCGCTGCTGGACCACCGGTGGCGCAGTGACGGGATCGCCGTGCACGCGATGCATCCGGGTTGGGCGGACACCGCCGGAGTGGCCTCGTCGCTACCCGGCTTCCACCGCGTCATGCGGCCGGCACTCAGGGATGCCGAGCAGGGAGCCGACACCGCGGTGTGGTTGGCAGCGGTTGTGCCGCCGCCGGCGTCCGGCAAGCTGTGGCACGACCGCCGGACGCGTTCACCCCACCGGCTGCCGTGGACGCGGCACGATGAGGGTGAGGTGCGCGGCGTGTGGCGCCGGCTGGCCGGAGTCGTCGGCATCGAACCGTGACTAGCGCGCCGATGACGGGGGAGGTTGACGCGATGCGGTGTGTGGTGTTCGGCGCGACCGGGTACATCGGTGGCCGTCTGGTGCCCGAACTGGTCCGCGCGGGTCACACGGTGCGGGCTGTGGCAAGGGATCCGGCCAAGCTCATCGACGTACCGTGGCGCGATCAGGTAGAGATCGTCACGGGGGATGTCAGTGATCCGGCCAGTGTCGCTTCGGCGCTTGCCGGGCAGGACGTGGCCTACTACCTCGTCCACTCGCTGCACCGGCGCGACTTCGTGCGGCTCGACCGGGCTGCGGCGAGCACCGTGGCGACGCAGGCTCGCGACGCCGGCGTCAGCCGGATCGTCTACCTCGGCGGGCTGACGCCCGGCGGGGAACGCCTGTCCGCCCACCTGGCGTCCCGAGCGGAGGTCGGCGACATCCTGCTCGCGTCCGGTGTGCCGACCATCGTGCTGAAGGCGGCCGTCATCATCGGGTCCGGATCGGCCAGTTTCGAGATGCTGCGGTACCTCACCGAGCGGCTGCCTGCGATGGTCACCCCTAGATGGGTGAACAACCGGGTCCAGCCGATCGCAGTACGTGATGTGGTCCACTACTTGACCAGGGCTGCCGACCTGCCTGGCGAGATCAGCCGAGCCTTCGACATCGGCGGTCCCGAGGTGCTGTCCTACGTCCAGATGATGCGTAGGTACGCCCGCGTGGCCGGGCTGCCCCGCCGGCTGGTCGTGCCCGTACCCGTACTCACTCCATGGCTGTCGGCACAGTGGGTGAACCTGGTCACGCCGGTGCCGCGCAGCATCGCGGTTCCCCTGATCGAGTCACTGGTACACGAGATGGTGTGTGCCAACGACGACATCACCCGCTACATCGCCGCCCCGGAGGGCGGGTTGACGCCGTACGACAGGTCGATCGAGCTGGCCCTGGCCCGGACGCGCAGCGCCGAGGTGCCGACTCGGTGGTCCGACGCCGCCCTCGGCGGCGCGCCGTCCGATCCGCTGCCGACCGACCCGGAATGGTCGGGAGGCACCCGCTACGAGGACGAACGCGAGCGGCATGCGACGGCCGACGCGAACCAACTGTGGGACGTGGTGGAGTCGATCGGCGGAGAACAGGGCTGGTATTCGTGGCCGCTGGCCTGGTCGGTACGCGGCTGGATCGACCGGCTCGCCGGTGGCGTCGGGCTTCGTCGCGGGCGTCGGCACCCTCATCGGTTACGTACCGGTGAGGCACTCGACTGGTGGCGAGTCGAGCGGCTCGAGCGCCCGCACCTGCTCCTGCTGCGGGCCGAGATGCGGGTTCCCGGCCGGGCCTGGCTGGAGCTGACCGTGCGGCCCGATCCCGCCGGGGGATCGGTATACCGGCAGCGTGCGATCTTCGAGCCGCGAGGACTGGCCGGCCACCTCTACTGGAAGGCCGTCACGCCGTTTCACAACCTGATCTTCGGCGGCATGGCTCGCAAGATCACCTCCACCGCAGAACAACGGAAGGAACTCAAGACATGAACCTGACCTGGATGCCCCGCGCTCTCGGGCTTGCCACCGCTGCCTACGGCGCGTCCGTCCTCCTTCGGCCCGCTTTGTTCCTCCGGCCCACCGGCCTGGCCACCGGCGAACCCGGCATGGCGCTCGCCACCACTGCCCGCGCGGTGGCCGGGCGCGATCTCGTCTCCGGCCTGGTGATGGCCTTCGCGCCCGCCGGTAGCGGGCTTCGTACCGCGATAGCGATCCGGGTGGGTTGCGACGCTTCCGACACCGTGCTCTTCTCCGCGATGCTGCGGGGACCCGAGCGGACCAAGTCGGTCGCCGTGGCGGCCGGTTGGGGGATTCTGTGCGGGTTGAGCGCGCTGGCGGCCCGCAGCCGCTGATCGCTGGACGCCGCCCAGGTACCATCGGCGGGGTCGATCCGTCGAGGTCGACGTCCGCATATACCAACTCGTCCAAGGAGTGCAGTCGTGTCCGAACAGATCCGCGTCGTCGTCGCCGGAGACGAGCGACAGGTCGGTGCGGGCACCACGGCCGCGGACCTGTTCGAGGACCGGCCCGACGTGATCGCCGCACGTGTCGGGGACGAGCTGGTCGACCTCACCCGTGCGCTGGCGGACGGTGACGCGGTCGAGCCGGTCGAGATCGGATCCGAAAACGGGCGAGCCATCTTGCGGCATTCGACCGCGCACGTGATGGCGCAGGCCGTCCAGGAACTGTTCCCGGAGGCCAAGCTGGGGATCGGCCCGCCGATCGAGAACGGGTTCTACTACGACTTCGAAGTCGCCGAGCCGTTCAACCCGGACGATCTGAAACAGATCGAAAAGCGCATGCAGCGGATCGTCAAGGAAGGCCAGTCTTTCGCCCGGCGTCCCGTCGCCGAGGAAGCGGCGCGTGAAGAGCTCGCCGGCGAGCCGTACAAGCTCGAGCTCATCGGCCTCAAAGGCGGCTCGGCGGGGGAGGACGCGTCGGTCGAGGTCGGTGGCGGCGAGCTGACCATCTACGACAACGTCCGGCGCAATGGCGAGCTGGCCTGGAAGGACCTGTGCCGCGGCCCGCACCTGCCGACCACCAGACACATTCCGGCGTTCAAGCTGATGCGGGTGGCCGGCGCGTACTGGCGGGGCGATGAGAAGAACGCGCAGTTGCAGCGCATCTATGGCACCGCCTGGGAGTCCAGGCAAGCCCAGCAGGAGTACCTCAACCGGCTCGCCGAAGCGGAGCGCCGCGACCATCGCAAGCTCGGCGCCGAACTCGACCTGTTCAGTTTCCCGGAGGAGATCGGCTCGGGTCTGGCGGTGTTCCACCCGAAGGGCGGCATAGTCCGCCGGGTGATGGAGGACTATTCGCGGCGCCGCCACGACGAGGCCGGCTACCAGTTCGTCTACAGCCCGCACATCACCAAGTCGGCGCTGTTCGAGACGTCCGGGCATCTGGACTGGTACTCCGAGGGGATGTTCCCGCCGATGCACCTCGACGCGGAGCTCGACGACGAGGGCGGCGTGCGCAAGCCGGGGCAGGACTACTACCTCAAACCGATGAACTGCCCGATGCACAACCTGATCTTCGCCTCGCGCGGGCGGTCGTACCGTGAGCTGCCGCTGCGGCTGTTCGAGTTCGGTTCGGTGTATCGCTACGAGAAGTCCGGCGTCGTGCACGGGCTGACCCGGGTGCGCGGGTTCACCCAGGACGACGCGCACATCTACTGCACCCCTGAGCAGCTCCAGGACGAGCTGTCCAGCCTGCTGGAGTTCGTGCTCGGACTGCTGCGCGACTACGGGCTGACCGAATTCGAGGCCGAGCTTTCGACGCGGCCGGACAAGTACGTCGGGACTCTCGAGGAGTGGAACACCGCCGAAGCCGCGCTCGAGCAAGCCCTTCGCCGGGCTGGGCTGCCGTACCGCATCGGCGAGGGTGAAGGCACGTTCTATGCGCCGAAGATCGACGTGCACGTCCGTGACGCCATTGGCCGGTCCTGGCAGCTGTCCACCTTGCAGGTCGACTTCCAGCTCCCGCCGCGGTTCGACCTGGAGTACCAGGACGCCGACGGAACCCGCAAGCGCCCCTACATGATCCATCGCGCCCTGTTCGGTTCCATCGAGCGGTTCTTCGGCATCCTGACCGAGCACTACGCGGGAGCGTTCCCGCCGTGGCTGGCGCCGGTCCAGGTGGTGGGCATCCCGATCACGGACGAACACGTGCCGTACCTGCAGGACGTAGCGGCCGGGCTGCGCGCGCGAGGCGTCCGCGTCGAGGTCGACGCCGGCGACGACCGGATGCAGAAGAAGATCCGGAACGCGCAGAAGCAGAAGATCCCGTACATGCTGATCGCCGGCGACGACGATCGCGCCAAGAACGCGGTGTCCTTCCGGTATCGGGACGGGTCGCAGAAGAACGGCGTGCCGATCGACGAGGCCGTCGCCGAGATCACGGACGCGATCGAGCGCCGGATCCAGGTGTGAGCGCTACCTGGGTGGACGAGCTGCAACGCCTCTGGACGCCGTACCGGATGGCGTACATCAAGGGCGAGCCGGGTACCGGGCGTGCCGATGGCGACCGATGCCCGCTGTGCCACATACCGGACCTCGCCGACGCCGAAGGGCATGTTCTGGCCCGAGGTGAACACACCTACGCGGTGCTCAACCTGCACCCGTACAACCCAGGGCACCTGATGGTCGTGGTGTACCGGCACGTCGGCGAGCTCGAGGAGCTGACGCCGGATGAATCGGCCGAGCTGTCGGCCGTCACAAGCGATGCGGTACGGGCCATCAAATCGGCGTCGCGACCCGACGGGTTCAACATCGGCCTCAACCTCGGCGGCGTCGCCGGCGGCTCGCTGTCCGGTCACCTGCATCAGCACGTCGTGCCGCGGTGGAACGGGGACGCGAACTTCATGACCGTCCTCGCCTCGACCAAGATCATGCCGCAGTTGCTGGAAGAGACCCGCGAGCTGCTGACATCCCACTGGCCCGCTGCCGGTTGATCACGTTCAGCATGCCTGTGGGTGCCGTACCAGGCGCGTGCGGGTGGTACAGCACCGACAGGCCTAGTGGGCTGCCGTGTGAGCCGTGCGCCGGGCCTCGTCCACACCCGGTCGTGAGCACCGTCGGCTATCCACAGATTGATTGCTCAGCCGAGATCGCGTTCTTCGGGACGGCCAGACTGGTCCGTCATGTACGAGATCTTGAAGACCCTGGCCGATGCGCAGGCCGGCGTCGTCATGCGTTCTCAGGCCATTCAGGCCGGTTATCAGGCCGACGACATCGATCGGCTCCTGAAACGCGGCGAGTGGGTCTCGCTTCGTCGTGGAGCGTACGTCGAGCGTGACCATCTTGATGCGATGGACGACGTGCAGAAGCACCGAGCCCGTATCCATGCGGTGATGCGCAGCCTGCAGGCTCCATCCGTCGTGAGCCATGTCTCAGCGGTGGTGATGCACAACCTCCCCGTTTGGGGTCTGGATCTCGACAACGTCCAGGTGAGCCGGAGTGATCTGCACTCGCCACGCACGGAGGCAGGCGTGCACCACCACGCGGGAGAGACCAAGGCCGGTGATGTCGTGCAGATCGACGGCCTGCCGGTGATGTCGCTGCCAAGGACGATCATCGACACGGCGCGAACCGTCGAGTTCGAGCCGGCTGTGTGCGTCGCGGACACGGCGATCGCACTCGATCCGACAGCAAAGGAAGCCGCCCTCCTTCGACTCAACGAAATGCGTGACTGGCAAGGTTCGCGCAATGCGGGCGCGGTGATCGAGTTCGCCGACGGCCGATCGGAGAGTGTGGGCGAATCGCGATTGCGAGTGCTGTTCCGGAACAACCTCATGCCACCGCCAGATCTGCAGGTCGAGTTTCGAACACCGGCGGGCGTCTTCGTGGCGAGGTCTGATTTCTACTTCCGTGAGCAGCGCACGATCGGGGAATTCGACGGCAAGCAGAAATACCTCAAGTTCGTGCCGGAAGGTCAGGATCCCGGCGAGGTCGTCTGGCGTGAGAAGCGCCGAGAAGACGAACTCCGGCGGCTCGGCAACGAGGTCGTGCGGGTGATCTGGCTGGACTTCGATCGCCCGAAAGACGTTGTCAAGCGCTTTCACGAGGCGTTCCAGCTCGCGGCTCAGCGGCCACGTCGCGCTGCGTGAGTGGAATATCTCCGCTCTGCTACTCGAGCGTCATCTCCACACCACTAGGCCTGTGGGTGCCGTACCAGGCGCGTGCGCCTGGTACGGCACCCACAGGCATGCTGAACGTGATCAACCGGATCAACCGGAGACTGCGATCAGCGTTCGGTGGCCATGGCTTTTTCAGCCAGGTTGCGCGGCATCGGCTCGTAGCGCACGAAGGTCCGGCTGAACGTACCCGTGCCTTGCGTCATCGCGCGCAGGTCGATCGCGTAACGCACTATCTCGGTCTGCGGGACATCGGCCCGCACCAACGTGCGTCCCGTTCCCACCGGTTCGGTTCCCAGCACGCGGCCCCGGCGTCCGGCAAGATCACCCATCACGCTGCCGACGAACTCGTCGGGCACCAGGATGCCAACCTCGTCCACCGGCTCGAGCAGGTTGACCCCGGCCGACTGCGCCGCCTCGCGCAGCCCGAGCGCGCCCGCGGTCTGGAACGCCATGTCGGACGAGTCGACGCTGTGCGCCTTGCCGTCGAACAACGTCACCCGGATGTCGACCATGGGATAGCCGGCCGGCGTGGTGCCCTTCTGCATCTGCGCGCGCACACCCTTCTCGACCGACGGGATGAACTGCCGCGGCACGGACCCGCCGACGACCTTGTCGACGAACTCGAAGCCGCCACCTTCTGGCATCGGCTCGACCTCTATGTCGCAGATGGCGTATTGGCCGTGACCGCCGGTCTGCTTGACGTGCCGGCCCTTGGCGGTGGCCTTGCCGGCCAGCGTCTCGCGCAGCGGCACCCGCAGCGGAACCTGGTCGACCTCCACGCCGTAGCGGGTGCGCAAGCGCTCGAGCAGAACGTCCGCGTGGGCCTCACCCATGGTCCACAGCACCAGCTGGTGAGTTTCCGGGTTGTTCTCGACGCGCAGCGTCGGGTCCTCGGCCACCAGCCGCGCCAGGCCGTGCGACAGCTTGTCCTCGTCGGCCTTGGCGTGCGCGACGATGGCGATCGGCAGCAGCGGCTCGGGCATTTCCCACGGCCGCATGAGCAGCGGTTCGTCCTTCGATGAGAGCGTGTCGCCGGTCTCCGCCTTGGACAGCTTGGCGATCGCGCAGATGTCGCCGGCGACAGCGTGCGAGATATTGCGGTGGGCCTTGCCGAGCGGTGAGGTGAGCCCGCCGATCTTCTCGTCTTCGTCGTGCTGTTCGTGGCCGCGGTCGGCCAGGAAGTGCCCGGAGACGTGAACGGTCATGTCCGGCCGGAGCGTGCCGGAGAAAACTCGCACCAGGCTGACCCGGCCGACGTACGGGTCCGACGTGGTCTTGACGACTTCGGCCAGCAGCGGGCCGTCAGGGTCGCACGTGAGATCGGACCGCGCTTTGCCGTCAACGGTCGTGACATCGGGCATGACGTGCTCGGCCGGCGAGGGGAAGGCCGAGGTGATGATCTCCAGCAGCTCTGCGGTTCCGACACCGGTGCCGGAACAGACCGGAATGACGGGGTGGAAGGAGGCATGGGCCACTGCGGTCTCGAGGTCGTCGACCAGGACCTTCTGGTCTATCTCCTCACCCGACAGGTAGCGGTCCATCAGCGACTCGTCCTCGGACTCCTCGATGACTCCCTCGATCAGTGAGCCGCGGGCGTCCTCGAGCGCGGAGCGCTGCTCGTCGGTGGGTTCGGATTCGCTGCGCTTGCCGTCCGAGTAGGTGAACAGCCGTCCGCTGAGCATCCCGATCAGGCCGTGGACGTCACCCGAACCGTTGCGAACCGGCAGGTACAGCGGCAGCACCTTGTCGCCAAACGCGTCCTGGCACGCTGCCAGGGTGCCGTCGTAATCCGATCGCGGATGGTCCAGCTTGGTCAGCACGACGGCCCGTGGCATGCCGACTGCGGCGCACTCCTGCCAGAGCATCCTGGTCGTGCCGTCCATCGGCTCGGCCGTCGAGACGACGAACAACGCGCAGTCCGCGGCCCGAAGACCGGCTCGCAGGTCGCCGACGAAATCCGCGTAACCCGGCGCGTCGAGCAGATTTACCTTGATGCCCTCGTGCACGAACGGGGCCAGGGCAAGGCCTACCGACCGTTGTTGCCGGCGCTCGGCATCATCGAAGTCGGTGACCGTCGTGCCGTCCTCGACACGTCCGGCCCGGTGGATCGTGCCGGTCGCGACCAGCAGCGCCTCGACCAGAGTTGTCTTACCTGCTCCGGTATGGCCGACCAGCACGACATTGCGGACGCCGTCGGGCTGTTCGGCCACGGGACCTGTGCCGGTGGCCGTCGCAGGGGTTCGTTCCGCCATCGCTCGCCTCCTCGAGAGCTCCGGAGGACCCGGCGGCGCCGGGTGCTCCGGCGTTATGGAAAGGTCGTGTAGGCAACCTTCTGCCCTGTAGACGCTACTGCACAAGGGGGAAGGGCGAACACGCCGGGAATCTCGCCGCTACCATGGCGCCCGCCCGTACCTTGCAAAGCCGAACACTCGAACGGACGCCATGCTCAACCGCTACGTACGGCCGGTGACCAACCGCATATTCACGCCGCCGGCCAAGGCTCTGATCAGGCTCGGGCTCACGCCTGACGCAGTGACGCTGATCGGGACGTCCGGCGTGGTGGCCGGAGCGTTGATCTTCTACCCGCAGGGCAGGTTCCTGGCCGGGACGCTGTTCATCACGGCGTTCATCTTCTCGGACAGCATTGACGGTGTGATGGCCCGGCTCACCGGCAGGACGGGCCCATGGGGCGCGTTCCTCGATTCGGTGCTCGACCGGTTCGGTGACGCCGCGATCTTCATCGGGCTGGCGATGTACTTCGCCGGGATCGGCGACAACCTGCGCCTCGCCGCGCTCAGCCTGGCCTGCCTGGCGCTCGGCTCGATCGTCCCGTATGCCAAGGCCAGGGCGGAGAGCCAGGGATACACAGCCGACGTCGGCATCGCCGAGCGGGCCGACCGCCTGGTCGCCATTCTCGTCACGGTGGGCCTGGTCGGCCTTTTCGACCTGCCCATCGTCGTCCTGGAGGTCGTGCTCTGGCTGCTCGCGCTGGCCAGCGGCTGGACGGTCGTCCAGCGGATCCGCGAAGTCCACCGCCAGGCACGTCCGAGCCCAGCACAGCCGGCATGAACCGACCCCACCAAACCGTTCGCCCGCGTAGGCTCGTTCCGCGCATTCCCTGGGGCCACGGCATGAACGGGCTGCGCGACGGCATCGTCCTGCTGGGTTACACGGGTGGCTGGTCGGCGGTTCGCCACCTGCCCGAGCGCGCCGCGTACGCGCTCTTCCGGCGGATCGCCGACGAAGCCTGGCGCCGGAGAGGGCCGAGCGTAAAACGCCTGGAGGCCAACCTTTCGCGCGCGCTCGGGACCACGGACGAGGACGCGCTACGCGAGGCGTCCCGCGCCGGCATGCGTTCTTACCTCCGATACTGGTGCGAGGCCTTCCGGCTGCCGGACTGGGATCGGCGGCGCGTTCTGGAACGCATCAGGGTCGAGGGCGAGCACAACATGCGCGATCCGCTCGCGTCCGGCCGGGGCGCGGTGGCCGCCCTCCCGCACATGGCGAACTGGGACCACGCCGGCGCCTGGGGGTGCCTTACCGGCGCCCGGGTGACTACGGTGGCCGAGCGGTTGCGACCGGAGCGGCTGTTCGAGCGCTTCGTGGCTTACCGCGAAGGCCTCGGCATGGAGATCCTGCCGCTGACCGGTGGTGCCAACGACGTGTTCGTGACGCTCGCCGACCGGCTCAAGCAGGGACGGCTGGTGCCCCTGCTCGCGGACCGCGACATCAGCCGCCGGGGGATCGAGGTGAACCTGTTCGGAGAAGCGACGCGGATGCCGGCCGGACCGGCGGCGCTGGCCATGCGCACCGGCGCCGCCCTGCTGCCGGTGACCCTGTGGTACGAGGGCGACGAGCCGGACCACACGCTCGTGGTTCGATTCCACGAGGATGTGCCCCCGCCGCAGGGAATTCGCGGCAGTGCTCGGGTGGTACACATGACTCAGGCGGTGGCCGACAAGTTCAGCGCCGGCATCGCAGAGCATCCCGAGGACTGGCACATGCTGCAGCCATTGTTCCTGGCCGATCTGGCGGACGGCCGCAGCAGGGCGAGGCCCTGATGAAGATCGGGATGGTCTGCCCCTACTCCTGGGACGTGCCCGGCGGTGTTCAGGTGCACATCCGCGACCTCGCCGAGGAGTTCATGGCCAGGGGCCACGAGGTGTCAGTCCTGGCTCCGGGCGATGACGACGCCACGATGGAGCCCTACGTCGTCAGCGCCGGCCGGGCAGTGCCCGTCCCGTACAACGGGTCGGTCGCGCGGCTTACGTTCGGGCCGGTCTCGGCGTCCCGAGTGCGCCGGTGGCTGTCCGACGGCAAGTTCGATGTCGTCCATGTGCACGAGCCCGCGTCGCCGAGCCTGGGCCTGCTCACGCTGTGGTGGGCCGAGGTGCCGGTCGTGGCGACGTTCCACCAGGCCAATCCGCGGTCCCGGGCGATGAGCGCGGCGTACGGCATCCTGCAGTCCGCCTTCGAGAAGATCTCGGCCCGCATCGCGGTGTCAGAGGAGGCGCGCAAACTGCCGGTCGAGCATCTCGGCGGCGATCCGGTGCTGATTCCGAACGGGCTGTACGTCGACCGCTTCGCCGCCGCCAAGGCTCGACCCGAGTGGCAAGGTTCTGGCGGCACGCTTTCGTTCCTCGGTCGGCTGGACGAGCCTCGCAAAGGTCTGCCGGTCCTGCTGAAGGCGTGGCCGAAGATCTTCGGCGCGCGGCCTGGCGTGCGTCTGCTGGTGGCAGGGCGGGGCGACGTGGACGAGGCCCGGCGGAAGATACCCGCTGAGAGCCGTGACGCCGTGACCTTCCTCGGTGCAGTGAGCGACGAGGACAAGGCCGCGATGCTCGCATCGAGTGACATCTACATTGCTCCGCACACTGGTGGAGAATCGTTCGGCATCGTGCTGGCCGAGGCGATGGCCGCCGGAGCGCCGGTGCTGGCATCCGAGCTCATGGCGTTTCGCGCTGTCCTCGACGGGGGCCGGTTGGGCGTGCTCGTCCCGGTGGGGGACGCCGACGCGCTCGCAACGGAGGCGATCGCGCTGCTGGACGACCCTGAGCGCCGGCAGGCGATGCGTGCCGCGGCGGCGGTCGGCGTGCGCCGATATGACTGGGCGACGGTGGCCGAGGAGATCCTCGCCGTGTACGAGATGGCAGTCGCGGCCGGCGCCCGGCCCGAGTCTCGCCGATTCCGCAGGCTCGGCAGGTAGGTGCAGGCGCGTTGAGATGGATCATCGTGATCGCCGCGGCCGCGGTATTGCTCGGGGCATATCTGTCGTGGACCGCGGGTCGGATCGACCGCCTCCACGCGCGGGTGGACGCCGCGCGCGCCGTGCTGGACGCGCAACTGCTGCGCCGTTCCGGTGCGGCGTTGGACGTGGCCAGCGGGGGCTTGCTCGACCCCGCGAGCGCGGTCCTGGTCGCGGATGCCGCCACGCGGGCGCGAACGCTGGAAGGCGCGGATCGCGAGCAAGCGGAAAGCGACCTGACTGCGGCGCTGTCAGCTGCGCTGGACGATGCGGAGTTCGTCGCCCGGCTGCGAACCGAGGCCGGCGCCGATGCGGCTCTGGACGAGCTCGCGGCCGCCTGCCGGAGGGTGGGGCACGCCCGCCGCTTCCACAACGACACCGTGCGCTCGACGCGCCGGCTCCGGGGCAAGGCGCTCGTGCGCTGGTTGCGACTCGCCGGGCGGGCGCCTTGGCCGGAGACAGTGGAGTTCGACGACTCGGTCCCGCCGACCCTCGAGGCATAGCTCCCCCGACCCATCAGTCCAGTTGTAGCCAACTGGCCCTAAAGGTGGGGACCGCTAGGCCCGTATCCTGACTACGGAACCGAAACCACCCTTTCAGACAGAGGTACCCCGTGTCCGAGCTGACCACTCCGCAGACTGGAACGGCCCGTGTCAAACGTGGCATGGCTGAGATGCTCAAAGGCGGCGTGATCATGGACGTCGTCACTCCCGACCAGGCGAAGATAGCCGAGGATGCCGGCGCCGTGGCCGTCATGGCCCTCGAGCGCGTGCCCGCCGACATCAGGGCACAGGGCGGCGTCGCCCGGATGAGCGACCCGGACCTGATCGACGGCATCATCGAGGCCGTCTCGATCCCTGTGATGGCCAAGGCCCGCATCGGGCATTTCGTCGAGGCGCAAGTGCTCCAGGCGCTCGGTGTCGACTACGTCGACGAGTCCGAGGTCCTCACCCCGGCCGACTACACCAACCACATCGACAAGTGGCAGTTCACCGTCCCGTTCGTGTGTGGGGCGACGAACCTGGGCGAGGCGCTACGGCGCATCACCGAGGGCGCGGCGATGATCCGCTCCAAGGGTGAGGCCGGCACCGGCGACGTTTCGAACGCGACGACCCACATGCGTCAGATCCGGGCCGAGATCAAGCGGCTCACGTCGCTGCCGCAAGACGAGCTCTATGTCGCGGCCAAGGATCTGCAAGCGCCCTACGAGCTGGTCCGTGAAGTCGCGCAGGCCGGCAAGCTGCCGGTGGTGCTCTTCACGGCCGGTGGAATAGCGACCCCGGCCGACGCTGCGATGATGATGCAGCTCGGGGCCGAGGGCGTGTTCGTGGGTTCGGGCATCTTCAAGTCCGGGGATCCGGCCAAACGCGCGGAGGCGATCGTCAAGGCCACCACCTTCTTCGACGACCCCGACGTGATCGCCAAGGTGTCGCGCGGCCTCGGCGAGGCCATGGTGGGCATCAACGTCGAGGAGGTCGCTCCGCCGCACCGCTTGGCCGAGCGCGGCTGGTGACGGTCCGGGCGTGAGCATCGACCCGGACGTCGTGTTCGCCGCGGAGTGGACGCGCGCGGACGACGGTGTGTACGAGCGGACCTCTGCCCGGGTCGTCATCGTCGATACCGACCGACGTGTGCTGCTGATGCGCGCACTCGAGGGCGGCCACAGGTGGTGGTTCACGATCGGGGGCGGCATCGCGGCCGGTGAGGACGAACGTGCCGCCGCAGTACGTGAGGCGTTCGAGGAGACCGGCATTCGGCTCGATCCGGACGATCTTGTGGGACCGATCTCGCGACGCGTACCGCGTTTCACCTTTCTCGGCCGGCCCTGCCGGCAGGACGAGCGGTTGTATCTCGCGGAGGTCCCGTCCGGCGTGCAGACCACGACGGCCGGCTGGACGGATATCGAGCTGATGGCCTGGGACGGTCTGCACTGGTGGCCACTGGCCGAGCTGCTCAGCACCAGCGAAGTGGTGTACCCGCCAGGGCTCGGCAAGCGGATCAGCGCCATCTTGGACCACGGCTGGGACGGCACGACGCCGATGACCGACTGAGGCGCTACGTAGAATGGAAGACGTTGTGACCAATCCCAAGATGGCTCCCGTGGTCGGCGTGCTGGCCCTTCAGGGCGACGTTCGCGAGCACCAGCGAATCCTCGAATCGCTCGGCGCGACGACCGTTGCCGTGCGCCGGCCGACCGAGCTCGACCACATCGACGCCCTGGTGATCCCCGGCGGGGAGTCCACGACGATCGACAAGCTGCTGCGCGGATTCGAGTTGTTCGAGCCGCTGCGCGAGCGGATCAAGCGCGGCATGCCGGTGTACGGCTCCTGTGCCGGGATGATCCTGCTGGCCGACCGGATCGAGGGCGGCATCGAAGGGCAGCGCACCCTCGGCGGCATCGACATGACGGTCCGCCGCAACGCGTTCGGGCGGCAGGTCGACTCGTTCGAGGCCGACCTGGCCTTCCCGGCACTTGGCGGCGGCGAGCCGGTGCGGGCGGTCTTCATCCGGGCGCCGTGGGTCGACGACGTCGGTCCCGACGTGGAGGTTCTTGCCGACGTCGCCGACGGGCCGGCCAAGGGTAGGATCGTCGCGGTTGCGCAGGGGCAGTTGCTCGCTACGGCGTTTCACCCCGAGCTCACCGGCGACCTGCGGGTTCACCGCCTGTTCATGAAGATCATTAAGGAGTCTTAGCCCGATGTCCGGCCACTCCAAATGGGCCACCACCAAACACAAGAAGGCCGTCGTCGACGCCAAGCGTGGCAAGCTGTTCGCCAAGCTGATCAAGAACATCGAGGTGGCGGCACGGACCGGAGGCGGCGACCCTGAGGGCAACCCCACGCTCTACGACGCCATCCAGAAGGCCAAGAAGTCGTCGGTGCCCAACGACAACATCGATCGGGCCGTCAAGCGAGGAGCGGGCCTGGAATCCGGCGCCGCCGAGTACCAGACGATCATGTACGAGGGGTACGGGCCGAACGGCGTGGCCGTACTCATCGAATGCCTGACCGACAACCGGAACCGGGCGGCGTCCGAGGTGCGGATCGCGATGACCCGCAACGGCGGCTCGATGGCCGATCCCGGCTCGGTGTCGTACTTGTTCAGCCGCAAGGGCGTGGTCGTCGTTCCACGCGAGCAGAGCGGGCGCACGCTCACCGAGGACGACGTTCTCGAGGCGGTGCTCGAGGCCGGCGCCGAGGATGTCGAGGACCTCGGGGAGGCCTTCGAGATCAGGAGCGAGGCGACCGATCTCGTCGCCGTGCGGACGGCCGTGCAGAACGCCGGCTTCGACTACGACTCGGCCGAGTCGTCCTGGGTGCCGTCGGTGACGGTCGAACTCGACGAGGACGGCGCGAAGCAGATCTTCCGCCTCATCGAGGCGCTCGAGGACAGCGACGACGTGCAGAACGTGTACGCGAACTTCGACGTGTCCGACGAGATCATGGAGGCAGTCGGCTGAGCTGCAGCCGGAGGTACGCCGAGCGCAGCGAGGTGTGCCGGAGG
>Ga0299914_10000473_pt1 | contig 24326 bp, 17 predicted proteins | sample RVTome_10_FD_201361 | JGI IMG/M metagenome (GOLD analysis project Ga0299914, IMG submission 201361) | Soil microbial communities from uranium-contaminated site in the Upper Colorado River Basin, Wyoming, United States - RVT153D57 (version 2) ... | reverse complement strand
TCAGCAGCTCGGGATCGTTGATCTGGGCCTGGGCGATTCCCAATCGCTGGCGCTCCCCACCGGAGAATCCCCGGACGGGACGGTCGGCCATGCCGGCCAGGCCGACCAGCTCCAGCATCTCGTCGATCCGACGATCGGCGGCTCTGACCGGACCACGGAAGAACAGCCGGGCGGTGAACCGCAGAGTCTCGCGTGCGGACATGTGGTCGTAGAACTGCGGCTGCTGCGCCAGGTAGCCGATTCGTTGCCGGATCAGCAGCCCGTCGGCCGCAACCTCATGGCCGACCACCGATGCCGATCCGCTCGTCGGGCGAGTCAGACCCAGCAACAGCTTGATCGTCGTCGTCTTGCCGGCGCCGTTCGGTCCGAGGAACCCGAAGATCGAACCTTTCGGTACGCGTAGGTCGAGACCGTGCAAGGCCACGACGGACCCGTAGGCCTTGCGCAAGCCGCGGGTGGCGATCACGTCAGTGGAGTCGTCGTTCTCCGGCTGATTTGTTGTGGTGGTCATCGTTACCTCCTGCGCCGGGCAATGCGGTTCCTGGTGGTCCGCTGTGTCCAGTGAAGAGGCCATGGAGGTCGTTGCCGATGGGGCCCGGCGCACAGCCGGCGAGGCCTGCCGCAGCCGATCGGTGTGTTCTTCGTGCGGATGGCACACCCCGAAGGGTTCGGGAAAGTGCCTATCCGTGAGGGGGATGCAGGAGCAGACTGTTGAGGGTGATCGGGGGGTGGGCGCTGCGCCAGGAATGGCGCGTCCGGGCGCTCGTTTGGTTGGGCATGGCCGGCCTGGTGGTCGCCGTGTTCGTCACCGTCGTGCTCGGCGGCGGCCTACTGATCGGGGAGACCGGGCGGCCCAGCGTCGGACTGTCCGTGCTTGCGACCGGCGTGGTCGCCCTGACCTTCGAACCGGCTCGCAGGCGACTCGAACGCGTGGCGACGCGACGAGTCGGCAGCGGTCAGGCGGCGCCATACGACCTGCTTACCGGCTTCGCGGATTCGGTAACGGGCAGCTTTCCGGCGGACGAGCTGCCCGGCAGGATGGCGATGATGCTCGCGGATGCCACGGGTGCGGCCTGGGCGCAGGTGTGGCTATCGGTGCGCGGGCAGTTGAAGCTGGCGGCGACCTGGCCGGTCGACGCGGCGGCCGACGATCGGCCGCCTGACGTCCTCGACACGTCGGGTTCAGTTCCGGGCAGGCGCGCTCTTACCGTCCAACTCGGGAGTCGGACCCTCGGTGCGCTGGCTCTGCAGCAGCGGGACGAGTCTGCGCTGACGCCGGTGGAGGAGCGGCTGTTCGCCAGTTTGGCCACGCAGGCCGGGATGGCCTTGCGCAACGTGCAGCTGCGCGCCGAGCTCGCTCAGCGTTGGACCGAACTCTCAGAACGAGCGGCCGATCTTCGGCTTTCCCGGGCGCGGCTGGTGGCCACCCAGGACGAGGAACGGCAGCGGCTGGAACGGGATGTACACGACGGAGCGCAACAGCATCTGGTGGCGCTCGGTGTGAACCTGCGGTTGGCAAGGCTGCTCGTGACCCGGGCGCCGGAACGGGCTGTACAGCTGGTCGCCGAACAGCGAATCGCGGCCAGGGATGCCATGGAGACGGTGTCCCGGCTGGCGAACGGCATCTACCCCGCTGTGCTGGTCCAGGCGGGCCTAGAGCCGGCTCTGAACGCTGCGGCTTCGGCATGCCCGATCCCTGTCGAGGTCGAGTCCTCGATCGTCGACCGTCTCCCGGAGGAGGTAGAGGCGTCGTTCTACTTCTTCGGACTCGAGGCGATGCAGAACGCGGTCAAGCACTCAGGCGCCAGTCGAATCACCATCCGGCTGATAACGTCCCGCGGAGCGTGCATGCAAGTCGGGGACGACGGTCGTGGGTTCGCGTCGACGGCGACCACAGGATCAGGTCTGGACAACATGCGGGACAGGATCGAGTCGGTTGGGGGCACGCTGTTGATCGAGTCGCGACCCGGCGCTGGCTCCACGCTCATCGCACGTGTGCCCTCGTCCGTTCCGAGCGGGGTCGACGCTGCGGCCCTCAGGGCGCCGTAATGGGAAGCTGGCAGAGTCGGGCGGCGTGGGGCCTGTGCGGGCTCAGCTTCGCGCTCGGAGTGCTGCTTACCTGGATGTTCTTTGCCTATCCCGAGGACAGGACGGTCGGCTGGCCGATCCTCACCGTTGCGAGCATTCTCTGGGCAGCGACCGGCGCGCTGATCGTGACACGGCACCCGGGACACCGGGTGGGCTGGCTGTTCGTTGCTACTGGCCTGGTCATCGCGCTGGACGATCCGTTGATCATGTATGCCGACAACATCATGGGTGGTGGCGACCTCGGGCCGTACGCCGCGGGGCAATTCGCCGCGTGGTTGGTAGAGATCGTCGATCTACCGTTGCCAGTGCTGCTGATCAGCACAGTGTTCGTGCTGTTTCCCGACGGCAAGCCGCCGACGCCCAGGTGGCGTCCCGTCCTTTGGGTGGCGTGGGCGTGGTTCGCCCTCTTCGTCACGGCAATGATCGTCGCAGCGAACCCGTGGGAGCTCGGAAGCCTCGACGGCGCCGAATCCGTACGCCCGGCGATCGCGGAGGCTTTCCTCGGGACCCGTGCGATCGGCTCCTTGGCCATCGTCGCAGTCGGTGCCGCTGCGATCGTGGTACGGCTGCGCCGAGCGGATGGCGAGCAGCGTCAGCAGCTGCGCTGGCTGGCGGCCGCCTGCGTAACTGCCGCGGTGACGCTTCTCCTACCCGTCACGGCCACGGACATCGGCCTTTACCCACGGTTCTCGTTCTGGTTGTTACTTCTGCCTTTGCACCTGGCGCTCGCCGGCATCGCAGTGGCTGCCGGGTTCGCCATCTTGAAGTACCGGCTGTACGACATCGACCTGATCATCAGCCGGACGATCTTGTTCGCGGCTGTCACGGCCGTCGTTGCGGCTGGATATGTGGTGATCGTCGTCGGGATCGGTGCCGTGGTCGGTGACCGCGCGATCGGTCGGTTCTGGCCGTCCCTGCTGGCTACTGCCTTGGTGGCAGTAGCCGTCCAGCCAGTACGTACAAAGGTGCAGCGATTCGCTGACCGCGTCGTATATGGAGCGCGGGCTGTGCCGTATGAGGCGCTTTCGGAATTCATTCGAAAGCTGGGCGACAGCCCGTCAGCCGCGGAGCTGCTGCCTCGCGTCGCCGAGGCGACGACTCAGAGTGTGGCCGCTCGCCGGAGCCGGGTGGAGCTTGATCTCCGGGATGGGCAGCAGCTGAGTTCCGAGTGGCCGCCCGCCGTCGGAGGAGACCACGACGTCGAGATGGCGGTGACCGATCGGGGCGAGACGCTGGGCCGCATCATCGTGTCAGCGGCGCCCGGTCGCCACCTGCGTCCCTATGATCGTCGGCTGCTGGCAGACTTCAGCAATCAGCTCGGCCTCGCGTTCCGTAATGCGCGGCTGGAGGCCGAACTGCAACTGAGCGTGGAGGAGGTCGCGCGGCGGGCAGCAGAGCTCACAGACTCTCGTCGCCGGCTCGTGGCAGCGCGTGACGATGAGCGCAGGCGGCTGTCAGCAGCTATCGACACAAAGGTGCTAAGTCACCTCAAGCCGCTCGTCGACGAACTTGGAGACTCGGTTATCGCTGGTGCCGAGAACGGCCGATTGCAGGCCTTGCTGGACCGCCAGATCGCGGCTGCGAACTCGGCGCTGGACGCCCTGCGCCGACTGAGTCACGGCCCAGTCCCCGCTGTACTGCGGCGTCGCGGTTTGGCGGCCGCCCTGGTCGGGCTTGGAGCGGGGTTCGACGTGCATGTTGCACCGTCGGCAGAGCGGCGGTTCGACACTCAGGTCGAGACCGCCGCTTTCCTCTGTGCTCGGGCCGCGACGGATCCGGCTGGGACGACCGCGTCCGGCCGGCTCACTCTGAGCGCTGACGGTGAGTGGCTGTTGCTGATCGTGGAAGGAGTCGATGCGCGCGTGGCGGAAGGCCCCGACTGGCCGGGCGTCGTCGACCGGGTGGAGGCGCTGAGCGGAGCGGTAGCGGTCGGCGCAGGACTGAACGAGACTGCGACCCTTCGCCTGGAGCTTCCAACGTCGCGCGGCGGTGGTCAGGCCGAGCCCGCCCAGGCCGATGCGAGCGTGTCTGGGCCGAATGCCGACTTGGCCAGATAGGCGGCAGCGCCGCAGTCTTGCACGTCATTGCCGAACTCACCCTCGTCATGCGTCGAGAGCAGGACGACCACAGGGGCGGCGCCCAATGCGCGTAGCCGCCGTGTCGATTCAAACCCGTCGATGCCCGGCAGGCTGATATCCATCAGAACCAGGTCGGCTCGCAGCTGCCGGGCCGCAGGGATCGACTCCTCACCGGTCGCAACTGAGCCCACCAGTACGAACCCGTCAGATTCCCGGACCACAGCCGACGCTGCCTCGCGGAACAGTTCCTGGTCGTCGACTATCAGCACCCGCACGAGCGCCACGGCGGCACCACCTCCATTGCCCAAGCTGCCAGACGAGCCGGTGGACACCCATGGTGTTGGCCGCACTGCCCAATGCGGTCAACCCGCCCGAGCATCGGTGCGACGCTCGGAGGTTGGTTAAGGCCCGCGGTCTATAGTCCACGGTTATGGCCCTGAGGGTCTTGTTCGCCGAGGACAACTACCTTGTCCGCGAGGGTACGGCCGCTCTGCTCGCCGAGATCGAAGAAGTCGATCTGATCGGAGTCGTCGGAGATCCGCGTGCACTGCTTGACAAGGTCGCCGAGCTCGGTCCAGATGTTGTGCTCACCGACATTCGAATGCCGCCGACGTTCACTACCGAGGGCATCGACGTCGCCAAGCGCATCCGCGCCGATCATCCGGAGACCGGCGTTGTGGTGCTCTCCCAATACGCCGAGGAGGAGTACGCGTTCGAGCTGCTCGAGGAAGGGGTCGCCGGCCTGGGCTATCTGCTCAAGGATCGCGTCACGGCGATCGACGAACTCGTTCGCGCAATGCAGGAGGTGGCCCGCGGCGGCTCGGCTCTCGATCCGAGGGTCGTCGAAGGGCTTGTTGCCCGTAAGTCACGCGAGGCCCGGTCGCCTCTCACAAACCTGACCGACAAAGAGAGAACGGTACTCCAGGAAATGGCCACGGGCCGTAACAACTCCTCCATCGCTCGGGTGCTCTTCATGAGCGAGCGGGCAGTGGAGAAGCACATCGGCGCGATCTTTCAGAAACTCGGCCTCACCGAGGAACGCGACCTGAACCGCCGTGTCGCCGCCGTCATCGCCTTTCTCGAGGCCGGAGGGTCTGCTCCGTCAAGCCAAAACGGCTGACTCGCTCCTAGAGCAGGCCCGGCGGCGGCAGGTCGCCGCCGGGGACGATGCGCACCTCGAACAGGGTCGGCCACCGCTTGCCGGTGAGCCACAGCCGGCCCGTCTGCGGGTCAACGGCGATGCCGTTCAGCACATCGTTGTGGTCGGTCGCCCCGACCTCGTCGACGAGCGGCGTGCCGTCCACCCATCCGGTGACCTCGCCGTTCTCTTGATCGATCACAGCGATCCACGGCTCGCCGAGGACGTTGGCCATGATCTGGCCGTCGATCAACTCCAGTTCGTTGAGGCGGGCGAGAGCGACGCCGCGGTCGGCCACCTCGACCGTGTCGATGACCTCGAACGTGTCGGGATCGTGTCGGTGCAGCAGCGAAGAGCCGTCGCTGCGCCAGAGCACCTCGCCGTCACTGGCCAGCCCCCAACCCTCACCCGTGTAGTCCATCCGGTCCAGCTCGTCGAGGGTGCATCGATCCCACACGAACAGTTGCTGCTCCTGCCAGGTGAGTTGGAATAGCAGCCCATTGTGCATCGCCAGACCCTCGCCGAAGTACTGCTCCTCGATGGCCGCATCGAGGAGCACCTCGCCTGTCTCGGGCTGGACCAGTCGGAGGTCGGACTCGCCGTAGAGCCCAGTGCTTTCGTAGAGTAGGCCGTCGGCGTGCACCAGGCCCTGGGTGAAGGCAGTGGTGTCGTGCTCCAACCGGTCCACCACCTCGACTGTGTACGCGTGTGGGGTACGCGCGTCATCCATGTCGGGTATGACCGCCGGCCCGGCACCGGCGACGGCGGGCGCGTCCGGCTGCGGGCACGCGTCCTCGGCGTTCGCTTGCTCATCCGGGCCTGACGTACAGGCGAGAAGCACGATGGTCGGCGCGAGTGCTGCCAACACCCGCCGTGGACCTGTCACCGACCACGTGTACCATCACCGACTCGACGCCACAAATGCCAGGTGAAGCGGTAGCCATGAACGCGAGAACGATAAGCGTGCTCGAGCGCCGGGCCCGATTGGCGCACGGGCACCTGCTCGCCGCCGAGGCACGGGTATCCGACCCGGTCGAGGTGGCGCAGACGATCGTGGCCTACCACGCGACGGACCCGGCAACGGTCTACCTGGCCGCGGCCGCGCGTACCGGCTACGCGCCGCCATCGGCCCTCGACACAGCGTTGTACGACGACCGGACGCTCGTCCGCGTCCTCGGCATGCGACGCACCATGTTCGTGCTTCCGACCGACCTGTGGCCGGCTGTCCACGCCGCGTGCACCGAGGCCATCGCGGTCAACGAGCGGCGCCAAACGCTCAAGATGATCGCGGAGGGTGGCATCACCGACGACGCCGGGGCGTGGCTGGCGAATGCCGGCGCCGGCGTGCTCAAGGCGTTAGCCGATCGGGGCGAGGCGACGACCCAGCAGATAGCCGAGGACGTCCCCGTACTGCGTGAGCAAATCGTTCTCGCGCGGGGTAAGCCGTATGAGTCGAAATCCACCATGGGTCCTCGTGTCTTGTTCCAACTGGCCGCGGAGGGAAGGGTCATCAGAACTCGCCCGGTCAAGTCGTGGAGCAGCGCCAACAGGTGGGCACTGACCGAAGCCTGGCTTCCGGCCACGGCGCTCGAACTGCCGCAGCCCGACGCCGAGGAGAAACTCGCCCGGGCCTGGCTGCATGCTTTCGGGCCGGGCACCCTGGCCGACTTCAAATGGTGGACGGGTTGGACGATCAGCCGGGCCCGCAAGGTGTTGGCAGCTGTCGGCGCCGTCGGGGTCGACCTCGACGGCGGCGAAACCGGATACGTCCTGCCAGACGACGTCCACCCGGTGACCGAACCGGAGCCCTGGACCGCGTTCCTGCCCAGCCTGGATCCGGCTGTCATGGGCTGGGCGATGCCGGGCCGCGATTGGTACCTGGACGGCTCCGTTAAGCAGCAGTTGTACGACCGCAGCGGCAACATCGGGCCCACCGTGTGGTGGCACGGCCGGGTAGTAGGCGGATGGGCGCAGCGTGCCGACGGCACGATTGCGTACCGGCTGTTCGAGGACATCGGCACAGGCGGCGCGCAGCTGGTGGCTGATACCGCTGGCCGGCTCGAGGCATGGCTCGGTGACATCCGCGTCAAGCCGCGATTCCCGACGCCGATCGACAAGGAACTGTCGGGCTAGGGCGTCTGCGAGGCTCGCAGGTCTTCGTTCGTTTCCGCATCGGAGCCCGCGAGGGCAAGTGCCACCGCCTCGTCGAGGGTGAGCCGGGCACCCTCTTTTCGCAGCCGGCGGAACCGCTCCGGGCCTAACTGAGCTTCGAGTTCGGCCACGATCTGATCATGCTCCGGAATGTCGCCAGGGTGGCGGGCAGCGCCCATGACGGTGAGCGCCTGATCGGCAGCCCCGACGAAGATGGCGCCGCGCTCGGGCCGCCCATCAGCGAGTTCCGGGCCGGCCAGCTCGGACAACGTCCAGGTCGACATAAGGCGGCGGCCGAGATTCCAGGACAAGCGGAGGCTTTGCAGCGTCAGCCGGCAAGCCAAGGCGATGTCACCTCGGTGCCTCGCCATGTAGCCCAGATTTGCGAGAAAGATGCAGAGGTGGGTTTGATCGCCGGCAGCCTCGGCAAGCTCACGTCCCTCCTCATAGGCGGTTAGGGCCACGTCATGCTCGCCCTGGACTCGAGCCAACTCGCCCTTGACGTTCAGAGCCTGGGCGATCAGCGGCAGTTCACCCACTCGCCGAGCCAGCTCGATCGCTTCGTCGCACTGCGCGATGGCCTCTGCGTACCGATCGCGTTCCGCGATGTACGTACCCGGCAGTAACCCGAGTGCATAAGAGAGGTAACGCTCATGCTCCAGATGGCGGAAGGCCGCGACAGCTCGCGCCCAGTGCGTGCGGGCCGCTATTCGATCTCGAGGCCACTCCACGAAGCCACGGGCGAGCTCGAGCCTTGCCACCAGCATCGGGTCGAGGGAGCCGGCGGAGTCCAGAGCAGCACGGGCCCATTCCCGCCCCTCGCCATGATGCCCTTCACGATGCCAGTAGGTGCCAAGACTTGCCGTGATGCGGGCGGCCACCTGGTCGTGGTCGTTCTTGTCGGCCCATTGGTGGGCGGACCGTATCTCGCCCAACAGTTCGGTGGTCAGGTCGATCCAGCGGTCGGAAAGGTGAGTCCACTTCCGCTCATCGATGTCCTCGCACAAACTGGCGACACAGTCGGCATGGCGTGCGGCCACGGCGTGCGCGTTCCCGCTTTCGACCAGTAACTCGCGGGCACGTTCTCGCAGCAGTTCGAGAAGGACGAACCGGGCGGCTCCGGCGACCCCGGTGACGCGTCGCACGAGGCTCTGGTCGACGAGGCGGCTGAGGGAATCGACGACCGTCGTCCCGGCTGGGACCTCACACACCTGTTCGATCACCTCGAGCGAGACCGGTCCGGAGAACACGCCGAGCTGGGCGAACAGCTGACGCTCCGCGTTGCCGAGCAACTGGAGGCTCCAGTCGATGGTGGCCGGGATCGTGCGCTGCCGGCTCGGGAGGTCGCGGGCGGCGCCGAGGTCCGTCCCCAGCCGGGCGCGAAGACGCGTGCGCAGCAACGGCGGCGGGAGAGTTCGGACGTGGCTTGCGGCCAACTCGACGGCGAGGGGCAGGCCGTCCACCGTGCGACAAATGTCGACGACGTCGGCGATGTTCGGGATCAGCTGGAAGTTGGGATCTATTGCGGTGGCGGCCTGGTCGAACAACGCCACCGCGTCCGCTACCGAACTGTCGTCGTCGCCCAGCGGCTCAACGGGCAGTGGTTCGACGTCGAAGATATGCTCACCGGCGACGTGGAGGCGGGCCCTGCTGGTGATCAGGACCTTGAGCTCAGGCGCCCACCGGACCATCTCGGCGACGATGTCCGCTGCGTCGAGGACGTGCTCGAAGTTGTCGAGCACCAGCAGCAGTGACGAGCGTCCCCGTAGCGCCTCCTTCAAGATGTTGCGGTAGTCGGGCGAGCTTGAGTTGTGTACGCCAAGCTCTCCAGCGATCAACCCAGCGACGAGCTCAGCCTGGCGAACCTTGGTGAGGTCGACGAAGCATGCTGGAGCGGGAGCCCGGCGCAGTGCAACCTCTACCGCAAGGCGGGTTTTGCCGACGCCGCCCGGCCCGAGCAATGTCACAGTCCGGGCCCGCTCGAACAGGCCCAGGATCTGCTCGATGTCGCGGTGTCGGCCGATGGTCGGGGTTGCGGGAATGGGGACAGGTGTCGCCGACGGGGATCCAGCCGGCTCGGCTGCTCGCACTTCGCCGACGAACTGGTAACCCCGGCCGTGGACGGTTCGAATCAACCGCTGTGCCTGGCCGTCGTCGCCGATCGCGTGGCGCGCGCTCTTGATCCGGCTGGTGAGGGACGACTCGCTGACGAACCGGTGGTTCCAGACCGCGTCCAGCAGCTCTTCCTTGGAGACCACTCGGCTGCGATGCTGGACGAGCAGCGCAAGCACATCGAAGACCTGTGGCTCGACCGGCCGGACCTCCCCGCCGACGCGCAACTGCACTCTGTCCAGGTCGAGTTCGCAGTCGCCAAACTGGAATCGCATGCATCGCCCCTGGCCAGATCGTACTCGGCGCGTTGTATCACATGGGGCGCCGCGGCACTCTCCCTGACATCAGCCGGCTTCAACCGGCATGGTCACTGGCCTAGGGGATGGTTCACATGGCCGCTCAACTGGATGCTGATCTCGTCCTCGAAGGTGGGGGCGTCAAGGGGATCGCGCTCGCCGGCGCGATTTCGGTGCTCGACGAGCGCGGTTACCGATTCCACAAGGTCGCGGGCACGTCGGCCGGCTCGATCGTCGGTGCCCTGGTGGCCGCCGGCGTCCGCGGAAACCGCCTTCGCGAGATGATGCAGACGATCGACTACGCCAAGTTCCAGGACCCACCCTTGTTGGGCAGGCTTGGCCCGGTCGGGTTCGCTGCCCAGATCCTGCTGCGAAAGGGCTGGTGCCGCGGCGAGTACGTCCGTTCGTGGCTGGCCGAAATGCTCTCCGAACAGAACGTCCGGACGTTCGCCGACCTGCGGCTGGGCGATCCGTCGGCGGACGTCGCTCTTCGCGAGGTGCCGGGCCGCGGCTACCGGTTCGTCGCGATGGCGTCCGACGTCACGAACGGCCGGCTCGCGCGTTTGCCGTGGGACTATCCCGCGCTGTTCAACGTCGACCCCGATGATATTGCGGTCGCCGACGCCGTGCGGGCGTCGATAGCCATCCCGTACTTCTTCACACCCGCCCGGTGCCCGGATCCGGTCAACGGAGGCACGGCATGGATGGTGGATGGCGGAATGCTGTCCAACTTCCCGGTGAGCGTGTTCGACCGTAGTGACGGTGCTGCGCCCCGGTGGCCGACCTTTGGGATCAAGCTGTCGTCACGTCCGGGCAACCTGAAGCTGAACGACGTTCGCGGCGTCGTCACACTGACCAAGGCCATGCTGTCGACGATGACCGGCTTCTACGACCGGATGCACATCGACCGGGGGGACGTCGTCGCGCGCACCATCTTCGTCGACACGTTCGGGGTAAAGGCGACGGATTTCGATTTGTCGGCGTCGACCGCCGAGCGACTGTTCGAGTCCGGTCGAGCGGCCGCGACCGCGTTTTTCGATGGCGACGCGCAGCGCCCGAAGTGGGACTTCGAGGAATACAAGCGACAGTGGCGCCCTACGCCTTCTCAGCCCACCGCTGAAGTTTCCGCGGTGGGTTGAGAGCCAATTCATTTAGGCGGCGCCGAACGCGTTGAACGCACACCAGGCGACGAACTGCCGCGGATCCTCACGGTCGACGCTCGCTCGCGCCGCATGCAGCGCGCGGGCAAGCGTCCGACCGTCACTGATCGCGGCGTGGAGCCCGGTCATTAGCGGGATGAGGTCGAGGTCGGGGACGACGACGGAGCTGGCCAGCACGCCCGCGGTCCCCTTGGCCATGAGCGTGCTGACGAACCCGAGCATCTCGTTGCCGTCGTACGACACGTCCCGGCCCGACTCGCAGGCGGCGAGCACGACTCGGTGCGGGACGTCCGCCCGCTGATCGAGTTCGTGCACCGTCAGAAACCCGTCGCTGAGTAGCAGCCGGGAGAACGTCGGGTTGTCCGACCGGATGTAGCAGTGGCAGGCCAGATGGGCGAGTGTCGAGTCGTCCAGCGCCTTGGCGACGGCGGCCATCGTGCTCTCCGGTGGTGCGATCACGACCGGATCGCGGTAGTGCCCGGCGAGCTGCTCGATCTCGTGTTGCGCGCCCGGTAGCTCGGGGCCGGCGGCAAGAACCACCTGGCCGGTCGGGGACGGTCGCATGTCGCGGCTGCGCGCCCACATCGACCCGGACGGTGCCAACGCGACCGGCGCAGTGTGCAGGGCGGCCCATGGCAGCGAGTGCAGGCCGTTGGCAGGAACGATGACCAACTCGGCGTCGGACGGGAGGTTCAACGGCTCGATGAGCGTTCTGGCGAGCCGGGCGATGGCCTCCCGGGCGTTGGAGTGCATGGTCTGGATGGCAGTAGCCGTCGGCCGCGACCTGGTGAGGTAACGCAAGTAGAAGAGCAGGCGCTCCGCGTCTCGCTGCACGCTTTCGAGCGGTCCGAGGTGGACGGTCCGGGTCCGGCGCGGGTCGAGCACCGCCGCGATCAGGTCGCCATCGAGCACGTCGAACTCGACGAGCACCCGTCCGTCGAGTGCCCGCCGGAGCTCGGGAGCCGAGGCCGCGGCACCAGCCTGCGCGTCCCTCGCCCGGGTGCTCCAGGTGGCGCTGCGAATGCGCTGTTCGATCCGCCGCTGCCGGGCCCGCAGGCCGGCCGGTTCGGTGCCGGTATCCTGGCGGGCGGCGACGAGTTCGGCGTACACCGACCGTAGTTCTCCCAGGTCGTCGCTGATGTCTTCGCTCGGTTCTGAGTCGACCACCGACAGGGCGGCGGCCCGCGTGCGCTCCATCCATTCCAGGACGCGGCTGGCCGGCTGTTTGCCGACTCGGGACGCCAGGCCAAGCCGGCCTAGTTCCTCGCCGTGCCCTGACGCCAGTGCCCGCAGCTCTGTGGACGGGAGCGCCGCCCGGTGCTTGGCAAGATCGTCCAGACCAGACCGGGTGAGCGACCGCATGCGGTCGGTGCGACCCTGATGCTGGGCGCTCAGCGCGGCCGCCAACGTGCCCATCAGGCGAACGAGCAACGGGAGGCCGCGGCTGAGCTCGTGTGACCGGGTCCAGGCCGCCACGGCGTCGGTTTTCCGGCCGCGTGCCATCGCGACCTGGCCGGCGATCAGGTGGGCTTGCACCGCGTGGGCGCGCATTCGTGCCTGCTCGAGGGCCTGGGCGGCCCGGCGAGCTCGGGTGACGTCACGCGGCTCGATCGCGTTAAGCCGCAGCCTGGCCTCCAACTCGATCGAGGTCGCCCTAGCCACGCCCCAGGGCCGCCGCTGCCGGCGGAAGCTCGCACGCGCCGCCTCAGCCTCCGCCACGGCTTCGTCCAGCCGGTTCGCCATCAGCGACAGTGAAGCCGAGTTGAGGCGTGCCTCAGCGGCCATTAGATCGACGTCGTGTGCTTCGAGGATCGCGACCGCCTCGCGGGCATGCTCGAGTGCCTCGGGGAGGAGTCGAAGCTGCATTAGTGCCTCGGAGTACTCCTTCAACAGCTCGCCCGGCGGGAGCCCGAGTTCCTCGAACATCGCTCTTGCCACTTCGAACTGCGCCACACCGTCAGCTATCAGCCCGGCCTGTACGGTCACCCAGGCTCGATTCTCGGCGACGAGCGCGACATAGAGCGGGCTCACCTGCTCGGCCGCGTACATGGCCACATCGAACAGCGCGAGTGCCTCCTGAAACCGACCCCTCTCAGCTTGGAGAATTCCGAAGTTCGTTGCCGCCTTGAAGCGGACCTCGGCCGTGAGCGCGGGATCCTTCAGCAATCGGGCGTAGAGACCGGAGGCCAGGACGCGGTCACCCTGGTTGTCGGCGAGGGTGGCGCGTTGGAGGGTCAGTTCCGCGGCAGCCTCGGGAGGAATCAGCGGTGCGGCTGCGTCGAAGTCGCGACGGGCGGCTGACAAGCGGCCGAGCTCATGCTCGACAGCACCACGGGTGACGAGCACCTCTCCGAGCGCGTGATCCAACCGGTTGCGTTGCGCGATCCGGACGGCTTCGTTGAGCAAACGAAGCGCGTTTTGGTGCTCTAGCGCGTACCGTTCGGCCCAGCCCGCGGCGCGAAGGGCGAGGCACAGAGCTAGGTCTTCGCCGCTGTCACGCGCTTCCATGACGAGGAGCGCGGCCCTGGTTCGGAAGGACTTCGGGTCGTTGATCGCATCCTGATAGGCCGCCTTGGCGCGTATCACGAGTTCATCATGGGTGTCTGTCATGGCAAATGCCGCATGTGATCGGTTCAGGGTAGTCTCGCCGACCGGAGGGGGATTCACAATGCCAAATCAGCAGCACAGCTTTGGACAGCCCGACCGACGGACCGACGCCGACCGCCTAGCAGACCTCCGCCGTGTGCAGCGGCAGGTCCGCTCCATCACGGCGACGCGGGACGATTCTGCCTACGAGGACCGGCTGATTTCTGATATCCAGCAGCGCCGTGTGGGCCGAAGCGATCGAATTCAGTTCGAGCAGATCCCTGACAAGTACGGCGGCAGCACGTTGGCGGCAGCAGCGAGAGAGCAACTGTTGGTACGCGCTGAGGACGACGAACGTGTGCGCCCGCTGCTCGAGGGTCCGCGATATAGCTTAACGAGGCAAGCGGTCCCGGGGTTGGACAGCAGAGTGATCGCATACAGCTCCAGCGAGGCGAGTCCGGTCATGTTGGCCGAGCTCGCCTCAAGCCTTCGAAAGCAAGGTGTCTCGGTTTCCTCTAATTACATGACGCCGCTGGGTGGGCGCGTGAAGTCTGTGGCGAGCCCGGAGAACACGGCAGGTGCCAAGCCTGAGTTTCACGGCGCCGCGGCCACGGAGTCGCAGGAGTCGCCAGTCCGTGTCGTGATCATCGACACCGGAGTCTACGGCCGAGGCCGGACCGACGGATGGTTGCGGGATCTGGAGGCAGATCACAATGGTGAAGTCCTCGACGATTCGCCACCGGGTGGAGACGGCTTCCTCGACCCCGCGGCCGGGCACGGCACCTTCTGCGCTGGCATTGTCCAGCAGATCGTGCCCGCGGCGGACATCAAGGTGTACAACGCCGTCGATAGTGACGGATTCGTCGATGAACTCAAGGTCGCCGTCGAGTTGGTTCAATGGGTGCGCAAGGGCTTCGAGGACGGCAAGGAACTGATCGTGAATCTGTCGTTCGGAGCCGAGACGGCAGATGACGAACGTCCCGTCGCGCTCGGTGTCGCACTGGAGATCATTGACGAAGAATCCCGTAAGTCCGGGCATGAAGCCCTCGTGGTGGCGGCGGCCGGCAACTTCGGTCACGCCCGTGAGTGCTACCCAGCCGCGTTTCCGACGGTAACTGCCGTCGCTGCCCTCACTCAGGATCTGTCGCCTGCCGAGTGGTCGAGCCGGGGAGCGTGGGTCGACGTGTGCACGATCGGAGAGGGCGTGCGTTCGACGTTCGTCCCGGGCATAGAGTCCCCGGTCACTGATCCTCGGCGCGAAGAGTTTCCAGAGAACGCTTGGGCGTTGTGGAGCGGTACGTCCTTCGCCGCACCGCAGGTCGCCGGGGCAATTGCCAAGATCGCCACCGACGACGGCGTGACACCGACCGAGGCAAAACGACGCTTGCTGGAAGGTGCTCGTGAGGTGCCGCTGTACGGCAAGCAGGTCGAGATCCTGCCTCGGATCTGAATCGGCGAACGTATCAACTCCTCACTTTGCGCCTCCGTTAAGCAGAGGCACAACTGGCCTCGACGGGGATACGAGCGGTCAGGAGGATCGGTCGGTGAACGTGGTTGTGCAACTCGAGGGCTTCACATGCCCTCCAATGGAGGTAGTCACCAGGTCCACCTGGCAGTCATGATTGGACTTGTGCATGACGACCTTTCGGTCGTCGACTTGGTCGAGCGGGCCAGGGACGGCGATCAGACGGCGTGGGACCGGATTGTGGAGCGGTACGCACCGCTCGTCTGGTCGCTGTGCCAGCGCTACCACCTGGCTCGTGCTGACGCCGATGACGTCGGAGCCTGCGTTTGGCTTCGCCTGGTGGAGAAGCTGGACACAATTCGTGAGCCGGCTGCACTGCCGGGATGGCTGGCCACGACGACTCGCCGCGAATGCCTCCGCCTGCTGCAGGCCAAGAACCGTGAGCTCCCGGTCGAAGACAACCAGCGGCTGGTCGACGATGCGAATCCCGCAGCCGACGCCTGGCTACTCGAGCAGGAACGACTGATCGCACTACGCCTCGCGTACGGCGATCTGTCTGAGCGTTGCCGGCAGCTGCTCAAGTTGCTGTTCACGGATCCGGTGACGCCATATGACGAGATCAGCGCCATCCTCGGCATGCCGGTCGGGGCGATCGGGCCCACCCGGCAACGGTGTCTGGGCAAACTACGCGCGAGCCCCGTCCTGGCCGCCGTAGTGGTACCGCAACCACGGACGGCAGGTGATTGACATGTCCGATGAGCAGCTGCTTGCCGAGTTACGTGAGGCGCTGAACACTGCCGAGCAGGTGCCGGACGGGTTCGGCGCGGCGGGTAAGGCGGCCTTCGCCTGGCGCACCGTCGATGCCGAACTCGCCGCGCTCGCGCAAGAAGCCAGCGATGCGGATGCCCTCGCCGGTGTGAGGGCCGAGCGGGCCGCCGTCCGCGCCCTCAGTTTTCTGGCGAGCGACATCTCGATCGAGCTGGAAGTTACGCCCGACGCTCTGCTGGGCCAGCTGGTCCCGGCCCGGGCAGGAACGATCGAGGTCCAGTTCCAGGACGGTAGCCGGCAGACGGTAACCGTCGACGAGAGCGGCTGGTTCGCGATCAGGCCACTGCCGAGCGCGATGTTCCGGCTGCACCTGCAGACGGCCAACGACAACGTGATCACTGAGTGGGTCAGGCTCTAGCCCAGCGCAGAAAACTTTCCTGCGGTCCGACGTATCAAAGCGCCACTCCGGACGTTCTGTAGGTCGATCAAGGGGGCGGCACCACAAGCCCGGCGGGGGAAGGGAAGGTGCCTGCGCCCGGCGATCAGCCGGTTGGCTGTGCCGGGCGCAGGTCACCGAATGTCTTCGGGGGATGCTAGCGGGGGGTCTGGCATCCCCTGAAGGCTTTCCGCCATGTCCACGTCGGCGAACGCGAGTCTGATCGCATCCTCTAGTGAGAGCCGGGCGCCCTCCGAATGAAGCCGGCCGAACTCGTCCGATCCAAGAGTCGCATCCAGGCCTTCGACAACGCGGGCGTGTTCAGGCAGGCACCCGGGATACCGCGCGACGCCGATGACGTGGAGTGCCTGGTCTGATGCACCCACCAGCAGTGCACCACGCTCAGGCCGCCCCATTGCGAGCTCCGGGCCGGCCAGGTGGGATACCAGGCATGCCGCCACCATCCGCCGGCCGAGACTCAGACAAAGCCTCAAACCTTCCCGGGTCAATCGGTGGGCTTCTGCGTGCTCTCCGCGATGCTCAGCGAGATAGCCAAGGTCCGCCAGAAAAATGCTCAGGTGTGCGCGATCTCCCGCACTTTCCGCCAGGTCTCGACCCTCTTCGTAGGCGGCCCGGGCGGTGTCGTCGTCACCGCCCACCCTGGCCAGTTCGCCCTTGACGTTCAGTGCCTGGGCGATGAGCGGTCTCTCCCCGACTCTTCGAGCCAACTCGATCGCCTCGTCACACTGTGCCATCGCACTCGGATAACCGTCTCGATCCGAGATGTACGTCCCGGCGCCCATGGTGAGTGAGAAGGCAAGATGCCGCCGGTGCTCGAGACCACGGAACGCAGTGGCGGCCTTCTCCAGATGCACCCTGGCAGCCAACAGGTCCCTGTCCCATTCGGCGAGCCCGCCGGCTAGTTCGATCCGAGCGTTGAGAAGGGGGTCGAACGAGCCGGCCTCGGCCAGCGCGGAAGCCACCCATTCACGTGCTTCGCGATCGTAACCCGATCGATGCCAATACGCTGCGAGGCTCGCCACGATGCGGGCTGCCAGCTGCCGGTCGTGAGTCCTTCGAGACCAGTGGTATGCGGCGCGGATCTCACCGAGCAACTCGGCCATGACGTCTATCCAGCGGTCTGAAAGATCGATCCACTTGCGCTCGTCCACGTCATCGCAGAGCGCCGCGACCTGTTCGGCGTGCCGGCGGGCAACGGCTTCGGCGTCCGTCCGATTTCCGAGAAGTTCCCGCGCGCGCTCCCGGAGCAGCTCGAGAAGTACAAAGCGAGCCGATCCGGCCAGCCCGGTCACGCGACGGACCATACTCTGGTCAACGAGGTTGCTGAGCGCGTCGACAACGCTAGTGCCCGCCGGGAGCTCGACGACTCGCTCGATCATCTCCAGTGAAGCCGGCCCGGAGAACACGCCGAGCTGGACGAAGAGCTCGCGTTGCGCCGGGCCGAGGAGCTGGAGGCTCCAGTCAATGGTCGCCGGAATTGTCCGCTGCCGTCCCGGAAGGTCTCGTGGCGCGTTGGCGGCCGTACCGAGTTGTGCACTGAGCCGCGTGCGCAGCAGCGGTGGTGGAAGGGTGCGAACGTGGCTGGCGGCAAGCTCGACGGCAAGCGGCAGGCCGTCCACCGTCCGGCAGATAGCCACCACGTCCGCAAGGTTGGGCGCGAGTTGGAAGTCCCGGTCGATTGCGGTGGCCGCTTGATCGAAGAGTGCGACCGCGTCTGCGACACCGTCACCGTCGCGTTCACTGGTTTCCACCGACAGTGGCGTGATGTCAAAGACATGCTCGCTCACGATCTGGAGCCGAGCCCTGCTGGTGGCCAGTACTTTCAGCTCGGGAGCCCATTGGATCATTGCCGTGACGATGTCCGCAGCCTCGATGACGTGCTCGAAGTTGTCGAGTACCAGCAGCGTGGCCGGGCGGCCGCGCAGGGCCTCAGCGAGGACCTGGCGGGCGTCCGCAGCGCTCGTGTTCTGAGCCCCCAGCTCCCTGGCGATCAGACCGGGGACGAGCTCTGGCTCGCGGACCTTTGTGAGGTCGACGAAGCAGGCCTCGGCCGCGTTCCGGCGAAGCGCCACCTCCAGCGCCACCCGTGTCTTGCCGACGCCACCAGTCCCGACCAGTGTTACAACGCGCGCTCGCTCCAGGATTCCGAGGATCTGGTCAATATCTCCGTTCCGCCCGATCGTAGGTGTCGCGGGCAATGGGACCGGGGTGCCCGACCGCGCCATTGCCGGTTCTCTCGTGCGAACTTCGCCGACGAATTGATAGCCCATGCCGTGAACCGTTCGGATGAGGCGCTGAGCCTGGCCGTCGTCGCCGATCGCATGGCGCGCGCTCTTGATACGGCTGGTCAGCGAGGACTCGCTGACGAAGCGGTGGTTCCACACGGCGTCCAGGATCTCTTCCTTGGATATGACCCGGTTCCGGTGCTGCACGAGCAGGGCGATGACATTGAACACCTGCGGCTCGACCGGCCGGTCCACACCGTCGACGCGCAACCGCACCTGATCGAGGTCCAGCTCGCAGTTGTCGAACAGATATCGCATTACATGCCCCTGGCCTGGATCGTACTCGCCGGCCCGAAGGATCGCGCCGTGCGATTGAGCGGGCGCCGGGCGAGCGGTGGCGGCGAGCTCTAATGACTGCCTGGGAAGATGTCCTGGTGATCCCTACGGATGCACTCTCGCGGGCGCTTGAGGCAGCGGTGGGTTCGCCGGATCAGGTGCGCCTGCGTGCGCTGGACCGGTATGCGCTGGCCAACGACGCGTCCCATTACCTCTTGGTGCCACGAGCCGTCGTGATGGCGAACGAGGCCGCCGAAGTGGGCCGCCTGCTGCGGGTGAGTGCCGCGCACGGGGTGCCCCTGACGTTCCGGTCCGGCGGAACGAGCCTGTCGGGGCAGGCGGTCGGCGGCGGCATCCTGGTGGACACCCGGCGCGGGTTCCACGACGTTCAGGTGCTTGACGACGGCAAGCGGGTCCGCGTCCAGCCTGGTATCACGGTCCGCCAGTTGAACGCGCGGCTGGCGACGTTCGGTCGCAAGTTCGGGCCAGATCCGGCGAGTGAGTCGGCCTGCACCGTCGGTGGGGTGGTGGCGAACAACTCGTCCGGGATGGCGTGCGGGACGATCGACAACGCCTACCAGACTCTGGAGTCGATTACCGTCGTACTTCCGTCCGGCAACGTAATCGACACCGGTGGGCCGGACGCGGACACAAGGCTGCGAGCGGTCGAACCCGCGCTGTACGACGGGCTGCTGCGGCTGCGGGACCGGGTGCGCGGCAATGCGGCGTCGGTACGCACGATCGAGCAACAGTTCGCGATGAAGAACACGATGGGCTACTCGCTCAACGCGTTCGTCGACCACGGCTCGGCGCCCGACATCCTTGCTCACCTGATCGTCGGCAGTGAGGGGACCTTGGGCTTCATCGCCGAGGCCGTCTTCCGCACGATTCCTGTGCTGCCGCACGCCGTTACGGGACTGCTCGTGTTCGACGACCTGCTAGCTGCCGTCGGCTCGCTACCTGGCCTGGTGGCAACCGGTGCCGCGACCATCGAGTTGCTGGACGCGGCATCGCTTCGGGTCGCACAGGCTGACCCGAAGGCGGACGGGAGCCTTCGGGCGATCGAGGTGCGCTCGCATGCCGCGTTGCTGGTCGAGTACCAGGCCGGCACGTCCGATGAGCTGGTCGCGATAAGGGCGGGCGGCGCCGCGGTGCTGGCCGGCCTGCCGTTGTCGGTGCCGGCCGTGTTGACTTCCGATCCGGCGATCCGGGCCAGGCAGTGGCACGTTCGCAAGGGCCTGTACGCCGCGATCGCAGGTGCTCGTCCGCCGGGGACGACCGCGTTGCTGGAGGACGTGGTCGTCCCGGTAGGTGCCCTGGCGCGCACGTGCGCGTCCCTGACCGAGCTGTTCGACAGGTACGGCTACGGCGGCAGTGTGATCTTCGGTCATGCCAAGGACGGCAATGTGCACTTCATGTTGACCGACCGGTTCGACCTGCCCGAGCCGCAGGACAGGTACATCCGGTTCACCGAGGACATGGTCGACCTGGTGCTGGGTGAGGGTGGTTCGCTCAAGGCCGAGCACGGCACCGGCCGGATCATGGCCCCGTACGTACGCCGCCAGTACGGCGACGAACTGTACGAGGTGATGCGTGAGGTCAAGCGGCTGTTCGACCCGGCCGGGACGCTCAACCCCGGCATCATTCTGAACGACGACCCGCACGCTCACATCCGGCACATCAAGTCGGCGCCGAGGGTCGAGCCGGAGGTCGACCGCTGCGTCGAGTGCGGGTTCTGTGAGCCGGTCTGCCCAAGCCGCGATCTGACCACCACGCCCCGGCAGCGGATCGTGGTGCGGCGTGCGCTTGCGCATGCCCGGGCCGCGGGAGACGCCGGCCTCGTCGCCGAACTCGAGGACGCGTACGAGTACGACGGTGTGCAGACCTGTGCCGTGGACGGCATGTGCCAGACGGCCTGCCCGGTGGCGATCAACACCGGTGATCTCGTCAAGCGGCTCCGGTCCGAGTCGCACAGCCGTACCTCCGACCGGGCCTGGGCGGTTGCCGCTCGGCACTGGTCGGGCGCGACCAGGGCGGCGTCGGCGGCTTTAACCGCGGCGGCGACCGTCCCGGCACCGGTCGTGCGCGGGCCGAACCGGCTCGCCCGCCGTGCCGTCGGTGCCGAGAGCGTCCCACTGTGGAGCGACGACCTGCCGTCCGGCGGTCGCCGCCGGGCCCGCCAGGCTCCAGGCGCTGCACCGAGCGCGGTCTACCTGCCGGCGTGCGTGAACGCGATATTCGGCCCGGCCGGCGGGGGAGCGGGGGTGCAGCCGGCGTTCGAGGCGCTGTGCGAGCGCGCGGGGATCGCGCTGCTGGTGCCCGATGAGGTGGATGCGCTGTGCTGCGGCAACCCTTGGTCGTCCAAGGGCCACGTCCGCGGGGCGGAACTGATCAAGCGCCGACTCCGTGACGCTTTGGTGGCGGCTTCCGATAATGGCCGGCTGCCGGTGATCTGCGACGCGTCGTCCTGCACCGAAGGCCTCGTGCATGCGCTCGGTGGCTCAGTGCGGGTGGTGGACGCCGTCGAGTTCGTCGCCACCGACGTTCTGCCTCGACTGCCCGACGTCGCGGGCAAGCTGCCAGTGATCGCATTGCATCCGACCTGCTCGTCCACCCGGCTCGGCCTGGACGCGGCCCTGGCCGACGTGACCGGTGCCGTCGCCGAGCAGGTCTTCCAGCCGACAAGCTGGGGATGCTGCGCGTTCGCCGGCGATCGCGGCATGCTCCAGCCCGAACTCACAGCCTCGGCAACCCGGCAGCAGGCCGCGGAGATCACCGCAGCGGACGCGGCCGCCCACGCGTCGTGCAATCGCACCTGCGAGATAGGTATGACCCGGGCCACCGGCCGGCCGTACCGCCACGTGCTCGAGATCCTGGCCGAACTCCTCGGGCTCGGTGCTGACAACGTCGGTTAACCTTCCGCGCATGGCGGCGCCCAAGGTGACGATTCGCTCAGCGACCGAGCACGACGTGGCCGCATTGGTCGACCTGGGTGCGCGAACATTTCGCGACACCTATGGGCACGCGAACGATCCGGCGGAGTTGGCGGCGCACATCGCGGACAGCTACAACGAACCGGCCATCCTCGGAGCGCTGCGCGACCCTGCCATCACCTATCTCGTGGTAGCGGATGCGGGTCGCATCATCGGGTTCGCAAAGCTGGTCGTCGGCAGCACCGAGGAGGGCATCGTGGCCGCTCGGCCGGCCGAGCTGAACCAGGTCTACGTCGACTCGGGTGAGCATGGCAGGGGCCTTGGACGCGCGCTCGTCGATGCCTGTGTTGATCACGCGCGTAAGGCCGACTGCGATGTGCTCTGGCTCGGCGTGTGGGAGAAGAACCCGAATGCGATCGGGTTCTACGAGCGGCTCGGCTTCAAGAAGGTCGGTACGCACGCCTTCCGATTCGGCTCCGAGATCCAGACCGACCTACTCATGGCACTGCCGTTGGTCCTTGGATGAGACTAGCGGTTCGGAGGTGCTACACCTTGACGACAACTAGCTCTGGGATCCCGGTTGGAAAGCCGTCGTCCCGAGTAACGACCGGCCATTGGTATGCGATCGCGGTCGCCGCGATCCATGAGTCGTTGATCTCCATCTTCGCGCCGGCCGATTTCAGCTTTTGCCGGAGTAGTGCCCAGGCGGCAGCTACCCGTTCGTCCACTGGCACCGGATCGAGCTGTGATGCATCAGTGAGGGTGTCGAGCCGTCGCGACCGGACTTCGTCATCGGTGGCCATGAGGACGCCCCACCGAAGCTCCCCGATCGTGATAGCGCTAACTGCGGATTGTTCTGGGAGTCGCTCCTCGGCGAGGGACCGTCCCGACTCCTTCGCAATGAAGACCGATGTGTCAAGTAGTCCGATCGATAGGGGCGGCGTCACGGCATCCGGAACTACTGCGGCCATTGATCCGAAAAATCGTCGGTCGTCTGCGTCAGCTCCGCGGCAAGATCATCGCGCAGTCCGGCGTCCGCTTGTCGAATGCTTCCCAGGAGGTGGCGGGTCGAGACCGTCCGGGGTCGCTTGCGCATGGGTACGAGCAACGCGATAGGGCGGTTATTGACCGTGACCTCGAGCGTCTCGCCGCCTTCAACTCGCCGGAGCACCTCGCTGACATGATTGCGAAGCTCCCGTACAGGGATGCGGGCAGGCCCAGTCACGGCGACCAGCGTAGCACATGTCCTACGAGCGTGCGGCGTACCCGTGGGCCGGTGCGTTCGTTAGGAGAACAGCGCGCTGTAGCCGTTGAGCGCCGGCTGCCCACCCAGATGGGCGTATAGCACCGTCGAATCGGATCCGATCTCGTCGCGGTTCACCAGGTCGATCAGCCCGGCCATCGACTTACCCTCGTACACCGGATCGGTGATCATCCCCTCGAGTCGTGCGGAGAGGCGCATCGCATCGAGGGTGGCGTCGTCGGGGATGCCGTACGTTCCCGCGTGGTAGCGCTCGTCCAGCAGGATCTCGTCGTCCCGAAGATCGCGCTCCACGCCGATCAGCGACGCCGTCTGGCGTGCGATGCGCGCGACCTGAGTGCGGGTCTCCTTCGGCTTGGCCGACGCGTCGATGCCGATCACGCGCCGTGGTCGCTCACCGGCGTCGGCCAGCGCCGCGAAGCCGGCGATCATGCCGGCCTGCGTGCTCCCGGTCACCGAGCAGACGATCACCGTGTCGAAGAAGACGCCTAGCTCACGCTCCTGCTCGGCCACCTCGAGCGCCCAGTTGGCAAAGCCCAGTCCGCCGAGAGGATGGTCCGACGCTCCGGCCGGTATCGGATACGGCTTGCCGCCGCGCTCCTCGACCTCGTGCAACGCCCGTTCCCAGCTCTCCTTGAAGCCGATGCCGAACTCGGCCCGAACCAGCCGTACGTCCGCCCCTGCCAGCCGGCTCAGCAGGATGTTGCCGACCTTGTCGTACACCGGGTCCGGCCAGCCGACCCAGCTCTCCTGGATGAGCACGCATTTGAGGCCGGCGTGCGCCGCTACCGCCGCCACCTGCCTGGTGTGGTTCGACTGGACGCCCCCGATCGAGACGAGGGTGTCGCACCCCTGGGCCAGCGCGTCGGCCACCAGGTACTCGAGCTTGCGGGTCTTGTTGCCGCCGTACGCGAACCCCGAGTTGCAGTCCTCCCGTTTGGCCCAGATCGCCGCGCCGCCGAGGTGCCCGGTCAGCCGCTCCAGCCGGTGCACCGGGGACGGCCCGAACAGCAGGGGATAGCGGTCGAACTCTGTGATGGCGGGCATGGCGTCACTCTTTCGGGGTTGTCAGATCGTCGTCGGCGAGGTCCTCGAGCGCTCGCCAGATGGTGGCCGTGATGCGCACGGCGCGTTCGGTGCTGCCGCTGGCACAGGCGTCGATGAGCTGTTCATGTCGTTCGACGGATCGCTGCGCGGTGGCCGCGCTGAACTGGCGGATCTCCAGTCGCCGGATCAGCGGCGTGTAGCGCTCGATGGTGGCTGCGACGGCGC
>Ga0299914_10000472_pt1 | contig 24331 bp, 29 predicted proteins | sample RVTome_10_FD_201361 | JGI IMG/M metagenome (GOLD analysis project Ga0299914, IMG submission 201361) | Soil microbial communities from uranium-contaminated site in the Upper Colorado River Basin, Wyoming, United States - RVT153D57 (version 2) ... | reverse complement strand
TCTTCGAACAACTGGGCGCAGCACCCGATCTGGATCGGCTGCGCCAGCTGGCCAGGCCCGAGGACGTCCCGCCTGCCGGCGGGTTGACCGCTCGCGAGGTGGAAGTGCTCCGGCTGCTGGCCACCGGCGCGACCAACCGCGAGATCGCCGATGTCCTCGTGATCAGCGAACACACCGCCCGTCGCCATCTACAGAACATCTTCGCCAAGATCGACGTGTCTTCGCGCGCCGCGGCAACCGCCTACGCCTACGAGCACGGCCTGGTCTGAGCGCGTGGTATGGACGGACCACGTCCGGCGCCTCCCAGGTTTGGTACACGCAGGCGATGAACGTACCCGCCCTGCGTCCGTAGCGTCCCGATCACAGGCATCGACATGCGGAGGGGACGCAAAATGAACAGGACTATCTCGCATTCGGACGAGGTGCGGCACGGCTACGAGCAACTCCTCGAGAAGGCGTCCGTATCAAGCCGCCATGTGCAGTTGGAGACAGGTGAGCAGGTCCACGTCCTCGAGGCCGGCGATGGCCCCCCGCTGGTGCTCCTCCACGGATCGGGCGTCGCGGCGTGGTTCTTCCTGCCGTTGCTGCGAGAGCTCGAGGGCTTTCGCGTCATCGCACCCGACCGGCCCACCCAGGGACTGAGCGATCCGATCGATCTACCGCGCGCCGCCTACCACCAGACATTGATCGGCTGGCTCGACCGCCTGCTCGACGCGCTCGACCTCGATTCGGTCGCATTGCTTGGTCACTCGGCGGGTGGTGTGCTGGCGCTCCGGTACGCGTTGGCGCACCCGTCGCGGGTCGAGCGGCTCGTCCTTATCGGTCCGCCGGGGCTGCCCAAGACGAGATGTCCGCTGCCGTACCGGCTCATGGCCACCCCTGGTGTGGGAGAACTGATGTCTCGCATCGCCCCACCGAGCCCGAAGTCGATGCTGCGGTTCGCGAAGTTCATGCGCGAGGAGGAGACCTTCGCCAAGCACCCGCAGCTTGTCGACCTGTTCGTGGCTGCGGGGAAAGACGAACTCGCCGCCTCGGGAACTACCGCCGAGGTACGTGTGCTGGTCTCGCCGTTCGCACTGCTGTCGCCCTACGGATTTCACCGCCGGTCACGTGTGCGGCCCGACGAGCTGAGGCGACTCAACGTGCCGACGTTGCTGGCGTGGGGAGAGCGCGAGCCACTGGGCGACACCGCCGTCGCCCTAGCCGCAACGAGCCTGATACCGCACGGCCATCTCGAGGTGTTGCCCGGCGGCCATGCACCGTGGCTCGGGCATCCCACCGAGACCGCGACGGCCATCTCGGCTTTCGCCAGCCGAGAGAGGACGCAGGCATGACGGTTCTAACACCGACTCGAGGGGGGATTCGGTCTGCCTGGAACGCGATCGCACCGCGGTACGACCAGGTCACCACGCCGATGAACCAACTCTTCGCCGAAGAGGCCCTGCTTCGAGTCGATCTTGGTCCAGGAGTCCGGCTTCTCGATGTGGCTTGCGGCAGCGGGGCGTTGGCCATTCCGGCCGCCCGCCGCGGTGCTCGGGTCACGGCTGTCGATCTCGCGCCCGAAATGATCGAGCGACTAATCGCACGTGCCTGCGCCGAGAGGTTGCCCGCCGTCACGGGCAGAGAGATGAACGGCGAGTCGCTGGAGTTTCCCGACGACACATTCGATGTGACCGCATCACAGAACGGGATCTCGCTTTTCTCGGACCTTAAGGCAGGGCTGCGGGAGGCGGTGAGAGTCACCAAGCCCGGCGGTGCGGTGTTGATCATCGCGTTCGGATCACCGTACCGTGCGGAGTTCACCGCGTTCCTGCTCGGAGCGCTGCGCGCCGCCGTGCCCGGCTTTACGCCGCCGATCAACCCAACGTCGCTGCCGTTCCAGCTGGCCGACCCCGATCGGTTCAGGCGCGAGCTTGCCGGGGCCGGCCTGACCGACGTCCGGGTCGAAACCACCACGTGGGAGATGACCTGCCGATCCACCGACCACCTCTGGGACGCCGTCACCGCCAGCAACCCGATCTCGGCGCAGCTGACGGGCCAGCTCGCCGCTGAGCAGCAATCCGAGGTGAAGCGGGTCCTGGCCGGGATGCTCCGCGAACGCTCTGGCGGCACTCCGGAGGCGGTCCTGAGCAATGAGATGAACATCGGCGTTGGGCGGAGACCATGAACAACCACACCACCAACAGTGACGAACGCGTCGAGACAGTCGTGATCGGAGCAGGTCAGGCCGGCCTGGCCACCGGGTACTACTTGGCGAAGTTCGGCCGGCAGTTCACCATCGTCGACAGCGTTGACCGGGTCGGCGACAACTGGCGATGCCACTGGGACTCGCTGCGGCTGTACTCGCCGGCCAAGGTGTCGTCGCTACCCGGGATGCGATTTGCGACGCCACCGATGTCCTTCCCAACGAAGGACGAGATGGCCGACTACCTCGAGGCGTACGCGGACGCGTACGACCTGCCGGTCCGGACTGGCCAGCAGGTCAAGCAGCTGTCGCAAACCGCCGACGGCTACCTGGTTACCACCGACCGGTCGTCCTATCTCTGCGACAACGTCGTCGTCGCATCAGGGCCGTTGGGACGGACCGCACATTTGCCGGAGTTCGCCGGCGAGCTCGACCCGTCGATCGTCCAACTGCACTCGAGCCAGTACCAGAACCCTTCCCAGCTTCAGCCGGGTCCTGTGCTGGTGGTCGGCGCCGGCCACTCAGGAAGCGACGTCGCCTTCGAAGTGGCCTCCGCCGGTTTGGACACTGTGCTGAGCGGGTCGATCCGGGGCGAGGTGCCGCTGAACATCGAAAGCCCACCTGCGCGCGTGGTCTTCCCCATCCTGCTCTTCGTCGCCAAGCATGTGCTGAACGTCAGGACGCCTATCGGACGCAAGATGCGCCCTGCCGTCCGGGCCCACGGCGGCCCGCTGATCCGGCACAAGCAAGCCGACCTCAAACGTGCGGGCGTTGAGATCGTGCCGGACAAGACGGTTGGCGTGCAGGATGGCCGGCCGGTGCTGGCCGGCGGCCGGGTGCTCGACGTGGCGAACGTTGTCTGGTGCACCGGCTTTCGTCAGGACTTCTCCTGGATCGATGCACCGGCAATCGGACAGGACGGGTGGCCGGTCGAAGCGCGAGGCGTCACGCCCGGCTCTCCTGGGCTGTACTTCGCGGGGCTGGCCTTCCAGTCCGCGTTCGCTTCCATGCTGATCGGCGGTGCCGGACGGGATGCCAAGTATGTGGCCAGGCACATCGCCGGGCGATCCTCCGCCGACTCGCTGGGCAGCCAAGTGACACCTGCCGCAACCGCCTGAGATTCTTGGAACCGACCAACCGCGCAGCGCGCGACCAGGAAGCCGCGACGAACCTTCGCGGCGCGCCATCTAGGGTAGGTCAGTGCGCATCGTCAGGCTGCAGATCCAGCAGGAACCGCTCAAGCGCGGTGAGAAGCCCTACCGCTGGTACGACCCCACGCCGATCCGGCAGGTCGAACGGCTCCTGGTGGACGAGCGAGGTGCCACCGGATTGGCCGACGGCGACAAGATCTTCGACGTGCACCACGTCGATCACCCGAGGAGCCGGAACCACGGCCGGGCCAGTGGGTTGTCCGTGGGCTTCACCGCACATTACGGCGCCATGCGTGCCAGGTTCGGTGACCGGGTTGTCGATGGCGTCGCGGGTGAGAACGTCCTGGTCGACACCGACGTGCAGGTGACGCCCGAGCAGTTGGCCGCCGGCGCCGTACGGACGCGTGATGGCCGGACCGTACCGTTCGCTGAGGTCGAGATCGCCGAGCCATGCGTCGAGTTCAGCAGATATGTGTTGGGCGTGGAGCCGTGGGATAAGTCGCAGCCCATGCGCGAGCCGCTCCGCGCCCTCATGGGCGGGATGCGAGGTTTCTACATCGCCTTGGCCGTGCCCGTCGAGCTCATGGTCGGCGACGAGCTGCTCCTGCCCTGACGATTCCTCGGCAATCCCCACCATGGTGCGGTGTGGATTGTCGATAGATCGAGGCGGAGCCGGCGGGCATCTCCAAGGCCACGCTGGCACGGCCCATTGCTTCGCCGTGCAACCAAGCCTATGGTCGGAGGGCATCGGAGGCCTTACGTCACAAGGGAGTGCCGGAAGATGCCGACCAAGCTCCGTCCCGTCCTGCTCCTGCCAATAAGCCTCGTCGCCGCGCTCTTGGGCGCCGCCCCGGCCGCGACAAGCCAGGAAACCGCGACCGACCCGCCGGTGCAGTATCCGTTCGCCTGTACGGCGCAGGATCACGGGCTCGAGCTGATCGTCGACAACCAGGACGGTGAAGGCGTCGAAGTCCGCGACGAGCACGGCGAGCTGCTCGGATACAGCCGCGACTGCAACGCCGAGACCCGCACCTGGTACTACGCCGTCGACACCGACGGCAACCGGCACGTCGTCCGCGATCACGACGAGGGGCCGATCGATGACATCGCCGAGCGCCTGGGCGGCAGCACGTTGGCCACGACAACCCTCACCGACGGCCGCGAGGTGCCGTACCTGATCAGGCACGAACGCGGCGTCATCAACAGGTTCATCTACTCGATATCGATGCTCACCACCGTCGAGGAGATCACCAGCGGTTCACCGGACCAACCGGACCGGAGCAACTGGAATGGCCGGCTGCTGTACCAGTTCCAGGGCGGCGTAGGCATCGGCCACACTCAAGGCCGGTACGCCGAAGGCGACGCGATCACCGGCAGCCCGGACCGGCTGAGCAGGGGCTACGCCGTCGTCTACTCGACCGCCAACCGCACCGGCGAGCACTACAACCTGCTGCTGGGCGGCCGTACCGCCGCCATGCTCAAGGAGCATTTCGTCGCGACCCACGGTGAGCCGCAGTACACCGTCGGCCTGGGTGGCTCCGGCGGTGCGATCCAGCAGTACGTCTATGCCCAGAACCACCCCGGCCTGCTCGATGCCCTCGTGCCCCAGCGCAGCTACCCAGACATGACCACGCAGACGATCCACGTCGGCGATTGCGCACTACTGGACCGGTGGATGGATCTGGAAGCCGACAACGACGATTTCTGGTCCGACTGGGACAACCGCAAGCTGCTGCAAGGACTCAACTCGATCGACGGCTACCTCGGCGGCAATGCGCGCGGGCTCAATCAGGCCAAACAACTGTTGGCTCAGCTCGGCGTCAATCTGCCTCAGCAGACCGGATCAAGCGAGTGTGTCGAGGGCTGGCTGGGGCTGCTCCCACTGGCCATGAACCCGACGTTCGGCAGTGAGACGAACTGGAGCCTGCTCGGCGACCAGGTCGATCAGATCGAACGCACACATTGGGACGACGTCCGCGAGGTGTACGGCATCGACCCCGAGACCGGATTCGCCCGTGTGCCGTGGGACAACGTCGGCGTCCAGTACGGCCTGCGTGCGGTCGCGGCCGGCGAGATCGCACCAGAGCAGTTCCTCGAGGTCAACGCCGAGGTCGGATCGTGGAAGGAAACGCCTGACATGGTCGCGGAGGGCGTGCCGTTCGAGAGCCAGCAAGTGGTGATCGGGCGGATCGCCGCCCAGCGGGGCATCACACCCGCAGAAGTGCTCGTCGGGCTGGCCACCGGAGTCATTCCGTTCACCGAACTGTTCGACCCGTGGTCGTCGCGCAACGCGCACCTGTCGCCCGACGCCGGGACGACACCCGCACCGCGCCGCGACGGCGATCTCGCCGCAATCCGCGGTGCCTACGAGTCGGGCCTGGTGTTCCGCGGTGAACTGGCCCGGGAGGTCCCGATCATCGACATCCGCGACTACCTCGAGCCGGTGCTCGACATGCACAACTCACACCAGTCCTTCGCCGTCCGGCAGCGACTGATCGACGCCCAGGGCGACCACGACGGCCAGGTCATCTGGTTCCTCGAGACCGATGAGGACGGCGACGCACCTGCCGGGGAGGAGCTGACCCATGAGGCGCTGGACACCATCGCCGAGTGGATGGCCAACTTGGCCGCCGACCCATCGCTGAGCGTTGCCGAGGCCGCTCCCGAGCACGGCGTGGACCGGTGCTTCGGTGTAGATGGCCAACAGATCGCCAGCGGCGACGGCGTGTGGGACGGCATCCTGGACGACGGACCGGATGGCGAGTGCACCGCCCGGTTCCAGCCGCACACGACATCACGCATCGAGGCCGGCGGGCCGATCACCGGCGACATCTACAAGTGCCACCTCATGCCGGTCAAGACCGCGGTCGTCGAGGATCTGTACGGCACCTGGGAACCCGGTGCCGACGAGGAGGCACGGCTGGCGGAGATCTTCCCAGGCGGAGTGTGCGACTACGACCTGCCGAGCGTGGGAGATCCGGCTGCCACCGTGGCGGCCGCCCCGGCCGTCCGGGTCGCCGGTCACGTGGTGATCGCGCGGGCCGAGCCGGGCGCCATCGTCGAACTGCGCAGCGGCGGTGACGTGATCGACCAAGCGGTCGCCAATCGAGGCGGTATCGCGGTGATGACCGACGTGCCGGCCGGTACCTACGTGCTGCGGCAGGTGACGGACAGCGGCCCGAGTGTGCGGACCGCCCCGATCACGGTCCACTAGACCTCCGACCCACCCCTTTCCGTTCGATCACGTTCGGCAGGCGGCCCGACGTAGATACATGCACGCAGCCATGTAGGTAAGTCGCACCGCCTGCCGAACGTGATCGAACGGAATCAGGTGAGGAGGCGGGTTCGCAGCGCGTCGGTGTCGGCGTCTTTCCAGCCGTGCCGCGCGAGCCAGCCGAGCGGGCCGCCGCACTCCCGGTCCAGGTAACCCAGGAAGGTGTACATCGCCTCTGGCCGCGGCAGGTGCTCGTCGGTCGAACTGCCGTCCAGATCCGCGGCGTAGGTCGGCGTGGAACGCAGCCGCTGGATGATCGCTTCCAGCCGTTCGCCCGTGGCCACGTAGTCGGCGACGATGGCATCCCGCTCGACGTCCACCACCGACAGCGCCATCGCGCAGACGACCCCGGTCCGGTCCTTCCCGGCCGCGCAGTGCGCCAACGCGGCGCCTTCGCTGCTGGCCATCGTGCGCAATGCCGCCAGCACAGAGTCCGGCCGGCGGGCGAGATAGCGGGTGTAGTACATGCCGGTCTGGTCCCAGATCGCGTCACGCTCTTCGGGAAGGGTCCAGGGCAGTACGGCGTCGGCCGCCTCGACATCGGTACGCTGGCCCGCCTCGGGAAACAGCGACATGTGGTGGATCGCCACCTCGTCGAGCCCGTTGAGCGGGCCCGGCCCTTCGGACTCGATCTCGACCGCGGAGCGCAGGTCGATGACGTCGCGGACTCCGAGCTTGCGCACGAGCAGCTCGACGTCGTCCGTGGTCAGGTCCTGCAGGTTGTCCGACCGGAACACGCGGCCGTACTTGGTCGAGTCGCCGCCGCGCGTAGGGAGCCCACCCAGATCACGCGCGTTCGCGGCCCCGACAAGGTGGATCCATCGTTCGCTCACCCGTACAACGGTATGCGGTCGCGCGGCATCGATGCGTGGCCGGGGCGGTCAGGAGCCGGCGGGCCGGTCCTTGTTGGGTGCCTCATCTGCCGGGCCTGGTTCACCCGGCCCGGCTTCACCGTCGCCCTGGACTGCGGAGTAGTCGACCGGCCGGGTGTCGGCGGCGGAGGCCGGGTAGTGCCCGGTTCCGCCGGCGGACGCCGGGTAGCCGAGCGGCCGCGCTTCGCCGGGAGGAGCTGGGACCTCGATCGGCCGCGTGTCACCGGCGGACGCCGGGGACTCCGGCGCCCAGGGGCCGGCGGGCGGGCCCTCGTCCGCTGCGACGCCAGGCGTCTCCACCGCTCGGTTGCGCCGGATCAGCAAGTAGGCCAGGCCGGCGAGCACAGCCACCACGGCCACCGCGATAGTGATAAGCAACCAGGCGGGCAGGTCCGACCCACCGCCGTCGCGAGCGGTCGCCCGTATTTCGTTGGTCTCGCCCAGGACGGGCGTCCAGGTCACCGTGCGGCCGTCGAGTGTCCCGTTGTGATCGGTGACCTCACCTGGAAAGGTGATCGACACCGAGATGTCGAAGTCACCGAGCCCGGCAGCCTCCGTTCCGATGTCGGTCATGTCCACTGCACCGCTGACGTCGTACGTCCCGGCCTCGGCGTCGTAGTCGATGGACAACCCGTCCTCGTCGCTGAGCTCCGCGATGTCGACACCGCTCAGCACGTACTCCTGCCCCACGAAGACGTCGTCCTCGTACGGGCGTGCGGTCGCACCTTCGGGAATGCCTGCCTCGGCGTCGAATTCGGCCAGGAGATCGTCCACCGACTCACCGGACATATCCAGCAGTGCCCGGTTGACACCGACGATCATCGAGCCGTCGGCCCGATCGCCGTCCAGCGTCAGGTCGACGTCCATCTTGATGCAGCCGGACAACGCCAGCGCGAGGACGAGCGCGGCGGCCGTGCGAGCGGCCATGACGAGGTTCCGGCGCCGGCTGCGGGTCGAGTTCATAGCCGAACAGCCTGCCACTCCGGGCCTCTGGCCGGAAAGGGATCACGCGGTCTCGGATTGGTGTCGGTTTGACCGGCGGTACGGTGTGCTCGTGTCCGAGGCCAACCAGCAGCCCACCGAGCAGGAGATCCGCGAATACCTGAGCCGGCTACGCACCGCTCCGGCAGGGCAGGTCGTACCCGAGATTCTGTACGGGCTGCTCAACGCTGCCCAGGCCAAGCTGGGCCGCCGAGACGGTCGGCTGATGATCGATTTGTCCGGTCTGGTGCTCGACCACGCCCGCCCTCACCTCCCGGCCGCTGAAGTCACCCAGCTGGACCAGCTGCTCGCCCAGTTGCGCATCAGTCAGGTACGCGCGGAGAACGAGCTCGCCACCAAGGGTGAAGCCGAACCCAACGACCTGTCGGAAATGCCGACACCTCCGCAGACCACGCAGCCGGCCGCTCAACAGCCGCCGGCACCCAAGCTGTGGGTGCCAGGGCAAAACCTCTGAAATCAGCGCGGCAACTTGGGACGGATGCAACCTAACTGGCACCATAGGCGTCTGCTCGGTCAGAAGGGTGGCGCGAAAGGCGCCGATCCGGAGAGTGAGGAAGGGCGCTTCGCGTGGCACGAGGCAGGTCGGTCGTCATCGCACTGGCGGCGATCATTACAGCAATAGCAGTCGCGAGTGGGGTTGCTTTCGGGGTCAGCCAGCTGGTCGGCAATGACGACCCCGACACCGCCGTACCCGAAACAGCGCCGCCTACGACAGTTGAGCCGGCGGAGGTCGAGACCCCCACACCGAGCGAGATTCCGACGCCGAGTGAGACGCCGACACCGACGCCGACGTCCACGGCCATGTTCGCGCTGGGCGACACCGGCGACGGGGTACGCGAACTCCAGGCCCGGCTCAAGCAGATCGCCTGGTACGAGCCGAAGGTCACCGGCGAGTTCGACGACGTCACACTCCAGTCCGTCGAGGGCTTCCAGGCCAAGCGGGGCATCGAGGTCACCGGCGAGGTCGACGAGGAAACCTGGGACCGCCTGGTCAGCATGACCCGCGAACCCACCGACGACGAACTGCACAACCGAGTAGTCGCCGGCCCGACGATCATCGGCCCCGGCGACTCCGGCGACCGGGTCCGCGAACTGCAGGCCCGGCTCAAGCAGATCGGCTGGTTCGAAGAGGATGTCACCGGCAGCTACGGCCCGGTCACCAGGGAGGCCGTCGCAGGCTTCCAGACCAAGCGCGGCATCCCGTCGACCGGCGAAGTCGACCAGAAGACCTTGGACCTGCTCGTGGGCATGACCCGTACTCCCACCGACGACGAACTGCACAACCGCAAGCCGGCGGGCAGCAACGACGCCAGCCTGCCGCAGCAATGCCAGACGGGCCGGGTGATGTGCATCGACAAGACTGCCCTGAAACTGCGGTGGGTCATCGACGGCCAGATAGAGATGAAGTTCGACGCCCGGTTCGGCTCTGAGCTGACGCCGACGCGCGAGGGTATGTTCAGCGTGTACTGGAAGTCGCGCGACCACGTGTCGTCGCTGTACGACACTCCGATGCCGTACGCGATGTTCTTCGACGGCGGGCAGGCGGTGCACTACTCTCCGGACTTCGCGGCGAACGGTTACGACGGCTCGTCTCACGGGTGTGTGAACATCCGCGACAAGGCCGGCATCGCCGTCCTGTTCGACCAGGTGAAGGTCGGCGACAAGGTGTACGTCTACCGCTCCTGAGTTCCGCCGGTCGATCACGTTCAGCATGCCTGCTGGTGCCGTACCACCCTCCTGCGGGTGGTACGGCACCGACATGCCTAGTGGAGAGCCAGCAGAATCCCGTCGACGGCCGGAACCGAACCGCCCTGGGCGGTGTAAGAAAGGCGGATGGACCGACCGGAGGGGCGGCCGACGGACAACGCCGACGTCAGCGACCAGGTCGCCGTGGACCGTGTTCGGGCCGGCGACCGGGACTCGTACGCCGTTCTAGTGCGCAGGCACGCCGCCGCTGCTCACCGGGCAGCGGTCATCTTCGGAGCCGGACCTGACGCGGAGGATGTGGTGCAGGTGGCCTTCGTCAAGGCATTCGAGGCCCTGCCGCGTTGCCGCGACGGTGCGGCCTTCCGGGCGTGGTTCCTGCGCATCGTGATCAACGAGGCCAAGAACGCCAAGCGGTCCGCGGGCCGCCGGTGGTCGGCCACCGAGCGGCTGGCCGCGATCGACGTCCCGCTGGCCGCGCCGGACCCCGCGGCTTCGACGCTCTCTGGTGAACGGCGCGCTGAACTCATGGCGGCCATTCGCCGGCTGCCGGTACCGCAGCAGCGAGTGATCGCCTGCCGCTTCCTGCTCGAACTCGACGAGCGTGAGACCGCAACCGCCCTTGGGCTGCCGGCCGGTACGGTCAAGTCCCGGCTCCACCGGGCACTCCGGCGGCTACAGCGTGAGCTCTCGCCCGAGGTGGGGGTGGTCGAGCATGAACGCTGAAGCGCTGTCTGAGGAACTCCGCGATCTCGGGCGAGCCGTCGAGATCCCGCCGCTGGACGCCGACGCGTTGACTGCGCGCACGATGGCCCAGCTCGCCGAGCCCGCCCGCGCTGCCGCCCCCGGCCGGCGACGGCCATCCACTCCGCGTCGCCACTGGCAAGCCCTTGCCGGCGCGGTGGTCGGCCTGATCATCGTACTCGCGCTCACGCCTCCGGTCCGCGCCGCCGTTGCGGACTGGTTCGGTGTCATCGTCCGGTCCGGGGCGCCCGCTGAGAGTGAGCCCATTCCGCAAGCAGACCCGTCGCTGAGCCTTGCCGAGGCTCGCGAGCTCGTCAGCTTCGAACCGATCGAGCCGCAGGCCCTCGGGCCACCAGACGGGGTCGAAGTGTCACCGGATGGCCGCGTATTGTCGATGACCTGGTCCGATTCCGATGGGGGCGTGATCCGGCTCGACCAGTTCTCAGGGGTCGAACCCACCTACCTCAAGGAGTCGCAGCGGGCTGCGGAGATAGTCGATGTGGGCTGGACGACGGCCCTGTGGTTCGACGGTCCGCACCACGTCGTCCGCCTGGACGAGGCCGGCCGAGAGTACATCGAGACGGCGCGCTCGGCTGGGCCCACGCTGATCATGCCCATAGGCGATGTCACCGTCCGGATCGAAGGGCTGGACCGCTCGGCGGCCATCGAAACTGCGCGCTCGCTCACGGGAACCGGCTAGCGCGCTGCGGTGTACCCAGGGTGTACGGCCAACCAACGAGGGAGCCCGCCATGCGCAGTCGCGTCCGCTCGGTCCTGATAACCCTGGCAACCGCCGCGACGTTCGCCCTGATCAGCACTGGCAACGCGAACGCCGGCGGGCCCACCAGCGTCATCATCGTCAACCCGGCGACCGGCGAGGCGAATGCGCTCTACCACGACGACGCCGACTACCAGGTTCTTCACGATGCGCTGGCGCCCGCTGAGGGCATGTCTGTCGAGCGGCCGGCGCAGCTGGCCCATGGACCCGGCAGCTCGGCGATCAACATCACCTGGCTGATCCACGACGTAGAGGTGTGGCGGATCGATTACGTCCGAATCGATCTGAAGTACGTCTGGGTCAAGACCACCACCATCGCAGGCGCCGCGCCGTACGACGCTGACAGCCAGTGGCACGTCGCCGCAGGAGCCGAAGCGGTGATCGGCGTGCTGGACCGGCTCGGCGTGATGTCCGACGAGTTGTTGGCGAAGGGCGGCTGGGACGTCAACAGCTCCGCCAACGAGGTGGCCGCGGCCGCCGGGGACGGTGACGCAGCCGCAGCCGCGGCCGCCGGGGACGGTGACGCCGCCGGCGCGCTGCAACCGACGAACTCCGAGCCGCCGATCGTCCCTGCCTGGCAGTGGCTCGTGGCTGCCGCTGCGGGCGGCCTCGCGGTCGGCGCAGTGGCGCGGCCCGCGGTGGCTGCATACCTGCGCAGTCGCGAGCGAGGTCCCCGGCAGCGGCTCGTGGATCTGGGAGCTGCCGACGATTCAGGGCAGCCGGATCCGAACCCGGCGAAAGCCCCGGCCCTTGTTCTCGACCTTGGTGACCTCGATCCGGCCGATCTGCCGCGTTGAGGCTACGTGCGTGCCACCGTCGGCCTGCAGGTCCAGTCCGGTCACGTCGATCAGCCGGACGACCTCGAGCTCGGGCGGCAGTAGATCGGTCGCGGTTTTGATGATCGGACCGAGCGCGTAGGCCTCCTCACGCGGAAGCACCCGCACCTCTATCGCCCGGTCGGCCTGGACTTCGGCGTTGAGTGCCTCGGTCAACCTGTCCTTGAAACCGGGCGGCACCTCTGGGAAGTCGAAGTCCAGCCGCGCCTCGCCGGGCTCCATGTTGCCGCCCGTGACCGGGACGCCGTAGTCGCGGGTCATCACGCCGCACAACACGTGCAGGCCCGAGTGGGTACGCATCAGCATGGTGCGCCGGACGTCGTCGATAGCGCCGCGTACGTGCGTGCCGGCCGGCGGCAGCGGGTCCGCGGGGTCAGGGATCAGCCATAGGTCGTCGCGCGGGCGGGCTCCCACGATGTGGGTCTGGACGCCGCCCCAGAGAAGCACCCCGTGGTCCGGCGGCTGGCCGCCACCACCTGGGTAGAACGCAGACCGGTCCAGCACGATGCCCTGCTCTGGATCACTTTCCAGGACGGTGCACGACCACGTACGGAGTGTCTGGTCGTCGAGCTCGAGCCGGTGAGTCCGGCCGTGGTGGTCGTGGCGCACGAGCACCAACCTAGGGGTGGCCGGTGACAATCACCAAGGCCCGTAGGGACCCTCGCTCGTGCCGGGGCGGCGGCCACGGTACTGCTTGACCGCGGGACGGACGTCGACGAGGTAGACCGCCGATGCCACGACGGCGGCCAAACCGAAGATGTTCATCGGTCCGGCGACGAGCAGAACCGCCGATGCGACGCCCAGCAGGGCGAGCCAGAGGTTCTTGGTCCGCTTACCGGCGTAGGGAAACGCGTCGGAGGGAACGCGGAGCGCATCAATCAAGCCGAACACGGCCAGGCCGAGCGCGCCGAACCACAATAGCGAACTGACGAGGCCCTGAAACTGTCCAAACAACTCCGGCACAGTCCGAGACTACGCGATAAGAGTGTGATCACTAACAGCCAGGGCCCGGGTGACATCGTCACCCAGGCCCTGGTCTGTGATCGGCTTGATCAGGAGGCGGTGGGCTTGCGCGTCCGCGCGGTGGCCGCCTTCTTCGCCGGCCTCTTTGCAGCCGGCTTGCCGGCGGTCGCCTCGGTCAGATCCTCCGCCACCTGGTCGGCGGCATCGGCCGCCTTCTCGGCAGTGTCGGCGACCTTGGCGGTGACCGCCTCGATCGTGTCGGCGTGCTCGCGGCGGAAGCGTGCGACTGCACCCTCACCCCGAGTGGCCAGCTCGCCGTAGTACTTCTGTGCCCTGGCTTGCAGGTCGGTCAGAACGGATGGCAGCTCGTCGCGGAGCTTCTGCACGTCCGTCGGGAGCTCCTCGCGGAGCTTCTGCACTCCGGCCGGCAGCTCGGTGCGGAGCTTGTCGAACTCCGCCGGCAGCTCCCCGCGAAGCTTCTGCAGGTCGGCGGGCAGCTCGGCGCGCAGCTTCTCCAGCTCGGCCGGCAACTCGCCGAACCGGTCGGTAAGCCGGGCCCGGGCGCTTACGGCCGCGTTCTCGGCGCGCTCCGCGAGGACCGGTAGGCGAGCGGTCAGCTCACGCAGAGCGGCAACGGCAAGGTCAGCGACTCCAGCAACCGCGTACAGCGGCTTCGGGTCTGTGGTGGTCTTCGGCATTTGAATCACCCTTTTGCCTGTTCAGGCGTCGATTCGGAACGGAAGGTCCGGTAGAGGTCGAGCAACAGGCGCTTGTGGTGCTCGGTCAAGACCGGATCGGCCAGCACGGCGTCTTCCACTGTGAGGTCGCTTTGCTGGTGATCGAGCAAGCCGGCGCGGACGTACAGAGCCTCCGCGGAGATCCGCAGCGCCTTGGCGATCTGCTGCAGCACCTCCGCCGAGGGCTTGCGCAGGCCTCGCTCGATCTGGCTGATGTACGGGTTGCTCACCCCCGCTCGCTCGGCAAGCTGCCGCACCGACAGCTGCGCGTGTCGCCGCTGCTCCTGCAGAAACTCACCAAGCGATCCAGCCATACCTCTATTCTAGCTAGCGATTGCTAACAATTGCAAGCGCACGGTTGTGACCTCCGCCACCCGCGGTGGATGGCAGAACGGGGAGTCCCTCTTCGAGTTCGACGACTGTGAGGATCACTAGCGCCGCCGCCAGACCCAGCGGCGCGACCGTCGCCGGCTGACCTGCCGCATCCACCTTCTCCGGTATCGCGCCGGCGGTGGTTCGGTGCCCGTCCATCCACGTCAGCAGCCTCTTCGCAGCCTGGTCATCACCAATGCCGGCTAGCGCGAGCGCCACCAATCCGGTCGCAGGCGTCCAGGCGACGTCGACGTCCTTGCGCCATGACTCGCCCGGACGGAGTCCTCCGTTCGGGACCGCGAGGACCGTGGCGGCGGACCGAATTGCATCCTCCACCGCGTCGTCGGCCTCCGTGAACGGCGGACCTAGAAACGCGATCGCCGCGTCCGCACCACCGTGGGGCAGCGTCCGCGGATACCCAGCTGAACCGAACTCTGTCTCCAGGGCGTTGTCGAGGGTGGCGGCGGCGTGCTGCCACCCTGTCCCATCGACCTCGAGGACGGGAGCGAGCTGAGCGGCTGCCCGAAGCCCGACGCTGGCCAGTGCCGCAGTTCCGAGGGTCAATCGAGATTCCCGGCGTTCCCAGTAGTCCGGCGAAGCGTGCGGTAAACCGTCCTTGCCGAGCCGGACCATCAAGGCGTCCGCCGAACTGATGGCAATGGCGCCGAGCTCGCGCGTGACGAGCTCGGCATGCCACTGATCGGGATGTGACTCCTTCCAGATCCATAGGGCCCACGGGACCCAGCCGGAACCGTCCAGCTGCGGCTCACGGTCATCGGGCGGCTCGCCTGATCCGTCCGGGCGGTAGCGCGCGTGCCAGATACCGTCCGCCGGCGCGGCCCGCCACAAGAACCGCAGGATGGTCTCGGCATCTTCGTGGTGGCCGGTGGCGGACATCGCGGCCACGGCGAACGCGGCGTCCCGCGGCCATACGTACCGCCAGCTCGGCCGGTTGGCGGCGATCGGAACGCCGTGCTCAGACGAGAGGGCACGCAGGTCCAGGAGAGCTCGCTCGACCATGGCGGCGTACGGCGTACCAGCGCCCGGAACCGTTCCGGTCGCCAGCCAGGCGCGGTCTTCCGCGATGAGCCACTCCAAGCCGGCGGCCGCGGCCGCGAGGACGTTGGTACCGGGCAGGTAGCCCTCGGAAGCTCCCAAGGGAATGTTGATCAGGCGCCCACCTTGGTCGTACGTCACTCCGGCCGCGTTCAGCGGGAGTACCGGTTTGGGCTGGATCGCTGCGGCGACGCCGACGGCCACAGCGCCGGTCGAGATGAGGAGGATGGCGAGCCCCTGCCAGATCTTGCCCATAGAACAGAGTAAGAGACGCCCGGCATGCTTGGACCATGACCGAGCCAGAGTCAAGGCTGTCCCGCCGCTTGGGCACCGGTGACGCCGTGATCATCGGGCTAGGCGCGATGATCGGCACTGGGGTGTTCGTCGTATGGCAACCGGCGGCAGGGCGCGCGGGCTCGTGGCTCCTGGCCGGCCTCGCCATCGCCGCATTCGTCGCCCTGTGCAACGCGACGTCGTCCGCACAGCTTGCCGCCGTCCATCCACAGGCGGGCGGGACGTACGTCTACGGCCGCGAACGGCTAGGCCGTGCCTGGGGTGCACTCGCCGGGTACGCTTTCGTCTTCGGCAAGATCGCCTCGTGCGCTACGGCGGCTCACGCCGTCGGGACGTACCTCTGGCCCGAGCAGTCCCGCGCGATCGCTGTGGCCGCCGTCGTGCTAGTCACAGGAATCAACCTGGCGGGAATCGAGCGGACCGCGCGGACAACCCGCTGGCTGGTCGCCGTCGTCACCGCCGTGCTCGCCGCCGTCGTCGTCGCCGGGTTGGCCGGCAGTGACGAAGGAGCCGGACGGAGCCTCGGCGCCGTCGTTGGAGCGGAGGACGTGCTCGCGGCGGCGGCACTGCTGTTCTTCGCGTTCGCCGGCTACGCGCGGATCGCCACGCTCGGAGAGGAGGTGCGTGATCCCGCGCGAACGATCCCGCGTGCGGTGCCTATCGCCCTCGGCCTCGTTTTCGTGCTGTACCTGGCTGTAGGCGGGACTGTGCTCTTAGCGCTCGGTGCGGGCGGCGCCGCCGACTCATCCCGCCCGATCACCGCAGTCGTCGAGGCGGCCGGCGCGGACTGGCTTGCACCCGTGACCACTGCTGGAGCGGCGATCGCCGCCTTGGCAGCGCTACTCGCCCTGGTCGCCGGGATCAGCCGGACGGCGTTCGCCATGGCCCATGAGAACGACCTGCCCTCGCCCCTGTCAGCCGTACATCCGACACGAAAGATCCCACACGTAGCCGAGATCGTGGTCGGTGTCGCAGTTGTGGTGGCGGTACTGTCCGGCGGCCTGATCGCCGTCCTGGCGTTCAGCTCGTTCTCGGTGCTGCTGTACTACGCCATCACCAATGCCGCGGCGCTGCGGCTGCTACCGGAAGAGCGGCGGTGGCCGCGCTGGCTGGCCTGGGCCGGCCTCGTGTCCTGCCTACTGCTGGCCGCGTCACTGCCGTGGCAGACCATCGCACTGGGGGTTGCCGCTCTGGTGATCGCGATGCTAGGGCGAACAATCGTGGCTGCGCGTCGGCCCGCCACTTAGTCTTCGATCTGGGCGGCTGTCCGGCTAGATCACCGCGCGGATCTCTCCGACAGGTTCGCCGTGACCGAGGACGGGACCGTGGCCGAGTTCCTCGAGCACCGGATAGTCGAGTCCCAGCCTGCGCAGCGCCGCGGCCATCACCACCGGCCGGGCGCGCACCTGGCCGTCCGCGATCTTGAGGGCGACCGCGCCGCCGTCGTCCAGGCCCACCGCGTAGACACCCTCGGCGCCGGCCTTGCCGAACAGCCCGGGTACGCCCCGGATCAGTTTGGCCTCGTCGCGGGTCGTCCCACTCGCCCACTCGGGATGAACCTGGATCGCATCGACCACTCGCCGCTCCGGCGAGCCGGGCTCGGCCAACGCGAGCGCGCGGAACGCACGGGCCAGGCCGGTCAGCGTCAATGCGAACAGCGGTGCGCCGCACCCGTCCACACCCGTGTGGGTCACCGCCTCGCCGGCCAACTCGGCCAGGGTCGCCGCGATCGCGCGCTGCAGCGGATGCTCCGGGTCGCGATAGGTCTCGGTCGGCCACCCGTTCAGCGTGCACGTCACCAGCATCGCGGCATGTTTGCCCGAGCAGTTGTCGGCCAGCGAGGACTTCTCGTTGCCGCGCCGGATGTAGGCGAGCTGGGCCAGCGAGTCAAGCGGCCATCCCGGCGTGTTCTGCAAGGCGGATTCGTCCAGATCGGCGGCCGCCAGGATCTGCTGCGCGCCCTTGAGGTGGAAATCCTCGCCGGAGTGGCTCGCGGCGGCTAGCGCGAGCAACTCGCCGTCGAACGCGAATCCGAGCCGGGCCATGGCGGCCGCCTGGATGGGTTTGTTGGACGAGCGTGGGTACATCGGGACGTCGACGTCTCCAACGGCGAACGCAACTGATCCGTCCGGGCGCAGGACGACAACAGAGCCGTAGTGGACGCTCTCCACCAGTCCGGAACGCACGACTTCGGCGACTAGCTCGTGGGGCACGCGGCCGATCCTGCCATGCCGTAGCGCGTCCCTGGCAGGATCGGCCGGGTGAGAGCAGTGGTGCAGCGAGTGTCCTCGGCGTCCGTCGTAGTGGCAGACCAGGTGGTCGGTGCAGTGGATCCCGGGCCTGCCGGCCAGGGTCTGCTGGTACTGCTAGGGGTCACGCATACCGATACGCCGGCCGAAGCCGAGCGTCTGGCGCAGAAGATCTGGGAGTTGCGCATTCTGGAAGGGGAGAAATCGGCCGCCGACACCGGCGCACCCGTTCTGGTCGTCAGCCAGTTCACGCTATACGCCGACACCCGGAAGGGACGGCGGCCGTCCTGGTCGGCGGCGGCGCCGGGTCCGGTCGCCGAGCCATTGGTGACGGCCTTCTGCAATGCTCTGCGAGCCCGCGGCGCGCACGTCGAGACCGGCGTGTTCGGCGCGATGATGCAGGTGAACCTCACCAACGACGGCCCCGTGACGCTGATCCTGGAAGCCTGACCTCGCTGATCATGCAAGAACGGGGCGACACGCCGAAATGTCCGGGTGCAGCAAGCGACACAAAGGGCGCAAGTCGGCGTGTCGCCCCGTTCTTGCATGATCAGCGAGGTGGTTAGCGCAGTTGGGGGCGGACGTGTAGGCCGATGTCCGGGTCGACGACGACCTCCTGAGCGGCGGCGACTCCTCCTGCGATCAGTTCGGAGTCGACCGGCACGTTGCGTTTGACTAGCGCCAAAGCAATCGGCCCGACCTCGTAGTGCCGCGCAGCCGACCCGACGAAACCAACCTGCCGGCCGTCCAGCTCGACCGGATCTCCGGCCGCGGGAAGGTGGTCGACCGAACCGTCCAGGTGCAACATCACCAGCCTGCGCGGGGGACGGCCCAGGTTGTGCACCCGCGCGACAGTCTCCTGGCCCCGGTAACACCCCTTGTCCAGGTGCACGGCAGAGCCGATCCAGCCGGCCTCGTGCGGGATCGTGCGGTGATCGGTATCGAGCCCGAGCCGCGGCTCGTGGGCGGCGATGCGCAGTGCCTCGTACGCCCAGATCCCGGCCGGCCCGTCGCCGACATAGGCGGTCAGGTCATCACGGGCTACGAAGACGTCCACGCCGCGCTCGCCGATCCTGGACAGGTGCGGTCCCGTGTCGGGTCGACTGGCGCCGGCCGCCGTCCATACCACGGCGTACTGGTCGGTGACGTCCTCGACCTCGACCCGCATCAGGAAGCGCATGGAGTTCAGGAACTCGACCAGCGGTTGCGTGGTGCCCGGCTCCACGTGCGCCCAGAGCGCCTCACCGTCGTCGACGGCATACAGCGCGTGTTCGACGTGACCGTGCGGCGAGAGCAGCAGCGCCGTTGTCGCCTGCCCGGCCGGCAGCGTCTCCAGGTGCTGCGTGGTAAGAGAATGCAGCCAGCCCAGCCGGTCCGGCCCGGCGATCCGCACGATGCCGCGGTGCGACAGATCGACAGCGGCGCCACCGGCTTCCAGCAGCCGCTGCTCGCGCATGGGATCGCCGTAGTGGGCGGCCACCCCGGCGTCGGGGGCATCGGCCTCGACAGCGCCGGGCCGGTCGAGCAGTGGACTGCGGTAGTTCATATCCATCCCAACGTCACGCCGACGCCGAACACTCCCGGCAGGTTCCGAACAGGGTCAGGTGCCGGACATCGGTGGTGAAGCCCCGGTCGGCCGCCAACCGGTCGACCAACTCGGCGGCGACCTCCGGTTCTGCCTCGACCACCCGCTGGCAACTGCGGCAGACCAGATGGACGTGGTCCGGTTCGTCGGTGGCGTGGTAGGCCGGGGCGCCGTGGCCCAGATGAGTGTGGCTGACCAGACCCAGATCCTCGAGCAGCTCGAGCGCCCGGTAGACGGTCGAGATGTTGACCCCCTCCGCGGTCTTGCGGACCTCGGCCAAGACGTCCTCCGGGCTCGCGTGATCGAGATCTTGAACCGCGCGGAGTATGAGCTCGCGCTGCGGCGTCAGCCGGTAACCGCGCGCCCTCAGGTCGGCGCGCCAGTCGCTGGTTCGGGAGGCCATGTCTCCCAAGTCTAGGAGCGGGCTTCAGAAGCGCCGGCTACCCGCTTGAGTTCCGCGGACAGGTGCGGCTGCAGTTCGTGGCCCATGGCGGCCATCTCATAGACGTACATCAACCGACCTTCGACCAGGCCGTACAGCCGGTGGCCCGCCCGGTAATCCTTTGCCGTCTCGGTCTTCAGCACGCCTCGCGTCGCCAGCTCGATCTTGGCCGGCTCGATCTGGCCGAGGTAGATCTCGACGAACCCGGTGGGGTGGGTGAGCAGCACCTCGATCTCCCCGCTCGGCTGCGGACGCCAGTAGCCGGTCTCGGCAGCCGCCGGACGCACCAGGTTGCCGTCAGCGTCGAGGATCCAGCTACGGCTCGTATACGACAGGAACGACTTGCCCGGGGTGAAGCCGAACGTGGTCTCCTGGCCGAACTGGAAGCCCTCGATCGTGGGGTAGTCGCCGACCCCCGCGCCCTCCCACCGGCCGAGCAGCCAGGCGATGGGCACGCAGTCAGGATGCAGGTCGCTCGGAATCTCGATCAACGTCAGGCCTGACCCTTGAGCAGCTTGTAGACGGCAAAGACGGCGACCACGCCGACCGCCACCGCAGTGAGGACCAGCACCCCGGCGAACACGATCTCGAGCACGGCATGGAGTCTACGGGGTGACCGACTAACATCGCGGCCATGGCAACGACTCTCGTCGTCAAAGTCACAGCCGGTCTCGATTCTCCCGAGCGCTGCTCACAAGCGTTCACCGTCGCCGCCACGGCGCTCGTCGCCGGCGCCAAGGTGTCGCTGTGGCTGACCGGTGAGTCAGCGTGGTTCGCCCTGCCAGGACGGGCCGCCGAGTTCGAACTGCCGCACGCCGCCCCCTTGCCCGGGCTGCTCGACACCCTGCTGGCGGCCGGCCAGGTGACGCTGTGTACCCAGTGCGCCGCGCGGCGCGAGATCGGGCCGGACGATGTCATCCCAGGAGTCCGGATCGCCGGCGCCGCTACGTTTGTGGAGGAAGCCCTCGCCGACGGAGCGCAGGCGCTCGTCTACTGAGCCGCAAGCACCTCGATCTCGCTCACCGCGACCACGCTGCGGTCGGCGGTGTCGCCCCTTGTGCTGCTGACGATCTCCAACCGTACCGAGCTCGTCTCACGAGGTTCGGGCAGCTCGATCGTCTGCACTTCACGAACCTCCGGGTCCGGGTCGAGCTGCTGGCTCACCGGGTCGCCCGAGTCGAAATGCCAGCGCACCTCGGTCAGCCGCCGAAACAGCGGGTACCACTCGCGGCCGTCATGCGGATCCACCTTGGTGTATCCGGGAATCAAGCCGACCATGGTCACCTTGGCCGGCCCACCCAGCTCCAGCTCGAGCGTCTCACCGGCACCATCGCCCTGGCATTGCCACCCGGTGTTCGTGTCGCCGTCGACTGCGTAATCGGCTCGGTAGTCGACCTCGTTTCCGGCGGCGTCCCGCCTGGTTTCGCGCTGGCAGGAAGCTGCCGTCACCGTGAGGGCGACCGGAGCCGTCGCGGTGGGACGATCGCTTCCGTCGGGCGGGCTGGCGTCGGCCGCCGTGCCGAAGCTGAGTGATCCGAACACCCCGCCGGCCACGAAGCCGACGACGGCGGCCGCCCCGAGCACGCCGGCGATGACCGTCGGGGGCGGGCGCTCTGCCTCGATCACTCCATCCTCCACGGGCGTCACCCTATGCCGTCCCGGATGGCTCGCCCAGAGCCGGACCGCGCACCACGTCAGGCCCGGAGCAACCGGCGTGTTCCGGGCCCGAACGCTGCCGGCGTGCCGTCGCCAGGCACGCCGCGCAACGGCCTACTTGACCGCTACCTCGACCTCCGCGACGACGCCATGCTGCGCCACCACCGCACGATCGACAGGCTCGGCGCCGGCGGCCAGCGTACGGACGGTCCAGGTGCCGGGCGCTGCAAAGAAGCGGAACTGGCCGGTGTCGTCCGTCGGCACCTCCGCAGCGAATTCCCCGGACGCGTCGAGTAGGCGGACGTATGCGCCGGCGACGGCAGCGCCCGCCCGCCGGACGACGCCGCTTATCACCGCCTGCGTGCTCACGTCGATTCCGTCGAGATTGGCAGGTGCCCCGCAGCTCGTCACCTGGAAGCCTCTCCCGGCGAATCGCCCACGGCGATCGGCACGCCGACCAGCGAACCGTACTCGGTCCACGAACCGTCGTAGTTCTTCACGTTCTGGACGCCGAGAAGTTCATGGAGCACGAACCAGGTATGCGCCGACCGCTCGCCGATCCGGCAGTACGCGATCGTGTCCTTGTCCAGATCGACGCCCGCGTCGCGATAGAGACCGCGCAGCTCGTCGTCGGACCGGAACGTCCCGTCGTCGTTCGCGGCCTTGCTCCAGGGGATGTTCCTGGCGGTCGGAATGTGCCCGCCCCGCTGCGACTGCTCCTGCGGCAGGTGGGCCGGCGCGAGCAGGCGGCCGGCATACTCGTCTGGCGAGCGCACATCGACAAGATCGTCGGTGCCGATCGCGGCCAGTACCTCGTCCCTGAATGCCCGGATGGACAGGTCAGGGTCGCTGGCCCGGTAAGTGGCGACTGCGCGCGCCGGCACTTCGGTGACGAGTTCGCGGCTCTCCAGCTCCCATTTCTTGCGGCCGCCGTCGAGCAGGCGGACGTCGGTGTGGCCGTAGAGCTTGAAGTACCAGTAGGCGTACGCGGCGAACCAGTTGTTGTTGCCGCCGTATAGGACGACGGTGTCGTCGTTGGCGATACCGCGCTCGGACAGTAGCGCCTCGAACTGCTCCTTGTTGACGAAGTCTCGCCGAACGGGATCCTGCAGGTCGGCCTTCCAGTCGAGGCGGATCGCGTTGCGGATGTGGTTCTTGTCGTAGGCGCTGGTGTCCTCGTCGACCTCGACGAGGACGACCTTGGGATCGTCCAGGTGTTTATCGACCCAGTCGGCCGAGACGAGGACCGTTTCTCTTGTGCTCATGGTGTTGTGACCTCCGGTCGGGATGCTGGTGGACGGGATATGGCGCGACGGGCCAAGAGGTAGACCTCACAGCCCAGGCAGAAACCGAACGCGGCATTGAGGAACGCGGCCGCGAAGGCGGCGGTGATGAGGAGGTAGAACAGCCCGGTCAGGCCGGTCAGAAGACCGACCAGGCCGATAGTGCTGAAGCCGAGCCCCACGGCTTGGGCGAACCGGGGTGGGCGCTCGTCCTCGAGTTCAGCCGGTGGGCCGAGCCGAGGCCGGACGACCCGGGCATACAGCCGCGCGTACGGGGACGCGCCGACTCCCCAGATCGTGGCGATCGCGAAGACCACGGTCTGGACCGTCAACAACCATACGCTGGACGTGACGAGTACCGCCGCTAGAACGACGCTGGTGACGGTGGCCGTAAAACGCGGCCCTCTTGGGTCGATCACGGGCTGCTCCCTGACATGACGGACGGTACGGACGTCGTTGGGCAGCCCAGAATTGCGCGAAAGCCGCGAAGAACAGGGGCGAGCGGGGGGTCTGCCCGGTCAGGGCATCGGACAGAGCATCGTGGTGGCGCGACCGAAGTCGATGTGGCGCCGCTTGGTGAGCTCCGACCGGAACATGGCAGCGAGACTACGGCTCCGCTATGCGGTTGTCACGGCCTGTCCACTTGGCGAGATGGTTGTCTCATGGTCCGGCTATGTCCAGGACGGCGGACCGAGCGTCGGCCAACCGCAACTCGCCCGAAGCCCGGTGCCGGATCGCTCCGCCGGCGTCCAGGACGAACGTCGTCGGGGTCCGCATGACACCAAGCCGGCGGACCAGGTCGAGATTCGCCTCGGCGTCGATATCCACGTGCACGACACCGTCGTCGGTGTTCGCAACGTGGGACAGGACCTGGCGGGTGGCCCGGCACGGCTGGCAAAACGCGGTCGAGAACTGGACGAACGTGGCGCGTTCGCCAAGCGGCATACCTAGATCGTCGGGTGTCAGCAGGCCCTCGTACCGTGCGCCTTGCTTGCCCATCTTCCCGTTGGACGAGCGTCGCCAGAGACCGAATGCGGTCGCAGCGGCCACTGCCGCCAGTATGACGACCGCACCTTCCACACCGGCCTCAACGCCCGGCCCGGCCACCCTGTTCCTCCACCCTGCGTCGATCATGCAAGAACGGGGTG